>Ga0080003_1001797_pt1 | contig 10783 bp, 10 predicted proteins | sample JossMetagenome_FD_69206 | JGI IMG/M metagenome (GOLD analysis project Ga0080003, IMG submission 69206) | Hot spring microbial communities from Joseph's Coat, Yellowstone National Park, USA - JC2_E (SPADES assembly) (version 2) | ecosystem: Environmental > Aquatic > Thermal springs > Hot (42-90C)... | reverse complement strand
TTCCATTTAGTATTTGCTCAGCCCATTTCGGCTTAATAGCGATTAATAGATTGTATCTTAAGCCAGATTTAGCTCTGCTAAGTGTTTGCTGTTCCATTCTATCTGGTTCTTCTGTTATTTCCGAAACAACTTTTTGAACGATCTGTATTATCTTTTTACTTCCAGAAAGCTCTGCGTATCTCTTCAGCTTTTCGTAGTTCAGCTTGCCGCTTTCGATTGCTTCTAGTGCATATTCTTCAAACCTTCCAAGATAGAGCATATCTACAACAGCCTTTTCAGGATCTGCCACAAAAGCATCATCTACTTTTGCATAGCCGTACATAAGCGATGGCTTTACCTTTAAGAACTCTATTCTAGTGCCATTTACCTCTATTCCCTTATGCTGCTTTTTAGAGACAACATATACAATATTAGGTATCTGCTCATTCAGGTTGTAGAACCTTAAGGCAGAAATAAGGCTAACATAAGATGGGCTTATTATACTGGTTGCTATCTCATATATGCTTGCTTCTGGCGTATAGTAAATGCCTCTAATGGCCTTTTTTACCCACTTATCTCTTGCCAAGAATATGGCAGAATAGTGCTTATCCTTTGTAAGAATCCTTGCAGCATCATCTAAGGTAAAGACATGAATATTATTCTTAAGAAGAAAACTATTGAAGTCATATGTTTTCATGTATACTACTTTATAACGTCTATAGCAGCCATATAATTTAAGTTTAAAATTTAAAGGTATTTATACTTTTTGCTTTAATATTAAATAAGTAATCAAATTTGATTACTTTTTATATACAATTTGCATTAATTTTTACTGTTTATGCCTAATTCATCATATAATGAAATTAGGTCATATACTTCTATGCCATCTGGCTTTCTTTCCAGTACGTTTTTGTCTGGTACTATGAGTATGCTGCGTGAATCTGGGAATGATTTAAGATTATTCTCTATGCTCCTTATTTCATCCGCGCTTATTCTTTTAGCCCATTTAACCTCGCCAACAATATTTAATTTTTTAAATTGCAGCAACGCAATATCTAATTCATTTGATCCGGTATCAATTATTTCATCCTTCATACCGAAGTGCTTGGCCAATAGGTTTCTGAAAAACTGCTCTACATGCAAGGGAAGCTTTACACTCACAACTTTCTTTATAAATTCTACTGGGGTATAAACATCTACGTATGAATATTTTGCCTCTAGATAATAATGCAGGTCAAGTATAGGCGATGCATGGAAATAATAAAATCTTTTCTTACCAAACACCTTCCTCATTTCAAGGATTCCCATTTCAACAAGCGTATCCAAATATTTGGGCATCATACTTGGGCTGTCCTTTTCCAGCAAGGATCTAGAAAATAGGTATGAACTTATCTCTGTTGATGTGCGCTTGCCATCTGCCACTGCTTTAAGTATGCCTTCATATATTTTGGAAAGGCTTTTCTCCTCTTCTTGGAATATCTCTCCTATAAGATTTTTAAGGAAGAACTTATTCTCTAGCAGATAGTTTGATACAAAATCTACGATATTGCCCTTATTAAACTGTGGTATAATATACGGCTCCCTTAAATATACAGAAGTTTCTAAAGCTTCTTTAGCATTTAGCTCTTTAGACATATAAGCTAGAATATCCTTTTCATCTATCATTGAGATGCGCACAGGAGATACAAGCCCTGCAAGTGGAGCTGCGCCATTAAGCATTTTATTTGCCAGCCAAAGTGTTGATGTAATTAATGTAAGCTCGCCTTTAACTCCTGAAGCGTGAAGAAAATCTTGAAATTCATCAGGCAATCTATGGAATTCATCTATGACAATTTTTTTGCTGCCAAGCAGCTCCTTAAACATACTGAAGAAGCTGCCCCAGGTATGGGTTTCTAACGTATCTTCGTCTAGCACTGTAGCATCTCTGTTTACAAAGAAGAATTTGTCGTATTTGGTAAAGTTCTTAATTAAAAAGCTTTTTCCGGTTTTCCTTCTGCCGTATATAAGCTTCCACGGACCTGCGCTCTCAACCCTTTTAAGGTCAGAAGGCCTCGGTATTATTCTCATGGACATTATTCCCACAATAATAATTATCATGGGAATAAATAAAAGGATTTCGTTCATCAGCAAGTCTTCTATAGGAGCACATGCATTTTTCAATTTTTTGAAAAACAAGAAAGCATTTCATTTCTTCATCGCCTTGTATTTTTCAACAATAAGCCTTATTGTAAAGTCAATGCCCTTAGCCTTGCCATCATACTTCTTGCTAAGCATATCAACATTCTCAGGCTTGTCAAAGCCAAGGTACTTAATAACACCCTCTCTATTTAGTATTTTTGCTATTTCAAAAAGGTCTTTGCGGGTTAAGCCATAGGCATTGGCTAGCTTAGCGCGTTCATCTTCTAGGTAAGCAAGGTACTGCTTCTGCCCTTTCCATATAGCAGCAAGGCTTCCAAGCCGCCTCTGCCTAAAGGAATAGGCAAGGGTTCTAAGGAAGTAGAAGAAGAGATAGTCGCGAGGAGCAAGCTCCTGGTTTTTGTTCTTAAGTAGCACAAGCTCATAAGCATTAAGCAGTAGCGAGGCATAGCCGAGCAGCAGCCTAGCCTTGAGCGTCTGCGTGTCAAGGGCGAAGAATTTGCGCATGTAGTCAAGCATAATGGTATTGTAGTCTTCGTATGATAGCATCTCGAATACCATCATTTTGTTGTAGTTGCTTGCAGCATGGTGCATAAGATCTGTGCGATGCTCAATGTAATAAGCATCGCCAAGCGCACAAAGTTTGCCATGAACAGTAGGCTGCTCGTGAATAATGCCTTTGAACACAACTTTGCTTTTCTTGAAGAGCCTTATCTGCCAGGTAAAGAAAGGTGTATGGCCATTAGGGCTTGCTTCTTCGTAGCGCTTTATAGCAAAGGCGTCGCACTTTGCATCAGAAATTATCTTGTTTATTGCTTCGACAAACTCTTTGTTTAGTCTTTCATCAGTATCTAGGTAAAGGACCCATTCATTTTTGCATTTCGAAAGACCATAAGGTCGTAAGGGTTCTACATAGCCAAGAGGAATTGCATAATAAACACAGATACCTCTTTTCTTCGCTTCTTTGACAAGTATTTTGTACTCTGCCTTGTCGCTTGAGTCTATAACAACAATTTCATTTGCAATGCCATGCAGAGAATCGGCTAGGTCAAGCGCATTTTTCGTATCATTGCGTGAAAAGATCAAGAGAGTAAACATAGAATCTTATTTTAACTTTGTTACCTTTTTATAATAAATATACTTTATTAGGTTAGGCCAAAGAACAAAGAAGATAATTTCAATGCCTAACTTTAAAGGCGCAGATTGTTTAAGTTTTTTACAGGCTTTTACATAATTTGCATACGCTTTCAATATATCTTTTCTGGAGCCTGCATAGAAACTTTTTGTGATCTGCATAAAAGAGGTGTGCAGTGCCAAAACCTCTTTTGTGATCCCTTTTTTTACGATTTTTCTGGCTATCCGAAAGTCGTGCAAAAATCTTAGACTATTTTTAACTTGTTTCTCGCAAAATTTATGGTAAGAAAATAGTTGAAAAGAGGTGTTGCTTCCGTGAATCCTATATTTTGTAAGTTTGTCTGGTATAGCAAGCATATCGCAGTTTGAGTCGAGTGCAACAAAATAGTAAAAAGTATCCGGGCCAGAGATTATCTTTGATAGTGCTTCTTTTACGTTTTTATTTCCTACCAATAGCTCTTTTTTAATACAAATAGCGCTCGGATTTATAGAAGGTATATTAAATTTTTTATCTTTATCCTTGTCTCTAACCAACATTTTGGTTTCTGAATTTCCATATTTTTCATTTTTAATCTGGTTGCCTTTTTCATCTATATAAAACATACTGTTATGTATATAACCTATTTTGTCATTTATCAAGGAGTAAATTGTTTTCAGTTTTTCTTTTGTAAATAAATCGTCATCTTCTAAGAAGCAGATTACTTCACCTTTTGCGTATTTCAATGCATCTGCCACCTGCTCTCCGTAGTTGCCTTTTTCAAAAAATACAAGTTTGCCACCACGCTTTTTAATGTAATTATCAATTTTACTATCTCTGAAGTTTTTTGTTACTATTATTTCATACTTGCTTCTATCTAATGTTTGATTCAATGCAGAGTTAAATGCATCTAGCAAAAACTCCTTTCTATTATAGTCAAGTAAAATAACTGTTATATATGGTTTCATAGATAGAACCAATTTATCGCTTCAAACGAAATTACTCTATATAAATTTCCCTCATCAAATCGACGTATTTGTTTAAATATTGCCCACAATATTTTATAAATTCGGTTCTACCATCGTTGATTAATTTTCGGGCTATTAATTCGGTTAATTGTAGGAATTTATTTTTATCAAATCTATTTTCATATTGTATATCTTTTATGATATCTGAGAAGGCTTCATTAGACTCGTATCCTGGCGCTTCTGCCTTTAAATCCTTAAACGTGCTTCTTGGTGCTTTATTATGAATACATAATGGTGCACCATTCATTATGTAACCATCCATTTTGTCCAATACTCTTTTTACTACTAATCCAGACCATATATCATCAAATCTGCCTATACCGAATGGGTTGTCATCCATAGGAAATTGGTAGAAGGCAGGTATAATCTCCCTCCTAAAAGCAAGATTCATTGAGCATATTGTTTGAAAATTATCCCTTGCAGTTATAAAATTGTTTTTGAAATCGTCTCTATGCAATCTTGTTTTACTTTGACCGTTTAGGTCTCCATCCATTAAAATCCTTACTGCATCTAAATCAGGTATGTTTGTCCAAAGGCCCTGCGAGACAAAGACCTGCCCTTTTTTAATAAACGTCTTATTTATTTTTATTGTTTCGTTTGTTTTAGAGTAGGGATAACCCCTTGGATATAATTTGTGGCTTTTGAAATTTTGATAAAGTACATTTACCCAGTTTTTGTCGCTACTTACTTCTTCTATTTCCCCTTCGAACTCAAGATTTTTAATATGCATGCCGAAGTAATCAAAAGAATTTTCCGGCATGGTATCATCATCTATAAAGAAGCCATATCTAAATTCCTTGTTTTTTGCCATGTAAATTAGTCCAAAAGTTGTTTCAGCATGGCTCCTTTTCGGAATTAGATCGCTATATTTGTCTATGTTGTTTTCTTTCAAAAAAATATTTCTTTCGCTTTCACCGTAAACTTCTCCGTCAACACCATAGTCTTTTAATCGATTCTTATACGCTGATTTATCTGCAAAGTCCTCTGTAATAATAAGAAAGAAGAGTGTATCCTTAGGGAAGTCGTATTTTTCAGCGTTTTCTAAATAAGCATTTATAACGTCTGGGTTTCTAACAGACGGTATTATAACTATGCTTTTATTCATTTTTGTCACTCTTATATATTGGTAATTCTCAGTTGCATTATTAAATTTAACATGCTATTATAGCATCAACAGAAAAATATTAAAAATGGAAAGACAATTTAAGATTTACAATAAGGATGAAGTGAAGGTATGAAATATAAAACTATCCTAATGCTGGCCAAGAACCTTAAATTTAACAAATACTGTGGAAAGGACTTAAATAAAGAAGTCAAATTAATGCGTGGGGATTTATGAATAAAATTGTAAATGGCTTCTATTATATTCTGAAAGAAAGAAAAATACCCAGTCTTAATAGAATTAAAAAGTTTTTAGGCTTAGGCAGAAAAGTTATAATGCCTCCCCCAGATTTTGCACAAATCGAGATAACAACCAAATGCAATTTTAATTGTATAACCTGCTCTAGAACAAGCCTTTCTAGAGAAAGAATAAATAAGGATATGGATCTTAACCAATTTAAAAGGATAATCGATCAACTTCCTGAGTTAAAGACAGTTAAATTGCAGGGTTTAGGTGAGCCTTTTCTAAATAAAGATATAAAAGCAATGGCAGAATATGCCAAATCGCGTGGTATAAGTGTCATAACAATATCAAACGGTAGCATTCTTCCTGAAACCGATGTGCTTGAGTTTTTTGATGAAATAACCATTTCCTTTGATTCATCCAAAAAACAGACTTTTGAATCGATTAGGCGCGGTGCAAACTTCGATAAAATATTAGATAATGTCAGAGAATTGATTAGAACTAGAAAGGAGAACAACCTAAACTTTAAGGTGACTTTTAATATGGTTGTTTCGCATTTGAATTATTCTGAAATGGAGGATGTTGCAAAATTAGCATCGGAACTTGGTATAGATGCATTAAGCTTTGTTGAGGTAGAAAATTGGTATATTCCATCACAAAAAGAATTTGCAGCATCTTCAGAGTTTATTAGAGCAGCAAGAGAAAAGCATGAAGAAATAGAATTAAAGGTCTCTGAGATAAGAAAAAAATACAAAAACTTAGAAATCGCTTTTTCATCTTCAGCAAAAAGAAAAAGAACCTGTCCTTGGTCCTTCTATAATACTTTTATAACTGTAGATGGTTATGTGACTCCTTGTTGTATTAGAATGGATAAAGATGCTTTCTATTTTGATAATATTCTCCAGAACGGGACTTCATTTATGGAAGTTTGGAATGGTGAAAAGATGAAACAGTTTAGAGAAGCAAATATTAAAGATCTTCCAAACCCCGTTTGCGACTTGTGTCCTGATTAATAATTATTATTTTTATCTATTTGTGGGTGCTTTTGGATATAAAACGCTTCAATATGTGACTTATCAAAACTTTATTTCATACTGAGCAAAAGATAAGTTTTAGCATCTTTAAAATAAATATAATTGTATACTAACCTTTTACAAACCATATTATTTAAGTGCTAGGCGCTTTACATCTTTCTGGTTGCGTTGAAAGGCTAATGTTTTTCTTGCTTTTAGCCGTGCTAGAATTAATCTAGTTACTATCTTTATAAACTTATCTAATTCATGCTCTGCCCATCACCTATTTTTATAAACCCCCTCTTCTTATTAATGCTGATTCTATGTCTGAAAAGCAGAAACAAAAGCAGGAGAATGATTTTACCTATATAGCAATATACTTACTTACCTTCATTACTGGAATAATCTTCTATCTTATCAGCAAAGGCGATAAAAGGAAGAGGCAGCATTCTATACAGGCGATTGTTCTTGGAGCAATAATGATTATAATTGGTCTTATTCCATATCTCGGCATTGTGAATATATTAATCTGGCTTTACGGCCTGTATATTGGCTACAAGGCATCTGTTAATGAAGATGCTGCCATACCATACATTACTGACTTTGCCAAGAAGTATGTGTAATACGAATATCGTTAACACCTATTAAATTAAAATAAGCATGTACGTGCGATAATATTCGAAGAATGAGTTGAAGCAATTTGGGCTTTATTATTTTCTGCGTAGCTCTTGCAGTGTTGGGTAAAGCCTATGTCGTGGGTAAATACCCCATCTCTCGAGCACCTCTGATTCTATCTCGTATATATATATCTTTTTGTTAGTGTGTGATTTTTCTTTTATATTATTTGCTATAGTTTCAGCCGATTCTTCAGTGATTTCTCTTAGTAGACCTGCATCTTTAAATCCATACTTATTCAGGTGTATAGTTATTTCTTCGCAATCTTCTGTAAAACTACAAATCTCATATTCTCTATCCTTGCGCTCGAGCAAAAGATAATTCCACCTCCACCCCCTGATAGATATTTTATCTGGGTCTATCTTAAAGGTTTTAATGATTGCATCAATAACATACTTCTCATTTTCATTTCTGCATGTTTTTATAGTCATAATATCACCCCCACTTACCTCAATATATTCATAGGCGATATATAAACATTTCTATTGGTATGAGAAGTGAATAAGAATATAAATGGCCGCATATTGCTTATAGTATATATTTCTTCTTATACTGGCAAGTGAAGGAGCGAAAACTTCAGGACAAAGCAAGGCTTGCCAGAGCCCATCTGCGATAGCAAGGTATTCCGTATATATTTTATTGATTTATAGCGTGTTGAAATTTTAAAAACCTTATTTTCGAATGTAAATTTAATCCCTACAGCAGGGGTTACTTTCTCTCTCTTCGACGACAAAACCCCTGCAGTAAGTCTAAGACTCTTTTTCTTAGATAGCGTGGATATAGGATTAATGCATCTAAAATAGAAATGTTCTTAGGCAAGCAATCACATATGACTTTTCTTATTCACGAATTCTACAAATGTCTTTATCCACTGTTCCTTTGTGCCTATGTCGTATCTTGTGCCGCTGAACGTCGCACCCAGCAGGTCTTTATCCTTGCACAATAGCTTAAGTGCGTCTGTAAGCTGGTACTCGCCGTTCACGCCCGGCCCTATTCTTTTTATGTATTCAAAAACATCCGGCTCTAGAATGTATGTGCCTGTAATGCCTATATCGCTTGGTGCTGCCTCTGGGCTCGGCTTTTCCACCAAATCTTCTATCTTGTATATTCCCTGCTCAATCTCTTTTCCATTTATTATTCCATAATCCTTTATCTTTTCCCTTTTTACCCTCTCTACCGCAATTGTAGGCTTCTTGTATCTTTCGTAAACATTTATAATCTGCCTTGTAATTGTTTCCTTTGTGTTCGATGTATAAATAGTGTCGCCAAGAAGCACAGCAAACGGCTCATCCCCTACAAACCCTTTTGCATAGCCTATCGCATCTGCCAGGCCTTTCTGCTCCTTCTGCCTTACAAAGTATATATTTGGTAAATCATCAAGCCCGTAATCGTCGCTTATCTCATCATCTAAAACGCTCTTATCAAAATAGTTTATTATTGCATCTTTGCCCTTTCCCACTATTATAAGGATCTCATCTAAGCCTGATCTTACTGCTTCTTCTACTACATAGTGTATTACTGGCTTATCCAGTATTGGCAGCATCTCCTTTGGCTGAGCCCTTGTAAGCGGGTAAAACCTCTTTCCAAGCCCAGCAGCAGGTATAACTGCCTTTTTTATCGTATTTTCAACCTCTTAATTTAACCTTATTTTCAGTTCTTGCATCTTTATTATCCGATCTTAGACTTTTAAATTGTCCTTTTGCTCCGCTTTTGCCTTGCCGTGGCCTATTGCATACACATTCTCCCTTTCTGGATCCAATATTCGCCTTGCATCTATTACCAGCTTGTCTGTTTTAATGCCTTTGAACTCCTCCCATTCTGTTGCAATCACTACAAGCTTCGCGTTTCTTATTCCTTCTTCCATCGAGCCTGCAATCTCTACTCCTTCAATGGGCCTTTTGACAATAGGGTCATAAGCAATCACCTTGTAGCCCTTTTCCTTAAGCGCCCATATAAGCTTGAGTGCCTGAGATTCCCTTATGTCATCTGTATTGTTCTTAAATGCAATACCCAGCACACATACCTTCGCATCTTCCTCATTGCTCTTGGGCATTAACTCACTTACCTTCTTAACCACTAGCTCTATCCTTTCCTCATTAACCCGCATTGCCGCTTCTACAATGCTTAGCTCTTCTCCGTTTTCCCTTGCAAACGCTGCTATCGCCTTTGTATCTTTAGGGAAGCAAGAGCCACCATACCCTATGCCTGCCTTTAAGAAATATGGTGCAATGCGTTTGTCAAGGCCCATTCCTTGTGCTACAACATCTACATCAGCTCCAGGTATCTTTTCGCAAAGGTTTGCAATTTCGTTTATAAATGAAATCTTTGTTGCAAGGAATGCATTGCTAGCATATTTTATCAATTCAGCGTTTTCGTTTGTTGTCTTTATTATTGGTGCATTTGAAAACGACCACAGCTTTTCTACAAGCTCTACCGCCTTTTTGTCGCTGCCACCTATTACTATTCTATCAGGTTGCAACGTATCCTGTATTGCGCTTCCTTCTCTCGTGAATTCAGGATTAGAAACAACACTAAGGCCAGTAAGCTCATGCACCATCTTCGCAGTTCCAGGCACAACCGTGCTTTTAATTACCAGTATCGCATCTGGCTTTGCATTCTTTATACTTTTTGCAGCATCAATCACATAGCTTAAGTCTATTTTACCATTTACTGTAGGTGTTGGCACAATAATGTATGCAAGTTCTGCATCTTTCAATTCTGCATAGTCTGTTGAGAAGGAGAGGTTTTTGCTGTATTTTTTGAAAAGTTCATCTAGTCCAGGCTCGTATATAGGTAAGTTGCCTTGCTTTAGTGCCTCTATTTTATTCTTGTCTATATCTACCCCTATTACCTCGTTGCCTACAGAAGCCAATGAAACTGCTGTGACAAGACCTACATAGCCCAGACCTACAATTCCTACTTTCATAAACTCATACCTCCTTTTCTTTAAACCAGTCTATTGTATACCTTAGCCCTTCTTCCAAACCAAATTTAGGCTCCCAGGCAAGCATTTCCTTTGCTTTGGCAATATGTGCCGCACGCCTTTGCGGATCCTCCTCCCTTCTTTCAGTAAACACTATTTTTGAATTACTGCCTGTGAGATTCTTTATAAGGTTTGCAAGCTCTATTATTTTTATTTCTTTATCAGAACCTATATTGATTACCCTGTGTTTTGGCTCGTTTATTGTCATAAATTTCCACGTTGCTTCCAGCCAGTCTGAAATGTAAAGAAAAGATCTTGTCTGGCTTCCATCGCCATGCACGGTAATGGGCTTGTTTTTAAGGGCTTGCATAATGAACCTTGGTATTACTCTGCCATAAAAGCCATCTGCTCTTATTCTAGGGCCATAAACATTGAAAGGTCTCTGTATGCGAACATCCAAGCCATACTGCCTATGGTATGCCATTGCAAGTGCTTCGGAAAACCTCTTGCCCTCATCATAGCAGCTTCTTACCCCATTTGGGTTTACGTTTCCGAAGTGTTCTTCTGGTGTTG
>Ga0080003_1001794_pt1 | contig 10788 bp, 12 predicted proteins | sample JossMetagenome_FD_69206 | JGI IMG/M metagenome (GOLD analysis project Ga0080003, IMG submission 69206) | Hot spring microbial communities from Joseph's Coat, Yellowstone National Park, USA - JC2_E (SPADES assembly) (version 2) | ecosystem: Environmental > Aquatic > Thermal springs > Hot (42-90C)... | reverse complement strand
AATAGCATTACCGTGTTTGCTTGTTACAATAATAGGCTCATGTGATGATGAAACTTCATTTATAAGGCTGTAAAGCTTGGATCTTGCTTCAGTTACATTTATTGTAAGCATAATAAACCTCTTCTTGAGTTATCAGTCTGTTTAAAGGCATAATTATATTTATTATGCCCTAAATCCTGCTTTAGCTCTTCTTGAAGTAGCAAATTTATCATTTCACTTAAAATGCCTTTTGCAAAATCAGTTGCTTCTTTAAGAGTTTGAATCTTTTTCTCTTTAATAAAATTCTTTAAGAGATCCTTGTCTAGTGACTTTTTTCTTAACATAAAAATTTAACCTCCAAAAATAAAGTTTAATTTTACAGATTTTGGAAGTTTACACAAAGAATATTGTAAGCCTGGTGATTTCAATGATACAATTGATTATATACCACCTTTTTTGGTGTTAAAAAGATTTTTATAAATACCAACTAACTACTAACAAACTTGGTTTTGTTAGTAGAGTGAAGTAAATGTTTTAGATTAATTTTTTGATTTCCAATAGTCTTCTGTTTGTTAGTTGTTTTAATATATTGTTTTAATACTGTTTTGTATTGTTTTCGGTTTAAAAAAATTTCTTTTTTTGTCTTTTATTTTAGGGTATGTTTTAGCCTAAAAACGTTGTTTTAATGGAATTTTTTGTTAATGAACTTGGGAGAAATTGTCGGGGAACTTGGGAGAAATTGTCGGGGAACTTGGGAGAAATTGTCGGGGAACTTGGGAGAAATTGTCGGGGAACTTGGGAGAAATTGTCGGGGAACTTGGGAGAAATATATTTGACTTTCTCCCAATAATATATAAAATATTTTTGTGAGGTAGATATGCACTCTAAAGATGTTGTAAAAGTTGATGAAAATAAAATAGCGGTTATTAAAAATGATGCTTTGGAAGCTTGTTATGATATGTCTGCAAATCAACTCAAGTTATTTATAGCTTTAGTGTCTCTCATTGAAAAAGATGACACTGAGTTTCAAGAGTATAAAATTGATGCAAAATCTCTCATGACTATTTTTAATATATCCAATATTGATGATGTTTATTCAATTAGTGATAAAGTAACTGATGGACTTATTGATAAAATTATAAAAATTAAAGACAAACAGAATAAAAAATATGAAAAATATCCTATTTTTACTAGGATTACTTATAGTGATGGAGTTTTAGTTGCAAGCTTTAATGAATATATGAAACCATTTTTGTTAAATATAAAAAAAGAATTCACTAAATTTATGCCACGTGAATTTAAGCCTTTTAGTTCAAAATACTCAATAAGGATTTACCAATTATTAAAACAGTATCAATTTATTGGCGAGAGGAGTTTTAAAATAATAGAGTTAAGAGAAATGTTAGGCATAGAAATTAATGAATTAAAAAATTTTAAAGATTTTCGTAAGTATGTATTAGAAACCGCCCAGCGTGAACTTCAAAATACACCTATGGCTTTTGATTGGGAAGCATTTAAAAAAGGTAGAGGAGGTAAAGTAGTAGAAGTTAAATTAAAGCTTAAAAATAAGCATCAATCTCTTGATTATAAATCAGATGAAAATATTAAAATAACAAAAGAAAAAGAAAATGTAGAAGTCAAACAAGATGAAATATTTCAACAATCAATTTTTTTAGAAAATAAAGAAATTTTTCAGCAATTTAAAAACCTTTATAAGCTCATACCACCCCAGTACAAAACCAAGGCTCTAGATAACCTAATTGCAAAATATGTTCAAGAAAAGGGCTATTTATATGTTAAACAGAATATAGAGTATGTTTTAAATCAAAAGAATGTTAAAAATTTTATGCTTTATCTTACAAAAGCCCTTGAAAAGGACTATGGATATGCCACAACAAGCGAAATTGATGCAAGAATAAATCAAGATAACGCTAGAATATTTTTTGAAGCCACAAAAGATATTAGTTTTGAATATAAGAATGCTATTTTTAGAGTTGTAAATTGTAGGTATGATCCAGAAAAAAAAGAATATATTTTAGAATGTAGAAAAGTAGAAGATCCTGAACACGGAGTAATACTCGGTGCCCCAAGTATAGAATTTCTACAAAAAGGCATACATTGGCTTGGTGTAATAAATATAGAAAATTTACTTTAGAAGAGTTAACTACTACACAAACTTATAGCGGTTACACAAACACTCATTGACAATCTATATAACGTCGACTTGCTTTGTATTTGTATTGCGTTTCAATTAGACCCAAAAATGAAATCTACCAAGTATGTTTAGAAAAAATTCGTATCCAAACATAGGATATAGCAAAAATAAAATTTGAGTTAAGCAAAAAAACTCTTTATATGAAAATAGAAAATGATTACTAAGCTAATTTATATTAGTAACATAACTTATTTGACAAATATAATTTAAATTACTATAATAACTTAGCTTAGTTATATTAGTAAGGTGAGTTATGAAAGTTATAGTTGTAGCAAACCAAAAGGGTGGGGTAGGAAAAAGCACAATAGCCTGTAATTTAGCAGTAAATTTTGCGGTTTTAAAGAAACATGTATTATTAATTGATACTGATATACAGGAGAGCTCTATATCGTTTAGAGCTATGAGACAAAGCGATGATATTACATCGATAAGCATTAAAGCCCCCACTATACACAAAGATATTGGAAGTTTTAAAAATTTTGATGTTATTATTGTAGATGCAGGTGGACGCGATGATGCAGTGTTTAGAAGTGCCATATTAAGCGCATCTTATGGAGTTTTGATAGTTCCTACCTTGCCATCCGTTTATGATTTGTGGGCAACAGAAGATACCCTAAAAATTATTCAAGATGCGAGAGTTTACCAGGATATTAAAGCGTATATTTTGATAAATCAGGTAATAAAAGCGAATATTGTTAAAGATGCAGAAGAATCTTTGATTGAGCTTGTGGAGAAGTACAAGATAGGCCTTCTGCAAAGTAAAATTTTTAGTCGAGTTGTTTACAGAAATTGTATAAAAGAAGGTAAAGGTGTAGTTGAAATGTTTGATAAAAAAGCAAAAGAGGAAATGGAGCAGTTAATGCGCGAAATTGCTAATATTAGTAATTAAAATTAGCTAAGTTTTATAAGTAATATAACTTAGCTTAGTAATGGAGGATTTTTATGAGCATACCAAGAAAACCGCAAATTAATGAAGACGAATTTATTAAATCTTCTAAAGCTAACAATGTAAGTTTACAAGATAACTTAGATAATAAAAACCAAAAAGAAAAAACTTTTCTTTTAAGGTTAGATTACGATTTATGGAAAAAACTAAAAGAAAAATCTCTCATTGAAGATAAAACGCTACATCAATATATAATTGATTTACTAAAAAGCAGACTATAGTATCTAAACTACGCACTTAAACCTCCATATCCCATAATGGGATTTTAAGGCTTTGTTTTTTCTTTTCTTTATCGATTTTATTTAAAACAGCAGCGTGAATTAAAATGTCTTTTCCAAATTTTACCTTTAGTTCATCAAAAACACTGTAGAGCCTTTCAATTTTTTCTGCTCTTATGGTATCTTCAAACAATGATAGCTGTTTATGCTTTGCTGATGTAAGGTTAAGTAAAACTACGCCAGTTTGTCTATATGTAATTTCTTTATCAAAAATCTTTTCAAAACTTTCTTTAATAAACGGGAATATATCTTCTGGGTAATTTGTGGGGAAAGAGAGTTTTATCTCGCAGGCTCTATATGTATAGTCTTGCGCTTTTGTAAAAATTATTAGTCTTTTAGTGCAAAGAGAGTATTTTCTTGCTTTAAAACAGGCATTTTCAAGGTTTTCTATTAAATTAGCATATACTGTTTCTTTGTTTTTTGTAGGAGTAAATGTTTTTTCTTTGCTTATTGATTTATAATCTTTTTTGGGTTCTTTGTTTATATCGTAAATCTTTTTGCCGTTTAGCTCGTTCCATATCTCATAAAATGGTTTTGAGAAGTGTCTTTTGATAAATTCTTCTGGTTTTGTTGCAAATTCAAAGGCTGTTTTTATACCGAGTTTAGCACAGTATGATGTTGTGTTTGTACCTATACCCCATACTTGATCTATAGGTAGGTTTTTGAGGTAAAGGTGTATTTTTCTTCCTGGTATAGCTGTTAAGCCATCGGGTTTTTTATACTTTGAAGCTATTTTTGCAAGCACCTTTGTAAGACTTATTCCAATTGATACACTTATGCCTAGTTCTTGTTTTATCGTTTCTTTCATCTTTAGGCCTATGTTTTCATAGGAAGAGTGGTAGAGTCTTCTTAATCCACTAAGATCAACAAAGGCTTCATCAATTGAGTATTCTTCTACTAAAGGAGAGAACCTTCTTATTATGTCAAACATTCTTACAGAAAAGAGCGAATACTTTTCATAATCTGATTGGATTAAGATTGCTTGTGGGCATAGTTTTTTTATCTGCCAAAGCATCATTCCTCTTTTTATACCTTTTTCTTTTGCTTCGTAGCTTACAGCTGTAGCAATACCCCTTTCTTTTCCAACTACAACGGGTTTGCCTTTTAACGAAGGATCGAGTGCTTGCTCAACGCTAGCAAAGAATGCATCTGCATCAACATGCAGTATAGCATTTGGCCAGTCATTTAGTACAATAGGCCTTTCCATTATTTAAGCTTCCTTAGTACAGCAGTTACCACACCTGCAATCTTGAGTTCATTTTTTGGTCTTATTGGACTGTATTTGGGGTTTGCAGGAAGAAGTGTGATGTCTTTTCCTTTTTTAATCAAATACTTCATTGTCCATTGCCCATCAACTTCAGCTATAACTATGTCTTTGTTTTTTGGTGTAAGAGATCTATCAACAAGTACATAGTCTTTAGGCATTATCCCTGCTTCAATCATTGAGTCTCCCTTGACTTTGAGCATAAATGTTGAAGTTGGGTTATTTATTAACCATTTATCAAGAGAAATTGCATCAAGCAGTTCTTCTTCTGCGCACGATGGAAACCCTGCCTCTACTACCCCCAAGACTTTTATCTGATTGGCAAGGGAGATTGGAATGAGTTTTCCTTTTGAATCCTTTTGAATCAAGTTTAACTTTATTAGCTTTTCAATGAATTTAAATGCTGCGTTTTTTGAGCGGAAACCAAAGAGCTCTGCAATTTCTGAGTAAGAAGGCATTCTGCCTGTTTGATTGTAAAAAAGCTTAAGCTTATAAACTCTTTCTTTCAATAAAGATTCTTGAATCATACTATAATTATAATTGAACTATCGTTCACTGTCAAGAAGAAATATAATTTAGGGTGTTTAAAAGGCGATGATTTATCTTTTAAGAAAATTTATTTGGTATTTATTCCAATAAATCTTTTTACACTGTAAATTCTATAATAGTATTAATATAAAAAAGGAATTCTTGCTTTTTTTTCTTTGTGAGGAACAAGCAAAAAAACTTATGGCGCATAAAGCAAAATAAGTTTTTTTGCGCTTACTTTAAAATATTACTTTATATTAGTAATACTTTAAAGTTACTTTAGGAATACCAAATAGCACTTCCGCAAATACCAAATAGCACTTCCGCTTTTTTAAAAAATACCAAATAGCACTTCCGCAAATACCAAATAGCACTTCCGCTTTTTTTTTGTTGCTGTTAAAATAGTAAAATCGTTTGGTAAAAAAAAATATAACTGTAAACAAAAATGGCTTTAGAATGAGATTGAATAAATAACAAGTGATATTATTTTCATAAAAATAGATATTATTTGAGTGGTTTTTAGATGATTTTAAACGTTAGGATATGCTATTATAATGCCTTTCCTGTGTGTATTATTTTCATAATTGAATGTAATTTTTTGTTCTTTTCTTTTGAACTCAATTCCAAATTCTTTTAGCAAATCAGCTTCTTTATCAATTTCAGCTAATATCATTCGTTTATATCTATCAGTTACTTTGTCTGTTTTGTATTCAAGTATTTGTTTGTCACGATTTGGAATCGGAAAATCAGCTATTATTTTTATCAGACTCCAAAATGCAGTTTTCTTAAATACTAAGTTTTTTTGCTGTGTTAAAAAAAACTTTATAAGTTTTTCAGTATATGCACTCTGCACGTTATTGTGAATATACTGCATTAGTTTTCTATCAATTTTAACTTTTATAAAATACTGTACTGCTTTTATAAAACCTTTATCTAGAACAATCATAAGACTTTTTGAACGATTTGTTGTATTATCTATTATGCCTGTTATGTTGCCTAAAAGGTGGAAAGTCAGATAGGAAGTATATTTTTGATCTTCGCTTTCTTGCAGTAATTCTACAGATACGTCAGCTATTTCTTTTATTATGTTAACTATTTCGATATCGCTTGTATCTGTATTTATGCCTGCTAGTTTTTTTACCTCATATAAATTCTTAATTACTAATACTCCATCTGGTTTTAATTCTCCAATTTCCATAAGGGCTTCAAAAACTCTTTGGTGCTGTATTGTGTTTTCATCTCTTTTTATAATAATTCCAAAGTTTTCATCTACTATTTTTATTTTATATCTTTTTGGTTTTCTTCTGCGCTGTTTTTGCGCGTCAAACCATGCACCTAATCTAATAAAAGTTCCAAGGTCATTAAATCCGCCACTAAACTTTGCTAGTTTTTGATTTATTTCTGTTTTTGCTATCTCTTTTTTGCTAGCCTTTTTTAGTTGTTTAATCTTATTCATTTTCAGACTCCATTGTTTGTTGTGTTTGTAAATCTAATTTTAATATCTTGCTAGCCTTATTATTTGCTTTTACCTTTTTTTGAATTTGCTGTGCCTGTGGTTGTATTTGGCTCTTGAACGGCAGCTTTATAGGTATATACTCCTGCATTAAACCTGCATTACTTTTTATCCTAAACAACAGCCTTTTTGCATAACCGTCCGCGTCTGGCTGCGTTGCTAAAACAAAGTAAACTATTCGTGGTAAATCAGTTATTGCCATCCCGCCCCTGATAGCCGCTTTTAATCCATTCGCAGTATCAATGACTTCGTGAACGTCCATTTCTTCGCCGTTTTTCAGCTTTTTGTTGAGTTCTTTTAAAGAGCCGTCGCCACGAATTGAGTCTTTGTTAATGTGATGAGTAAAAACTAGAATTTTATCGCTTTCCGCAACTATATTATTAAATCTTGTCATGCCCCATCTAACTTTAGTATTATCTATCTCAGGTATCATCATCAAAAACGTTGACAGCGGGTCTAAAACTATCATTCCGTATTGATCGTCTTTCATAATCTGTTTAAAAATCTGAAATTCTTTTGTTTCTTCAACGTTGCCAAAATCTGTTGTAAAAAACGGTTCTGTTAGATAAGTTGCTATGTCTAATCGTTCTTTCACAAGCTTTATATCTTCTTCGCTGTCCATTCTACTAAAAATAAGGTTTAAGCGCTTTATGATTGTTGCCTTATCGTCTTCTCCTGCCCAAAAGAACACTTTTCTAAGTTTTTTGAGAATATAATTAACACACAACTGAAGCGTGATAAATGTTTTACCTATGCCGTTATCTGAAGCTATTAAATTTACAGCCCCTTGCTGGAGTGCGATTCCACCTGCATTTACTATATCGTTGCCTTTGTTTATGTATTTATCCCAAGCTTCAGATATATTTTCAATGTTTTCTACGAAAGAACCGTTAAATCTGTTTTCTTGTTGTTTTATTAATATCTGTTTGATATTTGTTGGGTATGAGTCTATATTTTTTAAAGTTTCAAAATATTCTTTAAGTTCAATATCAGCGGCATATTCGTTAAGTGTTTGTATTTTTAAAAGGCTTAAATACCATTTGATCTCTGCGGTTTTTCTGCCGTAAAACCACTCATCTACGTCTTTTATGCCGTCAAATTGTTCTCTTGGAATTTTGGCTACTTTTATATCACTAGTATTTGCGTTTTTTTGTTTTAGTTTTTTATATAAGTTAATAAGCGCATTTTCACCGCCAGAATCATTGTCAGGTAGTAAAACAACTACTGCACCCGTCTTTTTAGCCTCGCTAATTATCTCTTGTGTATATCCACTAGTGCCAGCTACTGCTGCAAAGGCAAAATCGCTCGCTATAGCTTGGTTTTCTGCAAATAATGCTGCGTCCATTGCAACTGCGTCAAATTCACCTTCAACCAAAAAAATAACTTTTGTATCTGAAAACATATTTGAGTTTCTTGTAAAAAACGACGGGGCTTTAAATAATTTGATTGTTTCAAAATTGTGAGTATCTATTTTTCTAACATGAATCATTGTTATCCAGCCGTCAACTGTCCTGTAAAAAAAGGCTAAATAACTACCATTGTTGAGTCTTTCTCTTTGTTTTTGATCTATAAAATCAGGTAGTTCTATATTTCTATCTATTAGTCCTATGTCTGAGTAATGTTCAAGAAAATCAACTGCCAATTTTTCTGATAGGTTTGTGCGTTTGCAAAAATATTGACCCGCTAGCGAGTCATTTTGTATAGCATAAATAAGGTTTTCTTTAGTTTTATCTCTGAGTGTTTTTAATACCAACTGTTTTTGTTTATTTTCTTCAATTTTCTTTTTATCTTCTTCTGATAATTCGTTACCAACAAACATGTCTACAGAACCTGATTCATGACAGGAAAAGCAGTTATAATAAAATTTATTGTTTTCACCAAGAAAAATATTGAAAGACGGGTGGTTGTCAGGTGAGTGAAAAGGGCATTTTCCTACTGCTCTTGTGCCTGAGAGTGATATTTTCCAGTTAAATTCATGCTTCGGAAATTTCTCTTCGAATGCTATTGTAGCTAATTCAATGTCTTTAATCATTTTGTGCCTCCTGTATTTGTATTTTTTGTAGGTTCAGTCTGATATGTAATAATGTGTTTTTTTGCAGTGTAGGTGATTGGATTTTTACTAAAAAGAGATATATTAGGAGTAAAGTATTTACTGCCTGTAATAGCTCGCAAAACTTGTGTTTGTAAGCTATCTTTTTGCTTTTAAACTTGATTTTTGCAAATGATATGCTATATTTATTCATAACCAAACTGCTCCTTTTCAAGTAAAGTGCCTGCAAGCCGCTAACTTGCAGGTTTCTTTTTGTTTACTTTATTGGTTCACAGCCACTGCCTGTTTTAATTCCTTTTTTCTCTGCCTTAAAAATTTTTCATACTCTTTTAATGCCATTATTCTTATCAGTTCCGATACAGAGCAACCGCTATTTTTTGCTAGTTCTTGCATTTTTTGCCAAGTTAAATCATCAATAGTTATTGTTCTTGTTTTTTGGAGTATTTTTTTATAATGCATAAAAACACCTCCTACCAAAAAATACTTTTAATAATATGTGTTATTTTTTTAAAAAAGTCAAGTTAAAACAACATAATCTTTTTTTGTATTTTTTAATCTTTTTTTGTATTTTTTTATAAAATTTGGTAAAAATTTGTGAGAATGAATAATATAAAAATATTCTTGCAAAAAAAACTTTTTAAAAGCCTTAAAAATTTTTTTTGAATAGTAATTATTTATTGCTTTTCCAAAATTGCCACCATTTTTTTTCCGTCTTTTGTGGCAAAGCTAATTGTTTATATACGTTGAGCTCACCTTGAATCTCTCCGATTTTAACAAGCAGCATTTTGTTTTCTTTTTCAAGCTCTTTATACTTTTCAAGCTCTATTTTCTCGCTCTCAAAATAAAGATTATCAATTAGCTTTTTAACTAAATCAATATCTGCTTCAATATTATGTCTCTTTTTTAGTTCATTAAATTTCGTAAGCATATCGTCCGTAAAACGCAAATTTTTTTGCATAAAAGCTCCTTTCTACAATTAGCTTTAAAATTGTAGCTAATTGTATCAAAAAGCTTTTGCGCTGTCTATACCTATAAAGCAAGTTGCAGCAAACTGCTTTAGTTTGCTTTAATTTTGCATTTTACTTTATCTTTGTTGAATTATCAAATCTATTTTGGTTTACAACTAAAAAATAGAGCCAGTAGTGAAGCAAGGCAAAATGCTGGCAAGGTAGGAATTAGTAGTGAGCCAAGCCGCGCACGATAGTGCTTGCTTTCAGCCGCTTATACTACCGCAGTGGCTGATAGTGCAGCGGGGTTGGCAGAGTGCTGCAAATTAAAGAAACTTTTTTAAGGAGTTACGTAGTGCTTTGACCACTAAAATTGAACCGTATTGATTGTAGTACTTTAAAATCTCTGATACATCGTACATCGTTTTCATCCTTAAAACTTGCTTCCTTTTAAAGACACTGAGATAATAGATTTCAATTTCTTTGAAAGGAGGCATACAAATGGCGGCTCAATTTTCGTGGCCCAGGTGGATCAATTTATAGTAGCAGATACACACAAATAAAAACAGATTATTACTATTGTAAAATCTGTTTTACATGGACACTGAATACAAAACTAACAGTCCGCAGCTTACTAAATAGCCACAATATCGGTCTCATCCGATTTCCCTACGCGTTTTGAAAAAGAAGTAACCTCTATTGCTACAATAGCATTATTGTTGTCGTAGTCTACAATTATACCACTTTCATCAATATAACTTGAGTCTTTAATGGCTTCATCTGAAAATTTAATTTCTAAAATATCACCTTCTTTGTCATAACTAAGCTTTAGCATAAAATCAACCCATATTTTAATCGTTCCAAGCTACAAAACATCGAAAAGTGTTTTGTAGCTTGGAATCGTATTAGGAGCCAATGTCTTGCTTAAAATAACTTGTTATTTTCGATGTTTTTTTCTTCCTACTTAATCTTTTCTTTTAACCCCTTGCCAGCTTTAAACAAAGGCAATTTAGTTTCAGGTATTTGAATCTTTTCTTTGGTTTGAGGGTTTATACCTTCTCTTGCAGC
>Ga0080003_1001792_pt1 | contig 10791 bp, 11 predicted proteins | sample JossMetagenome_FD_69206 | JGI IMG/M metagenome (GOLD analysis project Ga0080003, IMG submission 69206) | Hot spring microbial communities from Joseph's Coat, Yellowstone National Park, USA - JC2_E (SPADES assembly) (version 2) | ecosystem: Environmental > Aquatic > Thermal springs > Hot (42-90C)... | reverse complement strand
ACTGTTACCAAGCAGGGCACATCGGCAAAGGCAGATGTGCCCAGAAGATATCTGGGAAGGAGAGTCTATGTGATAATCACGAAATCAAAGGGAGAGGTGAGGGATAAGGAATAGTGTCCCACACCCCCATTTAGGGGCGAAAGATCCGTCTATCTTCCCAATTTCCAAATGATGAATATAATGCGAGGTGCTTATCTGCGGGACCTCAATAATGCATAGGAGATTACTATTTTTCTAATCTCTGTCGTACCAGCTCCAATCTCATATAAGATTGCATCTCTCAGGTACCTTTCAATAGGATAATCCTGAGAATATCCATATCCACCGAATATCTGGAGAGCATCCCTCGCTATCTGAGTCGCCGTTTCAGATGCAAGCATTATTGATTCGGCCGCATATGATGAGTCTGTAATTTTTTCCTTCATCATGGTTGCGGCTTTCATTGAAAGAAGTTCCGCCGCCTCAAGTCTAGTGAACATATAAGCTATCTTTTCCTGGATGGGTTCGAACTTTCCGATCTTTTCCCCAAACTGTTCTCTCTGGTTACTGTAACTTAAAGCCTCGTTAAGTGCCCTCCGAGCTATTCCAAGCGACCCGAATGCAAGAACAGCCCTTTCAGCGTTCAGTCCTTGACAAATTATATTCTTCCCTTCCCCTAACGTCCTCAGTACTCTCCTGTGGTCTGCCTTCACATCCTTGAATACAACTTCTCCTGTAGGTGATCCTCTTATTCCCATCTTCTGAATCTTCCGCGTAGTTCAACCCCGTCCTCCCTGGTTAGAATGAATGCAGAGTACGATTTGCCCTCCCTGGCATAAGTCAAAAAAGTCGGATACAGGAGCGTTAGTTATGAACGTCTTTAATCCATTTATCAAGAATAAGTCGCCTTCCCGTCTATAAGTAGTCCTCATTCCTCCTAATGCGTCTGATCCGGCGCCCGGCTCGGTGAGGCACAGAGACCCTATTTTATTACCAGACACTAGGGGTGTTACAAATTTTTCTCTCTGTTCTTCATTTCCATTTCTGTAAATGTTGTCAGTGACCAGGTTACTATGGGCGCCGAACGACAACCCAACAGATGCAGAATAATAAGAGATTTCCTCTAGAGCTATCCCCTGTGTAAGGTAGTCCATCCCCGCCCCTCCATATTCCTCAGGTATAGTAATGCCCAGAATTCCAAGCTTTCCCATTTTCTTGAATACTTCGACAGGGAAATATTCCTCCAGGTCTATTTTCCTTGAAAGTGGTTCAATTTCCTTGCTTGAAAACTCTCTGACCATGTTCCTTACCGCTATTGTTTCATCTGGAAAATTAAAATCCATCTGAATCATAGGTCTGTGGTTCTTCACATTAAAAACTTTACACGTTAAGAAAAGGGTCACAAATCAGTTCCCTACCATTTGATCGACTTTTATTCGATAGTTCATTTGATCATTTGTGGGGGACTTTCTGGAACCCAAACCTTTTCCTTCCAACCATTCTATTTCCAAAAATGCACCATAATCATCTTATAGTAAGACCGGATAAAACTTGAATGCTTCACATCTACCTCTATATCATATTGTTTTCATTGATTACAACCGTAGTTTCATTCGCCTATTACTTGACCAATGTCCTTTATCTCCTGAAGAGAAATGAGATGGTCATCGAATCAAATGACACAGTTGAAAGTGTGACTATTGTGGTACCAGTCTACAATGAGAAAGTAGATACATTTACTAAAGTTATAGAGAGCATAAGGAGCCAGGGTACATCGTTCATTGTTGTTGGAGATTCAAGTCTAGAACCTTACAAGACAATTACGGAGAATAACGGCGGGAAATTCGTTAGTACTGAAAAGAGAGTGGGAAAAAGAGGTGCAATGTCCCTTGGAATAAAGTATGTCGATACGAAATTCGTCATGTTTGTCGACAGTGATACAACACTTCCAAAGAATGCAGTAAAGAAAATGCTGGGCTGCTTCAAAGAAAATACAGGTGGAGTTGGCGCAAATATTTCAATAACAAAGAACAGTAAAGGAGTGTCTTATAGTGCTGAATTTATGGAAAGGGCAAGGGAAGTCATATTGAAGGCCATGTCTTCTCAAGGAGGGAACATAATGGTCATTGATGGAAAATGTGCGATTTACCGAACGGAGATCGTGAAACCATTCATGCTTTCTGACGAATTCACAGATTTTAGGGTAATGGGAAGACAGAGCATAATGGGGGACGACCAGCAGATCACAGCTCACATCATAAAGAGCGGATACAAGGCAACAAAATGCTATGATGTTACAGCTCAGACAGATCCTCCTGAAAATTTCGAGCAATTTGCAAGACAGAGTCTTAGATGGACAAGAAGTTTCTACTATTTCTTTTTCAGGAACTTACGTGATGGTACAACCAGGAGGGCAGGCCTTTTTTATTTTTTCGAAAGCGCAATTACATTTGCCCTTCCCCTTGCAATTATATTGATAGGCATTTTTAGATTTTCATTTGAATTACATTTCATAGCCATGCATCCTGCAATTTTACGGAGTAATTTTTTCTCATTCATCCTCTTTAGCCTAATTTCCTACGGAAGTCTGCACCACACACCCTTCATATCATATCTGAGTTATGTTGGAACGGCCATATTTGGCACCGCTGTTGCATCCAGTGTCAGGAACGAGAGATTAAAAACAATGGCCTATGGTGGAATTGCACTTGCTATAATGCTATTTATTTCATTCTATGGATTTCTGACATGCTGGAAGCAGTCCAACTGGCTCACAAGATGATGTGGACCAATCACAATTTTATCTCACCGGGTATTTTTGGTTTCCATATTTCTGAGCATGGTTCAATAATCAAAGAACCACGGAGTCAAACCATAGAAATGGTGGGTATGTCGGCAGATATTCACTTCATGTTGTAAACTATGCCATCTTTATCCAGTGACACCCTTACCACAAAATTGGAATAATTCATCATTTCACGCTGCAGTTCCCAGCGCCTACCCTCTTTTGATATAAGGAGAATGAATCCTTGTGACCCCCCTCCCATCAACTTTGCCCCTGCTGCGCCCTTCTGAAGTGATATCCGGATCAACCTGTCTATATTCTTGTTAGTTATACCTGCCCCAAATCTCTTCTTTATTTCCCAACTGGTATTCAGAAGATTTGTAAACTCTTCCATATCTTCTCTCTTTATTGCAGTCCTCATTTGTTCTGTAACTTTTTTCATTTCCTCAAGATTCTTAAAAAATTCTTCTGAACCATCTTTGGCCTTTCGTACTTCTTCCTGCAATACTGCAGAACTTTCTCTTGACGAACCCGTATAAATAATAAGAATAGATTGTTCCAACAACGAGGCAAAATGACCATCGTTTGAAAAAAATTCAGTCTCAAATCTATCTCCATAGAATCTCATAAATTTGAAACCACCAAATGCTATAGCGTAGGGGTCCTGCTTGCCAAGGATTACTCCAAAGGAATTGTGCTCAGTTTCGTAAGTTTCACGGGCCAGAGCTTCTCTGTTGATTCCCCTACCATCTAAGATGCTCACTAGTGCGAGGAGCCCGGATATAAGTGCACTTGATGACCCAAGCCCCGTTCCGGGCGGCACGTCACCCGAAATGCTTATCCTCCCTTCCCTGACCCCTCTTCTTTCTAGGAACAGTGATATGTTATCCAGGAAATTGTTTCCGTTACCTCCCTGAAAGGACCAGCTTCTCAGGAAATCTCTCGAAGAAATTTCCAGTGGTTCTCCGTCTCTGACATAGCTTATCCTTACTCCCTTATCAATAGTAGAATTAATAACACATCCACCATGTGTGTCGACAAATGGGGCTATGTCAGTTCCGCCTCCGCTGAAGCTTATTCTGTAAGGACTAAACAAGGATATTCTGTTCATCGTTAGATTTGTGGTATTCGAAGTGATTTGGAATGATTATACTAATTTTTCCATGCATGAATTCTATGAATTTCTTGAGCTGGTGGAAGAGATTTACGTAACGCAATTTACCGCTAGCAGCGATGCCTAAACATTATCTTATGTTAGGTACGCCAATTGAGCAGGATAAATAATATATCCGTCTCAGCGTATTTCAGGATAAATCCAATTATTATTGCCGGCATTTGCTGAGTTTCCCATTCCAAAGATTAAAAACCATTTCAGTGATATCAGCGAAATGAGGGTTCTGATCCTCGGCATTGATGGTTACATAGGTTGGGCACTTGCTCAGAAGCTTGCTAAGGAGGGACACGAGGTCACCGGTGTCGACAATTTCTATACACGGAGGAGGGTAAGGGAGGTCGGATCTGGCTCTCTAATACCTATAGCTACAATGAAAAACAGGGTTTCAAAATTCCTTGAATTTTCGGGGAAGGAGATTATTTTTTACAGGGGCAACATTGTTGATCCTAAAGTTATGTATTCAGTATTCAGGGAAAGTGATCCTGAAGCCGTATATCACCTGGCAGAACAGAGGTCAGCCCCTTACTCGATGATAGGTCTGAAACAGGCAAATGAGACATTGAGGACAAACTTGATCAGTACAATGAACCTGATTTATGCCTCTAAAGACCTGAACCCGGACGTTCATATTATCAAGATAGGGACAATGGGAGAATACGGTACCCCAAACATAGACATTCCTGAGGGGTTCTTTGAAATTGAGTTTCACGGGAGAAAGGATACTTTGCCATTCCCGAGAAATGCGGGATCCTGGTATCACTGGTCAAAGGTTCACGATTCCAATAACCTCATGTTCGCGAACAGGCTTTGGGGACTGAAGATAACGGATATAATGCAGGGAGTTGTTTATGGAACAAGGACCAAGGAAATATCTGAATCCGGTCTCAATACAAGGTTTGACATTGATGAAATATGGGGGACAGCGCTGAATAGATTCGTCGCTCAGGCTGTTTCCGGAATACCACTAACGGTATATGGAAAGGGAAACCAGAAAAGGGGGTTCCTCTCCCTCACAGACAGCGTGAACTGCCTATCTTTGGTGCTGAACCATCCGCCAAAGGATGGGGAGTACAGGGTTGTCAACCAGTTTGAAGACTATTATTCAATAATCAATCTTGCCAGCACTGTGAAAGATGTATACGAGGAATCCTACGGGGGAGAGGTGAAGGTGGAGCATGTGAATAACCCTAGGGTTGAGGCGGAGGATCATTATTATAATCCTGAAAGAGCGAAACTACGTGAAATGGGGTATAGACCATCTGGAAACATGAGGGAAGTTTTGAGGGAAATGATAGATGATATATCTGAATACAAGCAGAGACTCCTTTCTCTTAGGGATGTAATAATGCCGAGGACCAGATGGAAGGAAAGCTCAGGAAATTCACTTTGAGTACAGTTCCTTCTTCACTGCGAAATCATAAGATCTCTTGAGCACGCTGGTATAGCTTTCTGCCTTTCCAACACTTATCCAGGAATTCCTCCGAATTTCTATCGCCGAGAAACTTATTCCAGATTTTATGGCTTCATTAATGCCATCGGTCAATTCAGCATTCCCGTTACTGTCATATCTTATAAACCTGAGAATTTCCGGAGGTAGATAATAAAATGCACAGATTGCAAAATTGGATTTTGGTTGGCTCGGTTTTTCAACTACTTCCATAACCTTGTAAGGGTATGATTTCCTGTCAAGAACGGCAACTCCATATGAAGAAGGATTATCCACCTTCATCACAAAGAGTTTCCAGTCTTCTCCCATTTTCTCGTTTATGCCCTTAACAGCTGTGTCAAGATCAAGTATCAAGCCGTCACCGGCTGCCACTACCATCCCTTTCTCATCGAAGAAATCGGCAGCAGAAAGGATCGCATCCCCAAACCCCTTCTTTTCTTTCTGGAATATTATATTGACGGACGGATACGTTTCCTTTAGATATAACTGCGATATCGCATCCTTACTGTCCAAAACAACTGCTATGTCCCTAATACCCACTCGCTGGAGATTATGTATCAAAACATCAATGATTGGCCTCAATACTATGGAACCATCCCTGTAGTCATAAATGTTCAAAAGCTCCTTTCTGATGATTCCGTTTAGACCTGAACGTGTTCCCAGTCCAGCGGCAGTTATGATTGCCTTCATTAACAGCTTTACTGTGATAAAGAATTTACTATTAAACTGTAACTCTTTCAATTTTACATAATATGTAGGTCTAGCTCTTCCATGATCTTCCGGGATTTCTTTGGTATTTCCGAGTACTTCCATTCATCCCCTATCTTCAGCCTGCTTATCCTCTCCAGATGCTCTATCACATCCCTTGGTGAATAGTGCTTCAGCAGGTCTCTCTTCCTCAGGAGGTTGAAGATGCGGTAGTGAAGCATTAACGCTATGAAGTTCACAAACATCCACCCCTGCATCTGGTAGTCGTCCCTCACGTAAGTCCTATCGGCATGAATTGTGTTCTTGAGCGTATCGTAGCATTGCTCTATGTCCACCCTTGTTTTCAGCATGTCATATATAACTTCACCTGAGACCTTCAGGTCAGTTATCACAGCGATCTTTCCCATCCTGTTCTCTATAGACCTGAATCTTGATACGGCTCCCCTCTTCCCCTCCTCCCTCCTGAGGAAATCCTTCTCCTCCTCAGCCTTGAGCGAACTGTCTTGGAAGATGTATATGTTCCTCTTTCCCGGCAACAGGGTATACCACACTGGCCTGTCCTCGTACAGGAAGTAACTCCTCATCTCCCTGTCGTACGGAATGAGCTTGGAGTTGCTTTTGAGGGGAAGGATGTAGTGTATTCCCTTCCCCTCAAGGTCTTCAACGTTGCCGGAAGAATAGAATCCAGTGTCTCCTACGAGAACTATGTCAGATGCTCCAGATTCTTCCATAGTGGATGAAATGCTCGTAACGCTTGTTATTGATCCCGGGAGGATCCTGTAGTAGGACGGTTCCTTCCCCTCCATATTGAAGAGGAGGAGAAGCTGAATAATTGGAATGTGACTGTCCTTAGAGTCGTGACCTAACATCGCCGAAATAACTCCCTCTGAAAGAGAAACGATACTCGTCAGGTCGACGGCAATGTATCTTGATTTTGAGAGGAATGTTTTCAGGAAGTTTGTTATTGCCCTCCTATCCATACCTATGTTCCTCAGCATCTCTCCTATGTGCTTGGGATAGGTGGAAGCTTCCATAACATCGGAAAGGTATGAGTTCTCAAAGTGGAATTCAATGTTCTTTATAGTTGTTGTATGGATAACTCTCATACATGCGAAAACGAATATTTCCCTCCATTCTTGAAAGTTATCCTTCAGCGCTTTCCTAATGTCTTCAGAAAGATGCATCAGCAGGGATGATGCGCCGTATTCCTTAACTGATATCTGATCGTAGCGCTTCATCATCCTCTTGTACTTCGGCTCTATCAGGCCGTCTGGAGTTATCCTTCCCAGGTATTCATCTGTTATGAGCTGTGCTCTCCCCTTCTCTTTATTCCATTTGCTGTGGACCCTGTAGAGATAGTAAACGTCCCCCTTCTTCTGTACATGCATCCCCTTTCCCTTGAACTTCATAACCCATTCGGGATATACCATATTATAGTAATACACAATATGAGACTTAAGCTTTTTTGTTATCAAACATAGTAAAATAGCCTATAAGCTGGAATCTATTATGTAAAATTGAAAGAGTTACAGCTTAAGTACAAAATGGATTCTAGGTTCAGAATTGATTATTGGTGCAAGGCTTCGCCTGCTTCCTTCGAACATTTTTATCGGAAGAATTTTATTGTTGGACATTTTATACCGGTGTATGCCAGAGGAAGAAGAGGGGATTTTTTATCATTTGAAGCAATGGTTCAAAAGATGGAAACTTGCAATAATGAGTGTTATTATTGGGGTAGCTGTTCTTGGAATTTCCGAATTGATCAGCTCCACTTCCTTCCTCACTTCTTTCTCTAAGAATCTTCTCACAGTTCTAGGTATAGCACTGATCACATCAGTAATTGTCGCGATCAGCATCGAATCAAGTTTATTGGGTACAATGTTAGATCCCTGGAGAAAAGTTTTTTCAGATGAAATATTTGATATAATAAATGAAGCTCTTTTATCTGTCAACAAAAGTTTTGTATTTAAGACGGTCGAGATAACAGTCAATTTGCTTGAGAAAGGTAATGGAAAATATATATTAAAAATAAAACGCGAATACCTTATTAGAAATACCTCTAGACGGAAAGGTACATACCTTTTCACTGCAAGCACTTCGACATTTTATGACCAGAGTTCAGAAGAATTCAAATTCACTCTGGACGGCTCCCCCAAAGAGGTGAAGACAGACGTAATTAAACAATCTCCTGGAATCACCATACGTCAGTTAAAATATGACATAGAATTTGGTGGAAAAGAAGAACATACGGTAGAAATAGCTTGGGAGGAAGATGCGGAATCTAAGGATTTCAAGATATTTGCTGTTCCTCTGGCCACGGAAAATCTAACACTTAATTTCTCCCATCCAAAGAATATAGGTGTTTCATTTGGATCTCGGCTTCTGGAACCTCAAGTAAAAACTGTGCCATATTCTACTACGATAGACGAAATACTCACAATAGATAGTGTCCTACCTTTTCAATATATACTTGCACAATGGGATATAAATAAATCTTGATACATTTAGTCCGATACCCCGCTCACCTCTCTCACCTCCCCCTTTTCCCAGCAAACACTCCTAATCACCTCTCTCTGGTTCATTTACTACACCTCCCATATGGATTTCATTCATGTTATGGTTGGTCATGTTATTCTAAGGCAATTATATATCCAGTTGCGCTATATAAGCCTTATCTCATTAGCTGCATCTCCGAAAAACTTGCTTTTCATTTTCCGTAGCCATATTTCCTCTTCGTCTAACCTCATTCAGTTTACTTTTCAATGGCTTTTCGTTAATCATTCAATCCTCACATTACCCTTATCATAAGCCTTAGTCCTCATTCTTATTCATCTGTGCAAACCTTAGGACGAAATAGAGAACATCAGCTAATTCATCCCCTATTGCAGTTCTTTTCTCTGGTTTATTCATCATTTGCGTTATTTCGTCCCCCCCATTGAACCTGAAAATATCCAGAAGTTCTCCTGCCTCAGTAATTATTCAAATTGCAAGATCCTTTGGATTATGGAACTGGTCCCAATTCTTTTCTTCACAAAATTGTTTTACCAGGTTCTTTAGTTTGTCCACCGTCGTGTTATCATCCATAATATGTTCATAGCTATTGCTTTGTAAATATTAATTGTCTTTTCATCTCTCATCATTTCTTGCAAATACTGCCACGTTTGCTTATAACACTATTTTGTTCATATTGGGCATTATCAAATACTGATAGGTCTAGATCTAGAGAAGTCTATACACCTCCAACTCTCGAAGCAGCCGTTTGCTGTAAATAAAACTAAGGGTTTACCGCCGGAGGACAACATTTCATCAGCTTCATTCAATACTTCCCTTATTGGTTGCCCCACAGCAGGGTAAAGGAAGCCTCTGGCTAGAAATTTGATTCCGATTCCATAATCATGCGTAATGTCTTCTACGACTATATCACCTTGGCTGAATTTATGCTCAATATTTCCTTTCTCATTGTCGTTAAAATTGAAATCAATTATTTCCGGAAGTTGGATCGTTAACTGAGGGAATGGCCGCTTTGGGTCAATAGGGAAATTCCTATATTCCGTAAATTTAGTCCTCACTTCAACATTGCTATCTTGGTTTCCCCTAGTTACGACCAAATCTGCGCCGCCACGACCCAAGCCACCGTTGTATTCGACATCATAATCGCACTGTCTATATCTCAGCGCAGTTCTCAGTTCACTGACCTTGGAGCTGAGTTCGATATTGATTTTTTGGAGTTCCCTTAGTGAAATTCCCCCACTCCTGAGCTTCCTAATAGCGGCACCCAGATCACCTTCATTCCTCTTTGCAATTTTCTTTTTTATTTCTTTTACGAAATTACCGAGCCCGTCAACTCCAGACCTATAACATTCATTATATAAGTAAGCTAGCTCATAGAGTGATACCAATGGATGATCAATTCTCCAAATCAGGGCTTGCCCAACTGATCGCATAGTTAATGCCTCGGATATATAAGAAATAACTAAAGATAGACCTAACTCTTCCAAATCCATTCCATTGAGTTTCATTGCTTGATAGCCTTCTAATGTACTTTTTGTATCACCGCAGAATAGAAGCTTTGGATCAAATACTACGGGACCAGCAATAATAGAATGAAAATCTTTCCCAGGTCGTGGTTTAAGGAAAGTAGAAACGTCAATAGGGGAGTTCTGATTAGAGATAAGACTCTCTAGATCTATATATATAGCAGGTCTGTTATTTAAGTAAGCCCCGAAACCTCTTATCATACTATTCACAGACCGTTAGACGTAAAAACACAAGAACCTCAAGGGGGTGTTTTGGTCATTAGGTCCCCTCAATTTTAAATATCGAGCCACTAGAGAGTTAGAGTTGACAACTCCATCCCTCTCTATCGTTTTTTCTAATGTATTTCTTGTTAGAGACCCTGATGTATGAAATGTGTATTTTCGTTTTATAGATTTCTGAAGTTTATCTTTCATTAGTTACCTATATAATAAATCACAAATAAATTTATTTCGCTCTTACTGGACATTGGGACATAAGTCCCCTAACTGCTAGCTGTGTAATAACATTAAATTATGTATGACTCCCTTGCAGAATCCCGATGTTTCTTTTCTATTGTCTGCATCCTGCACTTAATCTGGCAAAATTACGTCCATCCCACCACGAATTCATCCATTTTACTACTCCCCACGTAAATATTTATATTCAAATAGAAATCATAAT
>Ga0080003_1001790_pt1 | contig 10801 bp, 9 predicted proteins | sample JossMetagenome_FD_69206 | JGI IMG/M metagenome (GOLD analysis project Ga0080003, IMG submission 69206) | Hot spring microbial communities from Joseph's Coat, Yellowstone National Park, USA - JC2_E (SPADES assembly) (version 2) | ecosystem: Environmental > Aquatic > Thermal springs > Hot (42-90C)... | reverse complement strand
CGGGTTCTAACTGCGATTACGATACTTACTATATAGTAAAAGACATTTTACAAGAAGACGCAGAGTTAATTGATTATACAGTTAGAGATTTGGATCGCTTTGATGCTGTTATATTACCAGGGGGATTTTCTTTTGGAGATTATTTAAGACCGGGGGCTTTAGCTTCCAAAACACCTTTGGCAGAAGCCATAGTAAACTTTGCAGTAAAAGGTAGATATGTGCTTGGCATATGTAATGGTTTCCAAATTTTAACAGAGTTAAGACTATTGCCTGGAGCGCTTCTTCCAAACGAAAACGATAGATTTATATGCAAAAGAGTAAATATATCAGTAGAAAATGTTTCTACAGCTTTTACAAAAGAACTAGAAGAAAAAGAGATAATATTGCTACCCATAGCTCACCACGATGGTAGATTTTACGCGCCAGAAGATGTGTTGGAAGAAATTGAAAAGAACAACCAAGTGGTGTTTAGATACGAAGGAGAAAATCCAAACGGTTCTTTGAATTCCATCGCTGGAGTGTGTAATAAAACCGGCAACGTAGTCGGTATGATGCCTCATCCTGAGCGTATATCTGAAGATATTCTAGGTGGTTTGGATGGCCTAAAAATTTGGCATTCTCTTATAGCCTAACTTAAAGGAGGCAATATGGATTTAGAGACCCAAAACATTTACACAAGCCAAGAAATTCAAAAGTTAAATTTGATGCCACTAAGAGATATTGTTGTCTTTCCTGGAATGGTTATACCACTTTTTGTGGGAAGACCATTTTCTGTAAGAGCTATAGAAGATGCTTTTAAACACAATAAGCTTATGTTTTTTGTACTACAAAAAGATAGAGACCAAGAAGAGCCAAAGTCTCTAAATGATCTATATAAAATAGGTACCATAGTCAAAATACTAAGGGCAGTTCCCCTAGAAGATGGTAGACTTAAGATATTAGCCCAAGGTTTGGAAAAAGGTGAGCTCAAAGCTTTAGAAAAAGTAAACAACATTTATGTTGCAGATGTTTTGCCTATAAAAGAAGAAATAATAAAAATAGATGATTTACCACCAAAAGAAAAGGCTTATGTAAATTCCATAAAAGATCTAATAGAAAAAGCTGTCAATTTGGGTAAGCAAATAATACCTGATTTTGTAGGAATAGTTAGGGAAACCGAAGAGTTAGATAAATTTTTAGATCTTGTAGCTTCTATACTTGATTTAAAAGCCCAAGATGCTCAAAGCATATTAGAAATTACAGATCTTAAGAAAAAGCTTGTTAAAATTCATGATTTGCTTCTCTCGGAAGTTGGCATATTGGAGTTACAAAATCGCATAAAAAATAGTGCCAGAGAAAAAATGGAAAAGGAGCAAAAAGAATACTATTTAAGACAGCAGATGAAAGCAATACAAGAAGAGCTTGGAGAAAGCGATGATAGGCAAGCAGAGATAAAAGAATATTTAGAGAAATTAAAAAAATTAAAAGCACCAAAATCTGTAAAAGAAGATATAGAAAAACAGATAAATAGATTATCAAAGATGTATCCAGAATCAGCAGAGAGCACAGTCATAAGAACATGGCTTGATTGGATTTTTGAACTGCCTTGGAACAAAAAAACCAAAGATATTTTTGATATAGAAAAAGCCCAAAAACTTTTGGATAAAGACCATTATGATTTAGAAAAGATAAAAGAGCGTATAATAGAATACTTATCTGTTAGAAAACTTACAAAGGGTAAGGGCTCTAAGTCTACAATACTTTGTTTCATTGGACCACCGGGCGTTGGTAAAACATCTTTGGGGCAATCTATAGCAAAAGCCACAGGAAGAAAATTTGTAAGGATTTCTTTAGGTGGCATAAGAGATGAAGCAGAAATAAGAGGCCATAGACGAACATACGTAGGGGCTATGCCAGGGCGTATAATTCAAGCTATAAAGCAAGCTGGCGTTAAAAATCCTCTTATCATGCTTGATGAGATAGATAAGCTGTCTGTGTCTTTCCAGGGAGATCCAGCGGCAGCTCTTTTAGAGGTGTTGGATCCAGAACAAAATAAGTCTTTTACGGATCTTTACATAGGGCATCCTTTTGATCTTTCGGAAGTGCTTTTTGTAGCAACTGGTAATAGAGTAGATACTATACCACAACCTCTTTTAGATAGAATGGAAGTGCTTTATCTTTCAGGGTATTCTGAAGAAGAAAAGCTTCATATAGCAAAAAATCATTTGTTACCTGCAATCATAAAAGATCACGGCTTTAAAGAATCAGAAGTGAACATAGAAGATGAAGCTATATTAGAAGTTATTAGAAGTTATACAAGAGAAGCGGGCGTTAGAAACCTAAAGCAAAAGTTGGCATCTTTATTGAGAAAATTGGCCGTTAAAAAGCTAAAAGGTCAAAAACCGCCTTTTGTGATAAATAAAGCTGCCGTTAAAGAGCTTCTCGGTGTACCTCGTATTATCAGAGAAAAAGAAGAATTAGAGCAAGCCATTGGTCTTGTTACAGGCCTTGCTTGGACTGAGGTGGGTGGTGAAATAATGTATATAGAAGTTACAAAATTAAAAGGCAAAGGGGCTCTTATATTGACCGGTTCTTTAGGAGATGTTATGAAAGAATCTGCCCAAGCTGCTCTTTCTTATATAAAATCTAAAGCAGATCAGTATGGAATAGATAGCTCCTTGTTTTCAAAATACGATGTGCATATACACGTTCCGGAAGGCGCTGTGCCAAAAGATGGTCCGTCGGCTGGCATTGCTATAGCTACCGGTATATTATCTACATTTGCTGAAAAGCCAGTAAGACTTGACGTAGCTATGACAGGCGAGGTTACTTTAAGAGGAAGGGTCTTACCCATAGGTGGTGTGAAAGAAAAAATTCTTGCTGCAAAAAGAGCCGGTATATACGAAGTTATATTACCATCAAAAAACAAAGTTGAAGTAATGGAAGATTTGCCAGATTATGTGAAAGAAAAAATGCAATTTCACTTTGTAGACCATCTAGATGAGGTATTTAAAATTGTTTTTAAGGATAACATTGTAAATCAAAAACCTAAAAAAAGTTCTAAATCTAAAAAAGCTAAGGAGAAGCCTTGATACTAAGCGATAGAACCATATTGGACTACATAAAGAGCTCAAAAATTATAGTAGAACCTTTTGATGAGTCTTCTTTACAGTGCTCTTCTTTGGATCTAAAACTTAGTAATTCAATAGCTTTTTACGAAGATCTAGATACAATAGATATTAAAAGCCCTATAAAGGCAAAAACTGTAACTTTTGAAGAATATTTTATTATAAACCCCGGCGAATTTTTGTTGGCTTCTACCATGGAATATATAAAACTTCCAGAATTTATAACAGCTTTTGTAGAAGGAAGAAGCTCCTTGGGTCGTCTTGGGCTTTTCATAGAAAATGCTGGTTGGGTAGATGCTGGATTTGAAGGTCAAATTACATTAGAGCTTTACAACGCCAACAAATACCCTATTAAGCTTTATAAAGGCATGAGGATATGCCAGCTTGTTTTTGCTAAACTCGACGAAATACCAAGCAAAGTTTACAGAGGCAAATACTTATGTCAAAAAGGAGCTACGCCTTCAAAGATTTTTATGGATTTTGATAAGAAGTAGCGTATATGCTGTTATGATTTTGAAGCCATATGAGTGCATGGTATACTTTATAGGCGTAAGAAGGCCTTCCGTTGTAATGCCAAATGGCCTGCCAACTAAGCCCATACCTATCTACAAGCTCTCTTAAAAGTTTAGCGGATACATCAAGGTTATAACAAGGGTCTAACAGAGCGTAAGGGTCCAAACCCCATCTTTTTATATTCATTATATTTATCTGAGCTATTCCTACGTCGAAGTTATAGCCATGCCTAAGCAAATAATTTAACACTATTTTGGCTTGGTATTTATTCTTTGGATAATATTCTTTTATACTCCTACCATTGGCATTAACATTTATTGCATAGGGATTAAAATCGCTCTCAACTTTTGCTATGGCATAAAGGAGTTTCACATTTACACCGTACTTATTTGCAGCCTGTTCAAAGCAATAGTTATATTGAAAAGCGTATACATTTTTAGTATAAAAGCCAAAAACAACAAAAAACACTGCTAAAAGTATACTTATATTAAAACTTTTCATATCAAATATTATAATAAATTCTTTGAAGGTTTGCCTAAATATCCTTGCTTAAAATCTATACCAGCAGAAATTATAGCCTGTAATGTTGAGAGTTAAAATATTTATTGTGTCTTAAACTTAAACATGTTATCAAATTTGAGTAGGTTTTATCTATGAGAAAAGAAGAATATCCTTGCCCAGAAAGATGCTTTAAAAAAAACAATAAGTAGAGTAAGCCAGTTTTTACATCCAAAGGATCCTCATATGAAGTTTTACAAATATTCAACAGGAGATTTTATTGTGAGACATAAACCTATTGACAAGTCTCATTTTTTAGTAAAGAAGATAAATATGATGAAAAAGATAATAAAAATGGCAAAAGCTAAACAAGGTAGCATATAATAATTTTTCAAAAAAATACACCACCTATAAAAATGTGAAATAGTGTATAATGATAATACAGAAACAAGAAAGTATGAAGTTGCAAGCGAGAAAGAGGTAAGAAGAGGTGAGAATGTGATAACCTTACAATGTCTGCTTAAATCTCAAAATAAACAAGACAAAGAGATCTTATCAGATCTAGCACGTAGATTTTCATCCGCAGGGATTTTTCTCTCTTTAGCGAAAAATCGTTTTAGGGGATTGGATGGTAATGGTTAGTATGGTATTTCCTGTACTTGGTGCAGGGATTATGACACTTCCCAAATACCGCCCGTCGGGATCGGAAGTGTATGAAATGGCGGAATACAAATATCCCGACCCAAACTATACAAAACTATATAGCAGTGTAAAAAAATTAGTTTGTATAATTTGGTTAATTAGGATAAAAACATGGCAAGATCTTTCTTTGAAGCAAAAACTGAGTTTGACGAAATATACAAAAATATAACCGTATTGCCCCAAAGCTTGGTCCCAGTAAATGGGAAAACTATCCAAAACATAAGCATAAAAAATCAAAAAGGAGAAAATACAGAAGAATACTATAAATGGCAATTTATATATGCTTTAATTCATAGTGGTCTTTATCCTAAAGATTTTATTGGGATTGAGGTTCGGTTTCCAAAAGGTAATCCGTCCTCAAGACCAATAATATTAGATGGGGCTATTTTTGACGATTTTAATTGGTTGGATCACTATCATAATTTTTGGGAAAATAGAGACCAATCATCTTTGGAATGGTTAAGAAATCATCTCATTGGTGTTATAGAATTTAAAAAAGAAGATGGACGAGACATTGAAAAATATATTAATCAGCAGTTAAAGCCTGCAATGAAAGAGTCTGATAGAAAATTTGTTATCGGTTTTTATTGCGACACCGAGAGACTCTGGATATTTCAAAAATCGGGCAATAAAATCCTACGATATGATGAGTCAAAAAATGAAAAAGGAGAAAACAGCGGAATTAAAGATTTATCTCTATATTTACCAGATAGCTATTCTATCATCCCCTCATTTAATGACATCAATAAAATAGTCAAACCCACAAAGATCGATAGAGCTAAACGAACCATTGATGATTTAGAAGTAATATCTAGTATCCACACAAAACAAATTAATGATGCATTGTCTAATATACTCCGCACTTTAGATATAGTGGGTCTTGCCAATCAAATAGGTTATGGGATATTGATACAAATGTTATCGTTGAAAATATTTGATGAGAAAGCCAATAAAATAGATAAAAATAGAACTTTAAAGTTCTATATATCGCAAGATGAAAGAAATTATTCATCTCTTGCTGATCCATCGATTCAACAATTCATTCGTAGAATTGAAGACCTTTATAATGAAGCAAAAGGTAGTTATCGAACTATACTAGGACAACCTCCTATCAATTTTAAGGACTCATCGCATATTTCTGAGATTATATCAATAGTAGAAAATTTCCAAGATTATTCATTTGTTAACTCTTATAAAACGGACCTATATCAATTAGTTTTTTACGGATTTGCTAACAAATTTGCAAAAGAAAGAAAAGGACAATTTATAACTCCTATATGGCTAATAGACTTTTTGGTAAAAATAGTAAATCCAAGAGGTAATGAAACCGTTATCGATCCATGTGTTGGAATTGCTGACTTTCTCTCTTTAAGTTTTGTGAATTCTAATCCTAAGTTAAATGACGATAATTTATATGGAATTGATAACGATCAACAAATGATTATGCTTGCCAAGTTAAATATGCTCTTAAATGGTGATGGAAATGCTAAACTATACTATATCCCAGATAAGGGATCTATTGACCATAAAATTGATATTGATGGAAAAGCTGTTAGGCTTATTCCTAATTATCATAAAAATGGCAACTGGGATAATTGGCCGGATACAACAGAGCTAAAAAAATTTGATGTTATTTTGACTAATCCGCCTTTCGGTGAAGATCGAGCATATGAAGTTTATACGCCTGAAGACGAAGAGATTGCTAAGTGCTATGAGTTATGGAATTTGAATAAGCAGGATGATTGGATAGATTTAGGACTTATTTTCTTAGAGAATGCAGTAAGGCTACTGAAAGAAAATGGGAGGATGGGAATAATTTTGTCAAACAGTATTGCATCAATAGATAGATGGAAAAAAGCACGAGAATGGTTATTGGATAATGTGAGAATAGTAGCGATTTTTGACCTCCCGCCAAATATATTCGCAGATACAGGAGTGAATACAACTATAATAGTTGCGTATAAACCGAAAAAGGAAGAATTAGAAAAGCTGAAAAATCAAAACTATGAAGTTTTCATCAAGGACATTAAACGAGTTGGATATGAAGTAAGAACATCAAAAAGAGTAAAGTATTATAATCCCATCTGGAAAATAAACGAACAAACATTTGAAGTGGAAACAGATGAGAAGGGTAATCCTTTACTTGATGAAGAATTTACAGAAACAATAGAGGAATTTAGAAATTGGGCAATGGGTCAAGAAAAAACTTTAAGAGACATTTTTATAGGAGGATAACTATATGATAATTACTTATAAGGATTTGAGAGAAAAGGCATCCTTATCATCATGTAGTTATAAGATTATCCTATTCAAGAATAAAAATATAAAAAGTATACGAGAATTACTCTTGGAGGAAAAGCCACAAAACGGAAAAGAAATAGGCTCTTTCTCTTATACAAGCAAATCAAAATTTTATTTTATAAGAACAAAAGCATTGCAACCAAATTATTTTTTACCTATTCTAAACGATATTCAATGTGCAGTGCCAATCTTTCCTTCAGCATTTAAAGATTTTGACTTACGCAAAGGAGATATTTTAATCTCCAAAGATGCTAACATTGGGGAGTCGGGTTATTTAGATGAAGATTTGCCAAATTTTATGATCTCTGGGGGATTAGTTAGATTGAGATTTCCTGTAGATATAAGGTACTATATTTTTGCATTTATGAAAAGTAAATTTTTTAAATCTCAAATAGATTATTTAACTGGATCAAAAGGTGCGACAATAAGGCATGCAAAAACATCATGGTTAAATGCGGTAATTCCTTTTCCAAGTCAGCAAAATAAAGATGAGATAATAGAATATGTAAGCCTTTTGACAAAAGCTGTAATTAGAAAGGAAAGAGAAATTAAAAAGAAATACGAAAAAATTATGAGTTTAATAGATAAAGAATTAAAACAAAATCAAAAACCAAATAAGTTTATCTATAAACTACCATTGTTTAAAGATTTTCAAGAAACTTACAGATTAGATACTGGTATTTTCTGTGAAGACTATAAAAGAAAACAATTTACAATAGAGAATTATATTCATGGTGCAAAAAATATTTTTGATTCTGGATTTACTTTTAAAAGAGGGCAAAATTTACAAGTTTCCCAAATTGGAAGAAGTATCTACTCTGAAGAGTATAAACCAAATTTTTATAAATTGATTAGACCATTGAATTTGACTGACTATGGAACTGTCGAAAAGTATGAATACTTAGGAAACCGCAAAAAATTACAAACATTGAATAAAGGGGATATACTATTTTCTGCAGAGGGCACGATAGGTAAATTCTGTGTATTTATAGATGTAGATGATAAAACAATAACAAATATTCATGGAATTATAATTTCCAGAAAAAATCATAGAGATAATGATAATATAGAAACCATTTTTCTTGGGCTATTTTTAGGATATCTTCGATCAATAGCCATCTTGGATTACATTGCAGTAGGTGGGCAAGGCGGAAGTTTGGCTAAGAAGTATTTGGATCAAATAAAAATTCCAAACTTTCCTATAGAAAAAAAAGAAGAAATAACAAGATATTATTACAATCCAGTAAATTACGAGAAAGATAAGCTGAATCTCAGCGAATTTGAAGAAGAAGATACAAGAATAACGACTGAAGCAGGAATTATACAGTTAGATAAACAAATTAAAGCAATTAAACAAAGAATTGATGAAGTTTTATACAATATTGCGATGGATATGGAGGTTAATATTTCTTTTGATTTTCTATAAAGATAATAATATGATGAAAAATGACTCAAATTTGTTTAGGAAAAATATGGTATTCTGAAAAATTACAAGATATATTTATTGAATAAATTTATTTTCCATATATTTAAAATATTGTTAAGATATTTCCAAAATAGTCCAAAATCTATCCTGATCAAGTATTGCGTTAAATTAAAATTATAGTCAAATTAATAATTTCATAATTAAATTTTATTGTTGTAATGATGGTATTTGATACACACATACCAAGACTAAATAATTATATGAAACTCCAATTATTATTTTACACCTTCTCAACTCTCCCCAACAACCTTTCTATCCACTTATCCTTGCTTCCCATATGACCCTGAGTATGATGAAATAAAATATTTGAGAGTTAAAATATTTATTGTGTCTTAAACATGTTATCAAATTTGAGTAGGTTTTATTTATGAGAAAAGAAGAATATCCTTGCCCAGAAAGGTGCTTTAAAAAACAATAAGTAGAGTAAGCAGTTTCTACATCCAAAGGATCCTCATATGAAGTTTTACAAATATTCAACAGGAGATTTTATTGTGAGACATAAAACTATTGACAAGTCCCACGGATAAAAATATCTGATAGATGAGTCGGTTTTATAAAAATAGAATGTTCAAGTTCTGAATACCTTATCACCATAAGGGCTAGGTTTCTTCTGATTTATTTTGCCAAATAACTCATCTACCAACTTTCCTCTATATAAATAAACTTCGGTATTAGAATTTTTATGGGCAGTTTCTAAACTTTTAAGGAAATCTTCTAGTTGTTCTTTAGTCCAATCTGTTTTCATTATTTGAAACATATCGCTAAACGTTTGTTGAGCTAAAGCTTTGTATTGTTGTATAGTTATGCTTTTAACATCATTTATGTATGTATTCATCGTAATAATTAGAGTTGCAGCTACTAAGATAGACACGAGCCTTGCTATTAGCAATATAAAAACGCTTTAGTTTTTCAATTTAAGCATACTAAAATAAAGTAAAAATGCAAAAATACAAATATAAGTTGTATATACTTTGTTACTACACGTTAACCAAGGATTCTAAATCTCTTATCTCTTGCTGTTCTTTTGTGCTCATATTTTTTAATATATAAACACCTTTTTGCAACTCTTCTGGTCCAATTATTAATACGTATGAAGCACCTAACTTATCGGCTATTTCGAGCTTTTTCTTTAAATTTGAGCCTTTTGATATAAGTTCTACCCTTTTGCCTTTTTCTCTTAGTATGTTTGCAACTTTTAAAGCTTCTAATAACGTGTTTTCTATATAAATTACAGCGTATAAATCTTCTTTGTATTGGGATTTTAAAAACAACATAATACGCTCTATACCAGCAGCAAAACCCACGGCAGGTGTTTTTGGACCACCCAAACTTTCTACTAAATTATCGTATCTTCCACCAGCTAAAAGGGTAAGATTATCTTTTACAAATTCAAACACAGTTTTTGTATAATAATCTAAACCCCTCACAAGGCGTGGATTTTCTTTATAAGGTATCCCAAAAGAATTCAAATAGGTTTTTAGGCTTTTATAATGATTAGAACAATCTTCGCAAAGATAATCAAGCATCATTGGAGCTTCTTTTGTAAGATCTTTGCAGGTTTCAACTTTGCAATCCAAGACCCTTAAAGGATTTTTAAAGCGCCTTTCCTCGCAATCTTTACATAGTCCTTCTATATCTTTAAGATAATTTGTTAGAGCTTCTCTATATTTTGGCCTACATACGTGGCATCCAATAGAGTTTATTTCAAGGGTTGTATCTATGTTTAGTTTTTTAAAAGCATCAAAACAAAGCTTTATTATTTCAAAATCGGCAATTGGATTATCAAGACCTAAAACCTCACAACCTATTTGATGGAATTGGCGTTTTCTACCAGACTGAGGTCTTTCATATCTAAACATAGGCCCTTCGTAAAAAAGTTTTAGGAAAGGTTTTTTATACAAAAGTCCATGTTCTACTACTGACCTCACCACTCCAGCTGTGCCTTCTGGTCTTAATGCCAAAACTCTCTTGCTCTTATCTTCAAATACAAACATCTCTTTTTGAACGATGTCTGTAATTTCACCCACACTTCTATCGAAAAGCTCTTTGTATTCAACTATAGGAAGAATTATTTCTTCAAAATTGTAAACTTCAAAAAGCTTTCTAAAAGTATCTGTTATATACCTAAATTTCTTAGCTTCTTCAAAAAAGATATCGTCAAATCCTCTTATAGCTTTTATGTTTTCCATACTAT
>Ga0080003_1001789_pt1 | contig 10801 bp, 5 predicted proteins | sample JossMetagenome_FD_69206 | JGI IMG/M metagenome (GOLD analysis project Ga0080003, IMG submission 69206) | Hot spring microbial communities from Joseph's Coat, Yellowstone National Park, USA - JC2_E (SPADES assembly) (version 2) | ecosystem: Environmental > Aquatic > Thermal springs > Hot (42-90C)... | reverse complement strand
GACGTGGCCACAGTTATGGCACACGAATTTTTTACCTATTCTTGTACCTATGCTTCCACACCTTGAACACTCTTTCGATGTGTTTTCAGGCTCCACATAGGCAATCGGTATTCCGCATAATATTGCTTTGTATTCAATAAATGATTGAAGCTGTTTGAATGACCAACTGTGCAATGAGTAGTTGAAAGACTTACTATGTTTCTTATTATTTCTTATCCCGTATAATTGTTCGAGTTTTATTCCTGCATTGCTTTCTTTTGCAATCTCTACAAGTTTATCCGCAACTTTGTGGTTTATGTCTTTGATTATGTTTCTCTCCCTGCTTTTTATCTTCTTCAAAACTCCGAACCTGCCTGCCTTTTGCAGTTTTCTGCGCATGCCTTTGTATTTGTTGTGTATATGCAATGCCTCTTTGCCGAGTTTATACACTTTTCCTGTATCAGGGTTTGCAGCGACTGCGATATGACCTGTTGTGTTTCTGTCAACGCCTATAAACACCTTTGCACCAATAGGCTTTGGTTCTTCAATTGACACAGAAACGTACGCATAATTCTCATCAATTTCTACCTGATTTATCTTTGTGAAGCTATTTGGAAAATGATAAGGAAGAATGAGTTTTAACGATGGTATTTCAATATGCTTTTTTTCTTTGTTTACATGTATGCCCTGGTTTGGTATTGTCAAATTGACACGAGAAACATTCTTTATCTTCTTATTCCTTGAATACTTTCTAAGGATTTGGTTTGAGATTATCGATTTTAGCCCAAAGCAGGCAACATCTTTTGATGACATGCTTCTTGTTTTTATTGCGAATTCTGCAATCTGTTTTGCCTTCTTGAGCTCCGCAGAAAAGTCCTTATTATGCTTTATTTTGTATGTGATAAGCATTTTTATCCCATTGTTGTTCTATAATACTATAAATTTATATAATTGCTTATAGAATTACAATACATTCGCATTCATCCCACGAATAAATTCGTGGACTTTCTGCTATGCATTCTGTAAGACCTCGAAAGAGGCCGTTCCTGAAGAATTGAAAATCGATAACTGATGAAATATATCCTTTATTGGATCAGCAATTGCATGAAGCATAAGAAAGCTGTCCTGTTTACGTGTGGCTGTTTAGGTATTCATAATTGATGTGTTATTTGCAAACCCAGTTATTTTATACAGGTAAAATGAGACATTCCAAGAGTAGTTATCTAAACTCGTGCTTGCTATTGGATACATCTTGAATGTTTTCATTACCTGATTGCATTGCTGCGCTGTGTTAGGCGGACCTGTCCAATTTATGTAGCAGCTTACGCTATAGTCGAAGTATAGGCATCCCTTTGACATGTTCATAAGCTGGGATTCGTAGCTGCTTGTATTGACCCATCCGGCGTATATGTTCCCCCTGTCTAGTATATACCACAGTGGTGGCTTGAAAGTCAGGACGAAGCAGTTGCTTGGTATCTGCTGGTAATTCTGCATTATGAATCTTTCATCGTAACGTTCTGCAGCAAAAGGATAAATATGGTATGGAGAAATTGTAACTACTGTAGCAAACAGCCACATAGCCTCACCAAACAATATGACTAATAGGACTGCAGTAAATGCGTAGTTCATTCGGCTTTTGCTTGGCTCTGTCTTTTTTATGCTTTTTCTCTTTTCTTCAATATTATGGATGAAATTTAAGACTGACAAAAATCCATACGCAGCAAGTATTGCCACTACGGGGAATGCACTTGCAAAATATCTTACATCGTCGCCGGCACCGTAGTTAACTCCACCTGCATAGTACGAAGTATAGAATAGGAAAACTATCAAAAACCATAGGGCAAATATCGAAAATTCTCTGTATTTTTTATAGTACAGGAAAGATATTCCACCTATAATTGCAAAAATTGTATACGTCAGTGGGAATTCATCATAATAGTGTGAATTTGAAGCTTGTACATAAACATTATCATAAGCGCCAAGCCAGAATAACAAATTTTCAGATGAATTGTTTTCCAAGTATGAAAGGCTAAAGTTTGGCTGACCTGGAGGAGCACCAAAGGACATTTGATCAGCAGCGTATATATACAGAACAGCCGGAAAAATTACAGCTATTGCGATGATCACTAATATCAATAGGCTCCTGAGCTTCTTTCTAGCATCATTACCCTCAAATTTGTCTCTGTCTAGTAGTAGTATTAATAATATTATGGCAAGTGCGAATATCATATCAACTTTTATGCTTAGTGCATATGCGATTGCGAATATTGAAGCAATCCCAATCAACATGCTCTTTCTTTTCATATAGGCTGCAAAAAGAAAAGTAGAAAGAAGGAGAAAAGTAACTGCTGGTAGGTCTAAGATGCTGCTTCTTGAATAGCTCATAAACAATGGAGTAAATGCAAGAATTGCGCTAGCTAAAACGGCTGCTTTCGGATCTTTAATGAGCAGGTAGGTAGTATAGAATAAGAAGATTATTGCAAGAATCGAAAAAAGGAGCTCCATGTTATATGCAACGCCGAAATTAACTCCTAATAGGGAGAATGGGATAGCTAATAGAAAAGACCAGCCAACTGGCTGGTGTATGAATCCTGGAGTACCAGGCACGCACATTGTGGCATTGGAAAAGCTGCACACTGCAGCAAGATGTTCTGTAAGTAGCATTTTTGCTACGCTGATATATATGTATTCATCATTATAGAGCAGGTGCGTAGGGACTACAAAAGCAAGCTCCAATAAGCTAAACAAAACGATAATAATTGCTAAATACACATAATAGGTTTTACCTATGCCGCTCACTGCTTTTTTTATTTCTTTATAACCGAGTATAGAGAATATTATAAGCCCAAGGAATATGAAAATATAGTAATAAAAGTATGCGGCCTGGGCAGGCTGCTGCTGGAATAAAGACAATATTTGCGCACCGATAGAAAGCATTATAGGTGCTATATTTAATGTCATATAATCATTTGCCTCTTACCAGTTTTTCTTCATGTGATGATCTGGGGTTGGTTGGCTTGTACTGTAACTTGAAAAATAAGTAGATGTAGAGCAGCAAAACAAAAGCAGAGGCGACATATAATATGATTTTCTGATTGTTCTGCAGAAATGATGTTTTTGGCGGAGGTAACTGACTTGGTATTGTGGTGTTTAATGCAGTAATAGCAGAAGTATTTTTGGTCAGGTTTATATTAGAGTTGTAAAAGTTTATTCCGGAGGAATTGATATATGAGTATGGGCTTGAAAATCCTGCAAAGATATTCAATTTATTAAAGTTAACCTGAGAAGAGTTATATATTCTTATTCCGTAATTGGAGCTGATTGTGGTAGAGTATATGGAGGTGTTGTATACGCTTATTTCAGTAGAATTTGATATTTCTATCCCGTTTCCATAGATATTGCAATTATTCAACGTGACGTTCTTTGCATTATTTATCACGAATGCATAATGTGTGTCAGTGATTGTTCCGTTATTGCAATTTATTGTTATGTTTTTACCTGTTATATATGCACCTATGTAACATGGCGCATTTACCAATATAGGCGCATATGTAGCTACTGGAAGAAGACTACTAGCCATAGTATATGTGCCGCTTTCGTTAACTGGGCTTGAAATATTGGTTTGGTTTAGCATTGTGCTGCAGAATGCAAGCCCATAACTAAAAGAGGGGGTTGTAGAATCTTGGATGAAACTGCCCTCTTTTGGGATATTGCCAGGCAACAATATTATTGATGAGTTAATTCCTATCCCGATCTTTGTAGAGTAATTTAGATAATATGTATACGTTCCGTTTGTATATGCAGTATAATTTTTTGATGGAAAAGATAAAAGCTTTACAAGAGCTGTGCCGTTTACTATAGAATTGTTAAGCGGGTTCATTATAAAGCCTATAGTAGTAGAGTATCTATAGATGTAGGCGCTAAAATTCCAGTTCAGATCTTGCGGCGGAACAGAAACAAGCCATCTTATAGTTATATTCCTTTGGCCATTATCCGGTATTATATAAAAATTGAAAGCAGGATAGATAGGTTGGATATAGACTGGAGTAAGATCTGTATTTTTGGTTATATTTAGAAAATACATGACAAGTTGATCATAACCAAGAAATGAGTACTCTATGGCATAAGGATTGTAGTTTACTTTACCGCTGCTGGTTAAAGTGTAGCTTGGCAGCATGAATTCCTTATGCCCCATTATATTTCCATAGTTTCTGTGCGTGGCATTTTCGTAGATGGCTGTTTGATTCTGGCCATAGACGCCAAACTGCATAGTCTTGTTAAGCCTGCTTATAAGGTTTACTATATAATTGCTGAATGAGGGCACCATCTGCAGTTGTGTGTTGTTTATTTTGATTGTGTTGTTGAAAAGCGGTATTATATAACTGAATGCTGCAATCCTTCTGCCAAATGGCAATGTTGAATTGCTGCCAAATGGCTCAAAAACACTTATATTTAGAAAGTAGCCTACAGTTATGCTTGCATTGTGGCCACTATATAACGGAGTAAAGTTGGCGTTGCTTGGGCTTATCAGATTTACAAAAGAATAGTTTCCTAGTATTATCTTGGCACCTTCGAAACTGCAGTTGAATAAGTAGTCTTCGTTGTTTAATCCGTAAAACCTGATGCTTGAGTTTGCATTGAAGGAAGTAGCGTTGCATTCCAACTTAGAGTTTGAAACCCCTTGCGCAAATGATATGTTAAATGCAGTGCAGGAGTTATTCAAGCTAAAAGATTCGTTTGAAGCTGCAATTGTAGGACTGCATGCATTAAGTTTTACTGCATAACTATGCGCACCTGCCGTTGAAGAAAGCAGAAGCAAGGGCAACAACAGGTATAGCACGCTAATTTTAATAGTTTTGGGCATCGTTATCTACCGCATTTATTTTGCTTATACTCTACTCATATAAATAATAAAATGTTTGCTATAGTTTGGAATATTTGCAACACTTTGCGTACAATTCAATAAACTGCGGAGTATACATAAATAGTTATTCTTTAATAGAATGCAATTACGATATCTATAAAAATATTATAAGAATAAATAGCCATATGAAGAAAGCTAAAGTTGGCGAAAATTTTGTAGAAAAATATCAGATGTATTTACTGCTCGCCATAATTATATTCTCTGCATTTATGGCACTTGTTTTCCTGAAGGGAGTCAGTGTATATGGAGATGATGTTTCATATATTTCACTAGTGCCACAGATAATATCTGGAACATTTAGAGAATCTGCCGATATATTTTCCATACGCCTGCTCATGATAGTCCCACTGGCACTCTCCACCTATTTGTTAGGTTATAATAATTATGGAGCTGGGTTATACTCCATTTTATGCTACATCGGCAGTGTGGCAATAACTTTTTTTATAGGTAGAAAGGCATATAATCCAAGAACCGGGCTGCTCGCTGCCTTTCTTTTTTCTATCTACCCTATGTCTGTAAGGTATAGCAGCACAGCAGATGTCGTAAGTCCAACCGCATTTTATCTTGGTTTGTCTTTGCTCTTCTTTATATATGCTAAGAAGGGAGGTAGCAGGTGGCTATACGTCCTCTCTGGAATCTTTACTTTTTTGGGAGGCTTGGTAGACCCGATTTCGTATGTATATGGTGCTGTATTCCTAATATACATCTTGGGGGCAACTTTTATAGAAGCCTATAAAAAAAGAAGCCTCAAAGTTGACTATTCGCCATTTCTGTATGTGCTCGGTATCATAACTGCAGTGTTGATACTCGGATTCATAAATCTAGGACTTGCAGTAAATGGTGAGCCTTTTTACGAATTGAATATAACAAGCAGCTTTTACAGCAGCACAGGCAAGCCAAATACTATATTTTATATAAATACTGACTTGATGTTTTATGTCAATGGCCTGTTCCCGTACAATTTTATTGGAGAGCTATTTACTGGAAATTTCAACAGCCTGCTGACAACATTGGAAAACCTGTTTTCTTTATATAATGTGAATGCAAATGACGTCGGCCTATTTATTTACTTTGTAGTTATTTTTTCTGTATACTTGCTGCTAAAGAGAGATAGATCTTCGTATTTCCTGCTAGTTTTCTCTGCGCTTTCATTGCTCTACCTGGAATTCGGTACCATGAGCATTACACATTATTACCTAATGTACAGGCTTGTAAGGTTTACAGTCATTGTTTCAATTCCGCTTATGGTAATACTTGCTAGGGGTATGATGCTGCTATTAGATAAGAAAAGTAAAATAATTTATAGGCAACTCGCTGTTGTAGCAATAGTTGTGCTACTATTTACAACCTCCCTGCCTATCGATTATTTCTGGTACGCCCTGAACCACAATTCGATGCTATATAGCGAGCTTATTGCTGCAAGGTTAGAAAATGCGCCAAACATATCCAATTCTTACGTATATGCTCCAACACTTTTAGATAGTTTTGTGCAGTATTACATGGGTTTCAAGCCCACCAGAGGAGTAATGTTCTATAATAATGGGAATTATTCAGGTACTTTCTTCCCTAATTGCTCAAGCATACCAAATAGCTCATACATAATAATACCTTCACCAACTGCGCTGAGTATGATAGATTATAATGGCACGTGGCCTGTTCCAAACCCATGGTATATAAATGAATCATGGGCATTTAACCCATCTCTATGCAATCTAACTCTTTATGCTGATATTTACAATTCCTCGCAGGTAAGAAACGCAAATATTGTTAATCTTGAATATAGCGGCAATATATACTATAAAAAATAGTACCTTTAGTATGCAATCGCATAGTAACTAATTTATTACTGCTTAGGGTTTGTATAAATAGACATAGTTATTAGTTACTGTTTTGTTTCCAAAAAAGTTTACACTGGTCCAAAAAGAACAGAGGGATTGGTTATTGTTTGAATAATCTGCAATAACAATATAGTCGTATTGCTTGGTAATGTTACAATTAGTTATATTTTCATTATAATAGATTAATCTGTTTATGTTTTTAAAATCAAGGTAAACTTCCAAGTTTGGAAGCTGAAGAGGGATGTATACAGTAGTGGTATTTGGGAGGGAGCTGATATACTGGGCAAGGTAATAAATTGGCAACATTTGAGTGCGGTAACCATAATATGATGCGAAGTCTAGATTTACTGATGAGCATACTATAAAAATTAATATTGCAGCTGTTATGAGCCTAACAGTCAGTTTATGCTTTTTATATATTTTATTTAGTTCAACTAAGAATATTGCTATTGTTACAGCAACAGGTGCTGCAACTATTGGGAGATATTGCCAACCTCTTGGTATTACAGAGTATTTAAGCGGAGATATACTGATAAACATAGGCCCAATAAACAAGTACAGCAATGTGAATACAGACCAGAATATAGTAGTATAAGATGACTTTACCCGCTTAATCAGAAGAAAAGGGACGGCAATATAGAAGATATAGAATATATAGCCTATGTTAATTCCTGACAAATTGTCAAAAAATGGTGGTAGAAGTATTGCATAATATGGCGTTATCACAGAAAAGTGCGTAAAACTCGGCACGGTTGAATATTCGATATTTATCTGGAATATTATGAATGGGTTGCTTACAGTAAAATAGCCATACATCAAGACTAATAGCAAGCCAAAGGCAAGGCCACCAAACACATATAGGCTCTTGAACGATACGCTATTACCTTTTCCGCTGATTTTGTGATATAGTGCTAGAATTAGAATATATACAAAAATTACAATACTGATAATACTTCCAAGCAGAGAAGCAAGAAATGATGCAACTATAGACATACCTGAAACGAAGTACCATTTTGCGCTATTTTCATCATATCCTTTCATTGCTGAAAAGAGTGCCAGAGTTGAAAACAGAGCCATAGGTATTGTTTCCTTGCTTGTACCTGCAAGATATACTACAAGAGGAAAAACAGACATTATAAGTGCGGCCAAATAGCCAGCATATTCGTTATACAAATCCTTGCCTATATAAAATGTCAAAATAACTAAGAGGAGCGAAGAGACTATGTTCCACATTGCGCTAGAAAGGAAATTTACACCCATAAATTCGTAGAACACTGCCATTGGCAATATTTGCATAATACGGGCAGTATAATAATAGCTTGTTGTCGGATAGAATTGCCCATATGCAGCATCGTATGCGAGCATCTCATAGGCAGTATCGTCATCATAAAAAGAGGGAGCCATCGGATGCGTAACAAGGAATACAATGAAATATGCAAGTGTAAGTATGAGTGCTATGTATATTATTTTGAGATTTCTTTTACTTATCCTTTGCTTTGATGCACGACACTTTCCTCTGTTCAAAAGAGCACCAGCATATAAGAATCTACTAATATTATTCGCAATATAAGCATATAAAAATTTATATATAATAATATAGGTCAGGTAATGGTAGTCAGATGTTGTTTGGAATATTGTTCGCTGCATTATCTATTTCTCTTGGAATTGGTATTTTATCTAGGGTTAGCTTTGCTGATAATGCTTTAACAAAAATTGCTTTTGGTTTGCCAGCAGGGGTAGTGGCCTCTAGTTTCATACTGCTTGCACTTTATGCGATAAACGGCTATTTTGACAATACTGTATTTTACATAGGGTTAGTAATAATTGCTGCGCTTTCAATCACCTTGCTATATCCGTTCAAATTTAAAGGATTTAATCTATACAGAACAGGCAAGAATAAGAATAATGAAAGATCATTTAAAAAAGTAATTATTTGGTCGCTGGCCGTTTATGCGATAATCGCTTTCGTTCTGATAAGTTCGCTGTACATGAAAAATGGCACGCTTTATTGTATTGGCCCATCTATCTGCTCTGATCTTATGTATCATGTAGGCATTGGCAATTCGCTTATTTATACTCATTTTCCTCCCAAATATACATTTACGATAGATGCAAAAAATGTGTTTCCGTTTATAAGTGACTTCTATACTGCGGTGCTTATTAGATACGGGCTTGGATTGGTATGGGCTGTTCTTTTGCCAGATCTTATGCTATTTTTCTCTGCAGTGCTTGGTGCATCGCTGCTCGTTTATAGAATGACAAAGAACACGTTTATATCAATTTCTACAATGTTTATTTTTTGGTTTGGCAGCGACTATATTATGGGCATTATCCTTTATTATTTAAGCAGCATAACGAGCCTGATTCCAAATGTGCTTGAGCCATTAAATGTTTTAGTTGGTTACGGTGTAAGTTTGACGAGATTTTCTGCAATTCTGAGTTCAGCTCAGTTTATAGTAAGCGGTTGGACTTCAATAATATATCAAATACTCCTGCCACAGAGAGATTTCGTTCTGGGCCTGCCAATAGGAATAATGACACTATATGCGATTTATCTTATCGGCTTTGAAAAAATCAAATTTGAAAAAAAAGATCTTGTATTTTTAGGCATAATGGTTGGTACTTTGCCTTTAGTTCATCCAGTCACAATGGAGGTTACAGTTGCAGTAGGTCTATTTGCATTTGCGTATACCCTACTTGATAAAAAAAGAAGAAAAGAAGTAATTTACGAATTTGCCCTCATCTTAATTCCTGTGATCTGCCTTGCTGTGCCACAACTGTTATACATGACTCACCAGGAGCTTGCGGCTGGATGGTATAGATTCATTTACCAGAATTTCATTCCTGCTACCGGAAATGTTTTCACTTCGGCTTTATATGGTGTGCTTAACATTGCAGTATATTGGCTTGAGATGGTAGGCATACCGCTAATACTGGCAATAATAGGCTTCAAACTGGCACCAAAGAAGATCAGAATTATGTTTATGCCTTTTCTGCTGTTATGGGTATTTATAACAGTATATGCAGTGCAGCCTAACCCGACTGACTCCAACAAAATATTTGTGTATATTTTCTTGATGATGAGCGTTCTGGCCAGTTACCCGCTTCTCTGGCTGTATAATAGAAAATCGTTGCTAGTTAAAGTGGCTGCTATAGTCATAATAGCTTCAATAAGCTTGAATTTTGCATTTGTATACAGGTATTGGGCAATGTCGCCTCTGCCATGGATAACCAGTGCCGCATTTAATGCAACAAACTTCATATTGCAGAATACAAATCAGAGCGCAATATTTGCAGTAAGCAATAATGAGTCGCTTTTGCAGGTGGTTTCAAGCCTTGCACATAGGCAAACTCTAATCTCTGTAGAGCCGTATGTTGCCATAGATGAGTACACATATCCATTGCAACAGTTGAACAGCATAAATGCGCAGATATTTGAATATGGAAATTGCACAGCAATAAGAGACTATAATATTTCTTATATATTTTACCAAGAGAGTAATGTGAGCGGTGAAAAAGTATTTGAAAACAGTGATTTCAAGCTCTTGTATAATACTACGGATCAGCTTAGAAATCGTGTAATAGCTGTATATAAAGCAGCCTGTTGACTGATGTCAGCGTACACTTAAATTTTCAGTTAATAACGCATTTATTGGTATGCTTTTTATAAGGCCATTTAGGCCGCCTATAATTGCGTAATTTTTAGTAAGGACAAATTCATTTTCCAAGTGCGGGATTCCAATATTTGTTTCATTTATTATTTGCCCGGTAGTGGCGTTTACGACATACATAACCCCATTATCATTTGCAATTATAAGGATTCCGTTGTATATGTTTGGATTACTTTCACATTGCCCGGTATTCACAGCCCATAGCGGTTTCCCAGTAGTAATATTGATGGCAAACAGCCAGCCGAGAAAATTTGAATCTGAAAATGCAATACCGTGCCACACTGTTATAGGTGATATGGCATTCTCTGTGAAATTTATTGGCGTGCCTTTAAGCTGCGGTGGCTGGTTTGGCACAGCTATTTTATTCAACATCTGGTTTTCATTTACCT
>Ga0080003_1001788_pt1 | contig 10805 bp, 9 predicted proteins | sample JossMetagenome_FD_69206 | JGI IMG/M metagenome (GOLD analysis project Ga0080003, IMG submission 69206) | Hot spring microbial communities from Joseph's Coat, Yellowstone National Park, USA - JC2_E (SPADES assembly) (version 2) | ecosystem: Environmental > Aquatic > Thermal springs > Hot (42-90C)... | reverse complement strand
AACCGCCTTGAACGATGCTACTATTGTTCCAGCTGAATTGACCATCGCATTTGTAGTAGCAGATGACGAATTCGTGAACGTTATGCTGGAGTTGGTTTCCCACCCTGCAAATTTGTAACCTAAAGTCGGAATTGCAGTTATGTTGACGGTTGAGCCGGCGTTGTACCAGGAGGTGCCGGACGGGCTAGCGCTGCCCCCGGCGGTAGACCCAACGGTCACGCTGTACTGCTTAACGTAATAAAGACTGACCGATGACGCGGTTGGCACGCTGACAGTCCCCGAGGAAGTTTGAGCTGCGTATCTAGTGCCACTTCCCACAGCTATAATTGAACTTGCATTCCATGCATAGTTACCCGCGAGGACGCCCGTGAACGTTATGCTGTTGGCTGTAGACGAATTAGTTACACCGTTAAATGTAACTGACCATGATGTTCCTGTTGGGAGACCTGATTCCGTGAATGTAATTGTATATACTGAGGGAGTAACAGCTGTGAATGTTATAGCCTGATTCACACTTGCACCGTTAACAGTTATGCTTCCAGAGGAGGGTGATACGGAATAACCATTAATCGAAGTTATGCTGAATGAATATGCGCCGTTGGGTTCCGTAAACGAGATGGTATTCGTCGTAGATGTTTCCGTTTCGCCATTGAATGTAACTGACCATGATGTTCCTGTTGGGAGACCTGATTCAATAAAATTGATGTTGTATTCCTTTAAATGGGTTAATATTATTTCTTGAAATTTACCACCGTAAGCCCATAATGTATTATTTGCAAGAGCAACCGACATTACCTCTTTCGTCCCGAAGTATGGATTTTTTATTAATGTAGGCCCTGTTATTATAAAATTAGTAAAATTCTGTAATAAATTGGAATTATTTTTAAATTGGAGAAGTGATACCAAGACCTTATTATATTTTGGAATAACATATATTGACCCGTTTTTCTCCTCATAAACTTTTACATAAATACCATTAGATGAAATATTGGCATAAGGATAAGAATAGTTGCCAAAAATGGGGTAACGGGGGGTAAGATTTGAATATGATGGTATGTCAAACAATGGATCTCCGTAATTATAGAAAATGATTTCTCCAGACGGAATTGATTTATTCTGGATGTCTCCTTCAATGCTCCATAAATTCATTCCCATAGCAAGTGAAGTATTTCCATTCCACCAATTTTCCCCTACGTTATTAAAATAAAAATCTGGAACATTGACCCATTTATCATTTACTTTAAAAGCCATCGCTTTTATTATCTTCATTGGATTAGGAAGCATAGTTGTTGAACTTGGATTACCAGCACGACATTGAGTTAGAACTTCATAACCCAATGTTTGTCCAAAATTGGAGTAATTACTTGTTGTGTTAATAAACCCACTTAATTGTTGTTCTACAATTGGTGTACCATTTACAAAAAATCCCCATGTATCATTTTTTACAACTTCCATTGTAAAATTATAATAATTTCCAGGTATTAGTGGAAATTCTCCGTCAGTTCCGCCTATGTTTCCAAAAATATTAGAAAATATTCCCCAACCAGCATAAGATACAGCATAAGTATTACCATAGAGCCAGTTATTAAATCCTATTTGTGCCCACCAAAATTTACCTGTCGTAGGATTATTCCAGCCCTCACCTATCCATATGGCAAGGGGCATTGATTCATTATAATATGGTGCCTGTAGAATAAATGAAAGACCAGTGTTATTATAAACATTTGGAAAATTTGGTGGTGTAAAGAACCCGAAATTTTCTGAAAATTGTGGTGGAACTGTAATTAATGATGCAGTATAATTTGATATCCAATAATTCCAAATATCGTAGGCAAATAAACCTGTGCTATTACCAATATTTTTTACCTTAAGAATTATATCATTTCCAGTGTAATTAAAATTAACATATCCATAACTATTTGATATTCCCATCACTGTATATGATTCAGGTTCTCCCGATATATCCTTTTCATAGATTACTTTTTTTCCACTCATTAAGGAAATATTAAACGTACTATTCATAACTCCAAAATTAATGCTGAAATTACCTAAACCAAAAGTGTTTATTTCAGATGTAATATTGAAAGACATTGAAGAACCAGCTAACAAAGGGGTGTATAAATAATTATAGATGCATGCTGGTGATTTATAAAATGTTAAATTTATAGTAATATTATGATTAGTTATTGAAAATTCTCCTGCTGCATTTAATAGAGAATAAAGCCTGTTTCCAACGAGTATTATATATTCATATGTTCCAGCAGGTAAATTTATAGAAATTTCATTTCCACTGGTAAAATAATTCTCATAATACTTTGGAATTAAGGAATAATTTATTATCTGAATTTCCCATCCATATCCAATAGGATATCCTTTCTGAATAAAGGTTACATTATAAGGATAGTTTCTACTTAGTTTGTATGCATTATTTAAATTAATACTATAATTTCCGTCCTTAGATATTTCTAATTTATTTAACGAGCCAAAACCTGTATTAAATTCCAGATCTTGGATTGGCGGAAGACTATTTTTATTATGCTTAAAAATGTTATTAATTTTTTGTAATTTTCCATTATCTTCAATTATGCCTTTACTAACATTCAAAGAATTATCTTTTTTAGTTTTTAAATTAGAGGGCAATAATTGTTGTTCTTTAAAAAATGTTGATCCATAAGCCATAGCTGAAAATTCAGAGACCAAAAACAAGATCACTATTGAAACAGCCACCATCTTCATTAATTGACTTCTTTTAGCCATTTTTCATTCATCCCCACAAACTGTCGATATATCTTATGAGTTTCCAGAATTTAAGTATTTCGGGACTGTCAGTGGACGTGTTTCATTAAGCCCACCCCCTAGAGCCGCAGCATACGGCGCATCTCGTTCAGCCACGGGGGCATCTCCTCCTCCCTCCACACCAGCGGGGGCCTCTTCAGGTCCCTGTTGTCGAACACGAAGTCCTGCATGAACGTGAACGCTGATAGCCAGTTGAGCGCGCGCTCGAATGCGCGCCCGGACGCGAGCCTGCGCCCGCCGACGGGGAACAGGTCGTCGAAAGCCTCGGTCCCCTCCTTCACGTACTGGACCGTGCGCTCCGCGGACATCAGGTCCCTCAGGGGGCGGCCGTAGACCACGTGCTCCACGCCCGCCCACCTGCAGGCGTCCGCGTACCATCCGCCCCATCGGTGTGGATCGGGACCCCGCCGTACTTATGCACCGGCCTCCTGATGAAGAGGTATGCATCTATGGAGTTCCCGCGCCAGCTCACGTGGAGGTCCGGCTCGAACGCGACTCAGATCAGGGCAGAGGTCCCTCCCGCGTTCACCATTGTCTCATCCACGAATATGCGATGTACATGCCCAGGATCCGCGCCGAAGGATCCGAGGACGGGACCGAGCCCCTGCACCCACCTCCATATCGACGTGTAGCTCCTCACGATGACGCTCCTCAGGCTCGATACCGGCAACGCCCGAAAGGCCGCTCTCCTTCCTCGTGGACCACAACACAGTAGCGTCCGTCAAGGGGGCGTAACCACCGAGACCCCGCCCCGGGTTCCCCGGGGTCGCCCGCCCGAGAGGGCGGGAAGGGGTCACTACGCCGCCTACAGGCTACTCGTGGACGAGGGGGTCGCCGGAAACGCGCCGGCCGTACAGGCCCCGGAGGACTTCGTGGCGCGCGTCGTCTCCGCCGCGGGCCTTCCCGAGGCCGTCGCGCGGCGTGCGCTGAAGATGATAAGGGAGGCCAGGGACTCGCGGCCGGACGCGATCACCGGGAGGGATCCGGTGGGCGTGGCCGGCGCGGCCGTGTTCGTGGCAGCGAAGCTTCTCGGCGCCGGCGACAACCTGACGGAGCACACCATGGCGGAGGCCCTGGGGATCACGGAGGTCACGGTAAGGAAAGACATGCGCAACCTCGGCTACAGGCTGGACGCCGACGTCCACGCGTGGATAAAGGTGTCCGCGGATGGCACGTGAAACGCGTAACGCGTTTTAGCCGTGAGTCATGGCTAAAATAAGGTCGATTTTTGGCCGCGGATGGCACGTGAAACGCGTAACGCGTTTTAGCTGTGAGTTATGGCTACAAAGCCTATATATTCATTGACTCTTCACAATATGTAAACCGCCCTGAACGTTGAGAGGCGGTGGATGTAATTCAATACCGCGGGGCCGGGATAGTAGCGGCGGCCGTTGTTCTCCAGATATCCATGCTCCAGTAGCTTGTCGAGCGACCTCCTGTAGAGGCCCCGAGGATTCGGGGCGCCGCGCCAAAGGAGGAGGAACCGGCTCATCGGCGCGCGCCCGCCAGCCATGACGAGCGTCAGCAGGTCGAGGTCCGGGATACCCGGCCTCGATGGGGGGATCACCACCACGCCCTTCCCCGGGACGGGAACGATTCGGGATTCGCTGACCAGGTAGGTCCTGCCGTCGCGCACGATGTAGCCGGCCCTCACCAGCGCCTGCACGGACCTCCTTATCGACCGCAGGCTCCGTCCCCGGAAGTACGTGCGGATATCGAACGAGTGCACCCTGATGTGGCTCAGCACGTAGAGAAACACGTCGATGTGAAGGACGCCTCCGCCGGACGCGGGGGCGCCGCCGTTCCCACCCGTGATGGCATCCGTCGCCTCCGTCATGCCCGATCCGCGCGCACTATCCTGAGGTGGAATGTCCTGTTGCAGTGCGGGCACACCACGTCGAACTCGTCCTCGCCCGCGGCGGCCCTCACGGTGAATGTCCTGATCCAATTCTCCTGGGTCACCTCACCGATGGGTACTTCCCTCGGCTCGAAGGATGATTCCTCCTCTTCCTCCCACTCGGTGCCCTCCTCCCCCGCGGGGAACGCCTCCCCGGTGCCCGCGCCGCGATCGGCCGTCCGGGTTTCCTCGACCCGGCCCTCCCGTTCGGAGGGCGGCGATGCGGCCTCCCCGGTCTCCGTGCGCGCGGTCGGCTGTGGCGCCTCCGGCTGCGCCCTCGCCGTCCCGCCGGCCGGCTGCGCGGATTCGCCCGGGCGCGCCGCCCCGTTCAGGATCCTGTCGGATTCCGCGGATCCGGTAAGCGACCCTCCTGCGGGCGGCGTCGCGGGCTCCGCCTTCCTCAGCGCGGCCTCCCCGGCCGAGGCCGCGGGCCTCGCCTTCCCGAGCAGCTCCTCGGCGGCGGACGGCTGCGCGGATCCCTGCGCCGCGGGCGTCCCCGCTCCGGCGGAGGCGGTAGATCCGCCCTTCCCGGGCTTCCCCGCGGCGGGTTTTTTGCGCACCAACTCCCTGGCCGGTATCGCTATCCCGTGCCGCCTCATGAAGTCGCGCACGGTCATCGGCACGATCCCCTTGCTCAGGTTGGCCTCGATCTCACCCACCGGGTTCTTATCGCGGGGGAGCTCCCAGACCGCCGCGTACCACAGCGTGTAGACCCTGACCGCGCGCTCCCTCCCGAGAGCCAGATCCATGTGGAAGCACGTCGCGCGGACCCTCCACTGCAGCTTGCTGAGGAGCTCCGTCTCGACGCCCACGAAGTCCTCCATCTCCTCGTCGGTGGCCTGTTCCGCGACGCGGCGCAGGCACGCGGCCCTCTCCCCATCGTACCCGGCGAGCAGCGACGCCGGGTCGAGGATCCCCCTGGTGGTCCTGAGGGCGCGGATCACCTCGAGATCCGTCAGGTGGTGCTGGCGCAGGTTCTCCTCCAGCGACACCCTCCACATCACGTCGAGCGGCGCGTCCGCGGGGATCAGCCTGACGAGGTACGTCGACGGCCTCCCGTACCTCCTCAGCGCCTCCCGGGCCGCCAGGAGCCTGCGGATCCCGGCTATCACCATGTACTTCCCCGTGTCGGGATCGTACCACGCGACCCCGGGCTCTATCTGAACGCTGGCTATCGAGCCCACGAGGTCCTCGATGTCGTACTCGGTCCTGTACTCGAAGCGCTGATCCGGCTCGCACTGGAGAAGGGGGACCTCCTGCGCGGGCCCAAGCGGTATCGGCTCCGGTTTCGTATCGTCGCTCACCACAGCCTGTCCACCTCCGTCCAGTCCACCCAGCCGCCCCCGGCCGCCCCGTCGATCTCCCTGAGGGCGCGCACCGCGACCGCGCGGTAGGAGCCGCCCGGAGGCGGCGCGCGCGATTTTATCGCGTCGCGGACGCGGCGGTCGAGCACGTCGAGCATCCCCCTCCTCTCGAACGCCGCTGACGTGCGCGGGAGCCTGTGCACCGAGTAGAGGCGGGCCGCGTCCTCCGCGGTCGGCGGGGGAGGCGCGAGCCCGCACCTGTACATGATCCTGTAGGGGTAGAAGCGGTCCGAGGCCTCCACGTCGTCCAGGACCCCCATCCCGCGCAGGACCCCCAGGAGGGTCCCGACGGGCGCCGCGCGGGCCGCGAACAGGGCCGCGACGGCGCGCTCCCTCGGCGGCGCGCACGTGGCGCGGTCCACCCAGTCGAGGACGACCCTCGCCGCCCCGCCGGGGAGGCGGAGGGCCTCGGCCGCGGACCTCACGATTGCCTTCGCGCGGTGGTTCCTCTCCCTGTGGTCCTGCGACAGGATGTTCCTTTCGGTGCGCCCCACGCGGCGGCCGAACACCAGGTCGAACTCCGGGGGCGCGGTCCCGTCCACCGCGTGGTGGCCCGTCCAGCACCCCTGATCGAGGCGCTCGGGGTCCGTAATGAGGTACATCGGGCCGTCGTGCTGGAGGGCCTTAAAAGGGCCGGGAGGGTCCGCCCGGGTCGCGGACCCAGGGGCGGGCGGCCCGGAGTTTGGGCCAAACATGGTCAGAGTGGTGAAAGTGCTCCAATTTGGGCATTTCTGCGCAGGTTTATATACCACTTGGTCCAACCTTTCACCATGCCGTGGGAGGGCGTGAAGGTGCGCTCCGAGTACGTGGAGAGGCTGAAGGAGATCTACGAGGAGCGCAAGCACGAGATGCTGGACATCGGGATCAGGTCGTTCAACGGGTTCTTCAACCACATAGTGTGGCAGGTGATAGAGGCCGACAGGGTCCTGAGGGTCCGCGCGCCCTACATGAGCCTCGTGGGGTTCACGGACAACGGGATAGTGATAGAGGACAAGAAGCTGGGCCGGATAGTGGAGGTCCGCGTGATGCCCGGCGGCGACCTGTTCTGCGAGCTGGATCAGAGGAACGACTGCGTCCACGTGGGGTTCGCATACGCGATCCCGGAGGTCTACACCGCGATGCTCGCCAGGGGGAAGAGGGCGCCGGCCGTCCAGGAGTGAGGGATCCACCCCACAAATCTGGGGAGCGCTCGGGTTCAGCTCTCGCGCTCCAGGCGCCTGCTCGCGCCCCGGGAGCAGGACGCGCACGCTCATGACCTGCTGGTTATCCGAGGTCTGAATGAGACGCTTCGCCAGCGTGATCTGTTTCCCGACCCACGTGTCCGTGTCGCGCCCGTACAGGCTCTTCACGATATTCGCGTTTATCTTGTTTAGTATGAACGGCTTGTCTATCTCCCTGAAGAACACCACTATCTTGGGCCCCGCGTCGAAGGTCCTGATCTCCACCCGCTCTATAGTGTAGGTCACGGGCCGCGGGGGGAGGTCGGCGGCCTTCAGGTACTTCGATGGCCCGTAGACCGCGTCGACGTCCACCATATCACTGGGGATTAGCGTAGCGCCTTATAAGGCGCCGAGCGCGGCGAACATACCGGTGTGGTACACCAGCACGGCCGCGACCAGCACTATCGCGATCAGGAGCAGGGCGCCGAGCATCTGCGATATGGCGGCCCTCCCGCGCTTCACGGCCACATGTGCCGGGGTGCCTTAAAAGGGATCGATGCACCCATGGCTGAACTGGCTACGCCCGATCCTCTCGCTCGGGTAGGAGGTGGGCTTAAGGTAACGGAGCCCACTAGATGTCGGTTGCCTTTAAATATCCCTCAACGAATCCAACATCCGGATGCCCGCGTCGACCCAACTCATTTCAGATGAGGAGCGGGGGCCGATCTCCCCCGCGAATTCCGACGCGGGCGTCCGCGAGTCGGAGGGCGGCAAGAAGGGGTCTAAGGAGGGATTCCTCGTCAGCGCGGTGAGGGCGAGCAAAAAGAGATCCAATATCGTCCGGCTCCTGCCGAGCGGCGCTCAGGAAAGGAAGCTGATGAGGCTGGCCGACGCGTCCGCGAAGCTCTGGAACGAGCTGAACTACGAGAGGAGGCAGCAGTGGAACGGGGGCCAGCGCGTGGACCTGGAGGGCACTGAGAGGAAGTACCATGAGGAGTACAAGGGAGTGCTGGGGCCGCACAACGCGGCCGCGGTCATAGCCAAGAACAACGAGACGTGGGGCTCGTTCTTCTCAACGCTGAAGTTGAAGAAGGAGGGGAAGCTACCGAAGCACAGGAGGGTCTCGTCGCCCGGATACTGGAAGGACAGGGAGGAGGGGAAGCGGAAGCCCATCTTCGTGGTCGCGGGCGACAGCTACGCGGTGGACGAGGCCAGCCGCGTCATAAGGATCAAGCTCGGGAGGAAAAAGAAACCATTGGAGATACCGTTCGCCGGCCGCCTCAAGTGGTATGGGAAGCAGGGGAGGATGGAGATCCACTACGACGGGGCCAGGAGGGCTTGGCACGCCCAGATATCCGTGGAGGTCGGCGCCGAGGAGACGAGGAACGGCAACCCCGCTAGGAGGATCGTCCGCGGGGAGAGGAAGTCCATTCGGACAGCGGAGCCGAAGGGCAAGATAGCCGCGGGGGTGGACCTCGGGATCAACATACTGGCGAGCGCGGTGACGGGCGGCGGCGCCTGGCTCCTCTACAGGGGGTCCAGGGCGAAGGAGGACTTCTTCTACCTCACCAAGGAAATAGCTAAGATACAGTCCGAGGCGGACGAGGCGAGGAAGGGCGGCGACGAGGCGAAGTCCCTAAAGTTGAACAGGGAGAAGCGGAGGTTGTTCCGGAAGCTCACGGAGCGCATGGCGCACCTGTACTGGAACCTGGCCGGCCACCTGGTGAGGAGCCTCTGGGAGCTTGGGGTCTCGAAAATATACCTTGGATATCCCCGCGATATAGCGCAGGAGAGGGGAAACAAGCTCACCTCCAACCTCTGGAGCTACCGCAAGCTGATGCACGCGATCGAGCTCAAGGCACAGGAGTACGGCATCCGCGTGTACGAGGTCGTGGAGTACAACACCTCGAACCACTGCGCTATCCACGACGCGAAGGTGACGAGGGGCCCGAGGGGCGTGGTCACCTGCCCGCTCGGGCATAAGTTGCACAGCGACCTCAATGGGGCTCTCAACATACTGAAGCGCGGTGCGGGCGCTATAGAGGTAACGCTCAAAGGGCCGCTCTCCTTCCTCGTGGACCACGGCGGAGTAGCGCCCGTCAAAGCGGCGTAACCGACGAGACCCCGCCCCGGGATCCCCGGGGGTCGCCCGCCCGAGAGGGTGGGAAGGGGTCATGCGACTCTAGTTCTGGATCACCGTCACCGCGGTCGGGCCGTCCACCGTCAGCCGCAGATGTGGACCGATTTCAACCCGGGAGCCGTTCACAATCCACAGTGCGTCAGGATCGTCCAGGGACCTCAGCGTCAGGCGCCCGGAGGCGTAGTAGAGGCCCGGAGGCGGGTCCGTGCTGACCCCGAAGGCCGCTAGCGAGAGGTACGACGCGTTTCCTATATTGTATGAGAAGACCGCGCCCGAGGATGTCGCGAGCGCGAAGGCCCCGGACTGGAGCGGGATCGTGGCGGACGCGCCCGTGGCCAGCGGTACATTCGTGGGCTGCACGGCCACGTTGTTCCCGACGACCTGGAGGACCTCCACTATCATGGTCGGATCCCCCTCATTTGTGACCACGGCGCCGGGGGACCCGTCCGGCGGGACGTGCGCGACGTACACAACGCTCAGGTTCTCCTTGGTCGGCTGGCCGGCGGTCACCTGCGCGGCGCCCGTATATGACAGCGACGTCAGCATGTATCCAATCGCGAACGTCAGCGCCGCGGCCGCGGCTATCAGCAGCATCAGTACCAGCACGGCGCCGATGGCCTCACCGACCGCGCGATGCTTCCCGGGCGCGCGGCATTTGTAAGGGATCACGCCACTGCGTGTCGCCGCGCCTTAAAAGCGCCCGGTTCGGTTTTCGTCCCGCGGACCCTCGCGCTCGCGCAGTTCCTCGAGCAGGTCCTCAAGCGCCGCGAGCCGCGACTGCATCTGACCCCTTCCCACCCTCTCGGGCGGGCGATCCCGGGGTCTCGGGGGTTACGCCCCTTTGACGGGCGCTATTCCGCTGTGGTCCACGAAGAAGGAGAGCGGCCTCTTGAGCGTTGCCGGGATCGAGCCCGCGCCGCGCCTCAGTATGTTCAGCGCCCCGTTCAGGTCGCTGTGCAACTTGTGCCCGAGCGGGCAGGTGATCACCCCCCTCGGGCTCCTCGTCACCTTCGCGTCGTGGATAGCGCAGTGGTTCGAGGTGTTGTACTCCACGACCTCGTACACGCGGATGCCGTACTCCTGGACCTTGAGCTCGATCGCGCGCATCAGCTTGCGGTAGCTCCAGAGGTTGGAGGTGAGCTTGTTTCCCCTCTCCTGCGCTATATCGCGGGGATATCCAAGGTAGATCTTCGACACTCCGAGCTCCCAGAGGCTCCTCACCAGATGGTTGGCTAGGTTCCTGTAGAGGTGCGCCATGCGCTCCGTGAGCTTCCGGAACAGCCTCCGCTTCTCCCTGTTCAGCCTCCGGGACTTCACCTCGTCGCCGCCCTTCCTCGCCTCGTCCGCCTCGGACTGCACCTCGGCGATCCTCCTGGTGAGGTAGAAGAAGTCCTCCTTCGCCCTGGATCCCCTGTAGAGGAGCCAGGTGCCACTATTTGTCACAACCC
>Ga0080003_1001783_pt1 | contig 10811 bp, 16 predicted proteins | sample JossMetagenome_FD_69206 | JGI IMG/M metagenome (GOLD analysis project Ga0080003, IMG submission 69206) | Hot spring microbial communities from Joseph's Coat, Yellowstone National Park, USA - JC2_E (SPADES assembly) (version 2) | ecosystem: Environmental > Aquatic > Thermal springs > Hot (42-90C)... | reverse complement strand
ACAATAGATATATCTTTAAACGGCCAAAAGATAGCTACAATAATTTCTCAAAAAAATGCAACACCCCCCTATCCGCAAACGCTTGTCTTTCAATATAGAAATGAGGTGTTACACACACTTTTTTTTCTGCAATTTTGCATGTATCAAAAAAATGCAACAGATATAAAATTTTTATAAAAAGATATAGAGATATTTACATTTTGGGGAGTTTCTGCAAAATTGCAATGTATCAAAAAAATGCAACAGATATAAAATGTTTATAAAGAAGTATAATATCTCTATACAATCCATATCATAAAAAAATCTTCTATTCCTTGACACAAATCATAAAAAAACACTTGACAAGTAGCTACTTTAGGTATATAATATAATTATTAACTTAAGGAGGTAAGGTAAGATGATTGAAACAAAAGTGGCAGTAAGGAAAATAGGAGACATAATGGAAATGAACTCAAAGGGATTCCCATATTTGGTAATGGACAAGAAAGTATCTATCTATATACCATTAGATAAAAAAGCATGGTTTACTCATGGTATAAAGGGTTCTATCGTGAAGGGAGAGAAAAACTACACAATCAAGAAAGGTTCAGAAAACATAGTATATGTAGTGTATGTCAAGATAATACATGATAAAACTTCTCCCGTAACGAATATAAACGTCAGCGTTGATGGTGACATTGTAAATGAACTTAATTATGATGATAATGATAAGTTGCTCACATATATTGTTAGGCTCATAGAAGTTTCCCCAGATTCTACGGTGAAGGTGGAATTTGATGTGGAAGGAAAACATCACACCGTTCTATATACAAAGGACGGTGTGGAAACTTTTGAAAATTGATTTTTTGATCAACGCCAGGCGGGGCGTTTATAAATACCGCCAAAAACTTTTAAAGGAGGTTAGTTCGATGAAACGCAAGGAATTGGAGTATGTTGCTGTAGACAGCTTTGAGCTGGAAACTCAAGATACCCATTTATATGGGACCGCCCCGACGGCGGGTAGAGATGACCGTGTGGGGTATATTTTGAGAGTGGACTTGCCAAACGGAGAAGTGGTGTATGTATTCTATGATGAGTGCTACTATCATTACGAGTGCACTCGTAATCAGAGAGGATATAACTTCATCCCTCTTGGGGATGAGTATTACATCCTCGTTGAAAGTAGAACTACTGACTTTTATTATGAATTCTTTGATTCCTATGATGAAGCAAAAGAGTATTTATATAGTTTGGAAGAATCTGGATATTATATTAAGTTTTAAAGGAGGTAAGGTATATGAAAAGACTTACGAAAAAAGCAAAAAGAGAGATTTTGTCAGAGCTTGCCAGTGATTCCAGAGCTGGCAGAACAGATTGGTCACTTATAGCTGATCTGCTAATACGATTTATGGATGAACACCCAAGATCTGAAACCACGAGGGATTTCGTGGACTGGTTAGGCGAAGACGTGCAAGCCACAATGTTTGTTGATATAGATAGAAAGTGGCAGATCAAAAAATTCATCTCCGACTGGGTAGCCGAAAAAGATATACCAAAATTCATGGCTTGGCTTAAATCAAAAGACCAAGCTTTATGGGATTTTCTAAATGATCCTGCAATAGATGGAGACGAATCTTTTGAGGTGTGGTACAGATGAGATTCTCATATGACGATATCAAGAAACTTGAAGAGGCTCTTGCCTCTTTACATTATCCGTTGAAAATCAAACGGATAAGGAGAAATGAGATCAAGGTGATAGATCAGCTAGGGAATGAGATCAAGCTCACATCATACGCCCACGTGGGTGTTCTTTTACAGTTCATTTTGAAAAACTGCACTCGCTAATTTTTTTGCTGGAACCTGCAATTTTGCAGGTTCTGTTTTTAATACTTCCTTCTTTCCTTGTCTTGATTTATTTTTGCCAAAACTCTTCTTACTTCTTTTTCAATATTCCCCGCTATTGTATTTGCCACCTCTGGCTTTGTATCTGTTGTAAAAGTATTTGTGCTGTTGACTACGATATGAAACGTAGTATGTGATCCCATCCCTATTGCAGCAGCTGGGGCGGGGTTTATAGTGGGTATTGATACTGCTTGTGCTAACGCTTGCCTCATTTTTTCAACTAACGGATCTGGTTTTATCGTATCTGCTATTGTCTGTATTAGTTTTATTCTGTGTAAATCTCTCAATGGTCCTTCTTTGGCTGGTGAGAATGGCAAAAGATTTCTTATTTTTTGCACAACATTCTTCATCACTTGCACAGGCTTCATTGCTACTGATTCAATACCTTGTACAAGGGTGTTGAGAATGTTTTGTCCAGCTTTAAATAAATTTGTGCCCGATATAAATCTTATAGCTGCATTCCAAGCCGTTTTGATAAAATTCACTGCTTGTGCTATTTTTCTAAACACAAATATTCCCGCTTGTTCTAACAGTTTGAAAACTTTAATCCATACTTGTATATAAAAATGAAAAATTGCAGTAGCTATACGAAACTCCGTTTGAATAATTGATATGTATACACGAAATGCTGTGCGTAATATATTACCTATGCTTGTAAATATGCTTTTTATGAAGCCAATGGCTCCCCCAATTACCTTAATCAACCACTTTATTGAATCAATAAGTAAAACAATTCCTCTGAGTGGTAATGAGAAAATAAATCCTACAACTTCTCCTATTTCTTCAAATGTTTGAAAAGCGTGAGCTGTGGATTTGACAGCGTGGCTCAGCTGCTTTGCCGTGTGGCTTGTTTTCTTCATAGTCTCATGTGCTGGTGTGAAAAATCGCACGATAGCACCAAAGACTGACTTTAAGACAGCCCAGAGCTCCGTAAATGCGTGTACGATTGGCTGTATTGCATTACTAAAGGATTTCAAAGCTGGAGCCATCGCTTCTTTAAACCCTTCTATAAACGCTGAAATGGCTTTAAAGGCGTTTGGAAAATGTGTTTTAAACCATGCCGTGATTTGTTTCCAGTGAGTGTACAGTAGATATCCCACAGCTATCGCTGCTACTACCGCTGTGATAAAGAGACCCAGCGGGTTTGTTAAGAAAACAACTCTCAGCATATTCAACGCTGGTATCAAAAATCTAAATATCATCATTCCGAATCGGAATACTGCCCCCGAGATTTTAAACAGCATAGAAGCGACTTGAATACCCCCTGATAAAAATGAGAACATAGCACTTCCTACTTTCGCAACAACACCAGCCAAAGCTAGGAACCCTACGAAAGCCGCTGGAGGTAGTATAATCAAACGTGCAAGTGTTTTGTGTTGCTGTATGAGACCTTGCATGAGCGATAGAAAATCATTGATTTTGTTCATTATGAGAGTCAACGACGGAGCCATCAATCCGCCTATCTGTGCAATAAGGTTTAAAAACGTACCAGACATCGCCTTGAAGGTGTTGTGAAATGTATGCAATAGCACATTTAATCTTTGCTGTATATTTGCTTGCTCTGCAATAGCTTGCTCTGTTTTTTCAATACCCATATACTGACCGCTTGAAATGTTTTGCATCATCTTTTGATATTCTTGTTGACTGATTTTCCCCATTCTTAATAGTGTCTTTGCATATTCTTCTGCTTGTTTTTTTGTGCCAGACAGCAGTATGCCCATCGCTGTCAAACCACGTTGTCCGAAAATCTGTTGCATAATTTGCATTCTTGTTTGAATATTTTTCACTTGTGATAGCTTATCTCTCATTGTTTCTAAGAATTTCAACATGTGAAAACGGCCGCCTTCGAAAAACTGCTTGGAGTCTAATTGAAAGTCTATATGCTGTTTTTGTAATGTTTTTAAATTCTGTGGTAGCTTTACCATCCGCTCAAATGCGTCCTTGAGCGATGTGCCAGCTACTGTTCCAGATACCCCAGCTTTATGCAGCGCTCCCAGCAAAACGCTTATTGTTTTGAAATTTTGCAATCCTTGAATACCAAGTACTCTAAGAGATGGTGCTAAGTACTCAGACGCATAAGCCATTTCATCAAGCCGCAAACCTGTTGCAAATTTCACTTTTTGCAATTGGTTTACAAATGCTTGAAAATCTTTGTTTTTGATACCGTATGCTTCTTTGAAGTGAGCTATGTACTCTGCGACTTGTTCTGTGCTTTCGTGCTCGCTATCTTTTGTAAGCACCCATAGCTCAGCAGCAGCTTTGAATGCTCCGCCAGCTATTACTTTTGCCGACAGCCCAGCTTCTTTCAGCGCCGTTGCCATCTCGTGATAGTCTTTAGTACTCCCAGGGTAGGCATCTCCTAGCTCTACTGCTTCTTGTTTGATTTTCTTCACGTATTCTTCATATTGTTTGTAGGCTTGCGGTGTCATTGCTTTTTTGTTCACCATGTAGGCGACTTCAAGGTTTGCTTCTTGTTCTTGGAACTCTGAATACGCAGCCAGAGACCCGAGTATACCTCCCATCGGCAATGCTGTGGCTTTAAGCATCTTGCCTGCGAAGTCGTCTAATTTTTGAGAAAACTTTTCTAGATGTTCGGGATTGAAGGTTTCTTTGATTGTTTTTTGCAATCGTTTAAACGGAGACTGCAAATTTTCAGCTGTCTGTTGTGTGTTTTTGAGGTTTTCATCAAGTTTTTTTACTTGCTCGAGCGGTTGTGATAAGGCTTTTGAGACTTGATCAAAAAGTTTTAAAACAATCTCAACATTATATTGCATTGTCTATCTCATTATTTAGGTGCTCATAATATTCGTTTAGTTTCTGAGCCCAAAATCTGAGCTCATCAATATCCATCTCCTTCAGGTCAGCATAGCTAAACCCATGCTTGACCATCACTAAGATTGCTGTTGTTCCAACAGGGGGCTAAATAACTTCCCAAATTCCGACGTGAGTGCAATGACATCTGATATATCCATCTCGTCCAAATCATCTTCTGTTATTGCTTTTCCATCTATTTCAACAAGCCTAATCATTAGCATTTTCATTATCTCTGATGGATCATTTGCCATCTTTTGAGCCCAAAATAAATCTTTTCCTTTTCCGTCTTTTATATTTGCAATCTTGCCAGATGGTAGTTTTATCTCACTCATTTATATCACCCTCCTATGTTTATCCTGTAATTTTGCAGGATGTCCATGCCGTTAACACGATAAATGTTGTTGACCACATCTATTTCTAACACGTTTTGATAATCAACTTGGAGATTGTAATACATGACTGAGAGCGTAGCTTCTGGCGTTGGAGCTTCAGCAATTTTGAGGTTTCCTTGTTCAAATTCTTTGAATATCCCACGGAGTTCGGCTTTTATGGGTAGCTCTTGAGATACGCCCTGCTGTGTCCAGTGCTGATTTGAGCCCCTCACAATCACGTATCTCACTGTGAAGGGATCAGAAGCTAAGGCGATAAACTCTGGATATAAGCTGTTGAATTTTATCTTAGCTTCCATTTTCTCGAGACCGCTCGGCAATTGAAACTCTGAGTATAAACCCAAGCCTTTTGCGTCTACAAATTTGAATTGCACCTTAGGAAGATCAACTTCCTCAGCTTTTGCTATAAAATCTGTTCCATCAATATACACACGAGCGTTAAAAACTTTACTAATTTCTATTCCCATGTTTTATGCCTCCTATCCTGTGAGTTTCTTCAACAGATTGATATTTATGACTTCCTCAAACGTAATCCTTTCAGCTGGTGGTGGTGGCATGATTTCATAGTTGAATACAACTTGACCAGCTGCGAGCTGTGACGGTGGGTTGTTTTGTTTGAGGAAATAGCATTTTCCATCTACCAACGCACCCCTTCCAATTAGCGTTCTTATGAAAGCATTCACCATAGATAACACACCATCTATAACCACCGTCAAAGGCTTGTCTAAGAATTGTAGTGTTGAATATTCTATAGATTCAGCTATTATGTCAGCGGTTCTTTGCACACAGATAAATGTGGTAGGGTCAGTGTTGGCTGGCCACGCAGCAGATCTATCACCCCAGACTCTGTATCCTGTGCCAAAACTGTTGAAAACTGTCACTATACCACTTGCGTTTAAAATGTTTGTATCTGTGTTTGGATTGTTTATAGCAGCTGTGATAGGTCTTTCTATGCCGATGATGTTTTCTATTTCGTGATTCGATGGAGACCACCAATACCCTTTGTCATGATCTACCCTTGCTATCACACCAGCCAATCTCTGAGAAAATGGCTCAAGGCGTGGAGCATTCAATGCTGTATCGTAAACTTGCAAGTGTGGATAGCAAATTATCGTCCTGTAAGAAGATGTGTTTAATTGTCCGCCCGCTCCCCGTGCTGTGATAACTTGTTGTGTAGTAAGTCCCACGGGAGCATCTATCAGAGCAAATGCTCTATGGTTTTCAGCTTTTGCTATCATAGCAGCCGAAACATCTGGAGACTCACAAAATACTGGTGCAAGCATCAATTTTGCAGTGAAACCAAACTGGCTATACAACTGATCCATTATTTCAAGTCCTGTTCGCAATCCTGTTGTGGGGTCTATTCCCCCAATCACTTGTGCGTCTATAACTGTGGTTGGGTCTGGTAGTCCCGTAGTAGCGTTTGTGTTTGAAATTGGATTGAAGACATTCACTACTACACAAGTAGTCCCGCCTTGATCGAATATGGCATCAAGTGCGTATGGTATTGTGTATCCAGGCGTTGGCGGTCCGAAAGTGGTCACAGCATCATCTCTGTTTAATATTAGGACTGGCTCGTTGACTACTTGTTGATACCAAGCAGTAGAGGACATTCCAGCTGGTACCGTATCCTGCACTGGTGCAGTACCAACAAGAAAAACAACAGCCGATTTTACCTCTCTAACTGGAATTGGTCCTGTGACTAGCTCTATCGTTTCAACACCGTGTAAGTAGCTGGCTGGCATATCAATGCACCTCCTTCTCGTTGTGATCGTGGTCTTGTTCTTGTTCTGGTTCTAAATATCCAAGACCGATAAGAGTTCTCAAATGGTCGCTGGCGATATCTGGCAGTTCAGCCTCATGGTCTGGATACAATGGATAGCTCTTTCCAGCAATCCACACCATCGTTGGATAACTGATTTTTACCTTATACTTCATGGCATTACCTCCATATTGATTTGTGTGATAAGTGTCTCGTCTGGGTACGGCACAACATATCTGCCGTTTGCTTTGAATATCAAACGATACACAAAACTCCCTGATTCATGTGCTAAAAGATCAACCTTTACGGGCTCTACGTTGTATTGTGTTTGTTTAACAAGTGCATTGACGATGTTGGTAATCAAGGGATATGCCCCCTGTCCCTCCTCCCTCAACGCTTTAAAAAACAACAAAGCACTAAATTGAAACTTTGTTTCAAAAGAGTATGGAGATAACGGTTGAAAATCTACACTATCAATTATTACACGAACAAAAGGCGTGTAATTTGGGCGGAAGAAAAGCTCATCAGGTTTACCGCTCCAACCTTGAGCATTTATATTTGCATTTATCAATGTTTGAATAATTTGCGTTTCTAATGTATCAAACACCTTTTAATACCTCGTCAAGAGTTTTTAAGAATAACTTTTCTGCTATTTGTTCTTTTTCAAACGCTTCTTTGACGGGTTTTGCGAAAGGTCTGGCGGGCATTTTGTATGTTCCCGCTTCATTGTATATGGCATATGGTACTTCTGTTCCCACCACAGCCATGAGCGGGTGCAATCTCCATGTCCAAGATTGAAAAAGCGTAGATGTCCTAATAAGTTTCTTTTCTGAATACCCTTTCTTAATTTTCTCTTTCAAATATTCTTTTTTCAACGGAGCCCATTCAATCCCCTGTGAGCTTCCTTGTGTTTTAAAAATATCTACAATATCTTTGTGTATTTTTAAAGCAGACCTTTGCAGTGTAATATTCGCTGCTTGCTGCACTTGTGCAGGTAACTCTTTCAAGAATTTTTCGAGCTGTTCGATAGTGCCTGCCATACAAAACTCGCTTGTGGTGCAAGATTTAAAAGCCTTTCCACTTCTGCTATCATCTGTTTGACATTCATGATTTGTCTTCCTTCTGCTTTTGACCAATACATGTTTACGTTTGTGGCAAGTTCAGAAGCCGCCAGAAGCAAGAGGGCTTTGTTGACCTCTGGCGTGTTTGGGATTTCGGAGGTGTCAGATATGTTTAATAAATTCATCAATCTATCTGTTGCAATATTAATGCAATTTTGCAAAATTTCAGTTGGATATGAGCTATCATTTACAAAAGCTTGTAAATCACTTACTTGTATCATTTCTTCTTCTTGTCATCGTCTACTTTTTCAGCCAGTTTTGCTTCAAGCAATATGAGAGCTATGTTGTCTTCTACTTCTTGTATCCCAGCTGGCACTTTGTATTCTTTACCGTTTATCCATACTTGCGTAGGCTCTTTGACAAACAATTTCATATCCCACTCCTTAGTTGCTTTCTACTCTCACAATAGCGGGTTCGTATAGTCTTGTGCAGCCAAAGTAAGCTCTCCAACCGACGTTTTTCACACGTCCTAATGCATCTATGTTCGTATAGACAGTCTGTACTGTGTTTCCATCAAGATCAACAAGCCCATAGCCATTAAATCCCACCACCAGCGTTTGATAAACATTAGCAGGCGTTGAAGAATTGCCGTTGGGAATTATAGGCATTGCAGTTGAAATAATGAATTTCACACCTGCAAACTCACCTATATAACCTTTTTCAATTGGGCTACGCTTGGTCATAGACAATTGTATTAACTGTTCGGGTGTAAATAAATTCATAATCTTGTCTGGATGGATAAAACAAACATAGGAGCCGTCTGGGAATGTTGGAATATTAGCATCCATTAATAAGTTTGCAGCTTGTATTATATTTTGCTGTGTCAACGGATATGAACCAGTCAAGGCACTTCTACTTGTTTGATTACCCGCGTAAATTACATTTGTTCCTGCCGTAAGCACATTCATTGCTACTGTATGTAGCGATTGTTGGGCGTTGTATGAAAGTAGCTCAATAGCCGAGTCCATGATAGGTGTAAAAGATGTGACATCTGTAAACTCATCAAGAGCGATATAATTTCCATACTCATCTATTTTCACTGTCACCTGTTGGTCTGTGATTGGTGTGCCAGCTGGCGTTGGTTGGTCTGTAATAGGCGCAGATACGATTGGCAATGGTTGAAACCTTGTAAATACAGCTTGTCTACCGCTGTTTAAGGGCATCGTAAATTTTTGCCCATAGTTTAGAACTGGCAAATTCTGTCTAATAAATTGTAGTAATTTACGCTCGTAATAAATCGGGAAAAGTTCTGGGTTCGTCAATCCTGTTACTGTTGCCATTATCTCATTACCTCCCTTTTAAGCTTCTCACCTAATTGTTTCAATTCTTCAAAGCTCATTTTCTCTATGTCTTCTTTCTTTACTGTGCCTGGAGCTTGCTCTGGTGGTATTTGAACGCTCTTAGCTTGCAATTTTTCAGAAGCTTTTGCTCTATAGTCATCTACCATTTCCTTGAGTGTATCTACGTCAGCTTTTTCAATGAGCTTGAGAAGTGCTGATTTTTCACCTTCTACGACTTTCACAAACTTTGTAGCTTCAACGCGTAGATGCTCAATATATTTTTTCCCTGTTTCTGCCAACTCTCTAAGCTCTTGATTTTCTTTCTCAAGAGCTGAAAGCTTCACTTCCAACGCTCTTACAGCGTCTATCAACTCTTCTTTTGACAGTGTCTCAATGTTTTGCAACATGTTTTACCTCCTTAGTTTTACTTGCCTTTTGGTCTTGGTCTTTTAGTGTCCTTCTTCTTGTCCATCTTTATGACCTCCTTTACAGTGTTTTTCATACAGATTTCTTGCTCGTGCTTCTACACGAGAATCTCCATGCAATGCTGCAAGACTGATTGCAGCTCTTAGCCTTGCACATGATATTTGCCCTTCCCAAGTGCGATAAGGGTATTTACGATTAGTTGGGTCTAAGAAGTAATCCCGTGGTGCTTTTTGTCTGAGTTCTTGAGATTCCCACCAGTGTTGATAATCTTTATCTTTGTCGTCTTCTTCTGCTTCAAACAACACTTTTGCGTTTTTGTCAGCTCCTTCAAAAACAAAAGAAAGCTCTTTGAATGTGAGGTCTTTTACTACGTATTTATCCTCTCCTTCTTTTTCCGTTTCTAATGTCATACCAACCGAGACATCTGATATTGGTCGGGGTTCCATTTTCAGTAGATTTATGAGTTTTTCATTTCCATGTTTTGCTATCTGCAATTTTGCAATGATTCTGCCGTTTTGAAAATAAGCATCTTTTACAACTCCAACAACAGAGCCTACTTCCCACTTATGATCTAAGAGCACAGGCTTTCCTACTAAACTCTTTGCTTTTTGAGCTAAAAGCTCATCTGGGAAGCAAAGATTGCCGTATTTTCGTTGCACACAGGTAGAAGATAAAGCGACAACGCTTACTTCTACAAAATCTTGTTCTTCGCTCAAATTCTCAGTCGTCAACAGCGTCTCTACAGTAATCACACTGTTATTATGTTTTTATTGCGTTTAGAAAACCAGCAAAGGTTTCAAAGAGATCTGAGAGATTTTTTAAGATTTTCTAAAAGACGTTTTTTTCTTTGTGCTGAGAGTTTTGTAGCAGGTACTTCAAGGACTTCTTGTATGATTCGTTCTATTTCTGATAAGGGTATTCTTACTGCTGCTTTATCTTTTGTTTTTACACACCTTATTACTCCCTCATCTATCCAAGTATAGATAGTTCTCTCTGACATTCTGAAAATTGTGGCTACTTCATAAACGGTCAATAATTTCTCCATACCTGAGCTTTATTATACTCAGACTGTAGAAAAAAGCCAAGCGATAATTTCAACAGATAGATTCAACTCGTAAGTCTTTAGTTTGTTTAATTT
>Ga0080003_1001782_pt1 | contig 10821 bp, 8 predicted proteins | sample JossMetagenome_FD_69206 | JGI IMG/M metagenome (GOLD analysis project Ga0080003, IMG submission 69206) | Hot spring microbial communities from Joseph's Coat, Yellowstone National Park, USA - JC2_E (SPADES assembly) (version 2) | ecosystem: Environmental > Aquatic > Thermal springs > Hot (42-90C)... | reverse complement strand
TACCAATTAAAATATATGGAGGAGCTGCTACCGTTGTACTAGTTGTAGTAACTTTCTTAGTTGAATAATAATATGCTAATCCACCAGCAATTACAACAACTATTATTACAACAACTATTGCAATTAAAGTTCCTGTGGAAACAGATCTATACCTACTATTATCCAAGATTACATACACCTCTCTAATGTTTATTAGCATATCAGACTATTTAAGCATTTTTAATTAGTTTATTAATAAATTAATAACTAAATATTTTAGAGATAAAACAGTGTGTAAACTGCAAGCCCAAAACAGCTCTGAAAAGCCCATCAGGGCAGGAAGGTTCAGATATGTTGGTCTGAAGGATATGTAATACGACAGCTTTATTTTTAAAAAGTATTTCGATTATTATAATTTCAATTTAAAAATTTAAGCGGAGATTATTTAGTTTATAAATAGGGATAAAAATGGAAAAATTTTTTGAAGATGTTGCTGTAGGAGAAACTTATGAAACTTCTGGCAGAACTATAACTGAAGCAGATATAGTAAACTTTGCAGGAATAAGCGGAGACTTCAATAGAATTCACATGGACGAAGAATATGCGAAGAAAACAATTTATGGCACTAGGATTGCACATGGGCTTCTTGTAATTTCTATAGTTTCTGGATTAAGATTAAGAACCGTAAATTTTGATTCAAGCTTAATAGCGCTATATGGAATTGATAATTTACGTTTTACTTCTCCTGTAAAAATAGGAGATACTATAAGAGCAAAAATAACTGTTACCAAAAAAGAGGAAAAGGAAAAAGGTGGGTTATTAACATTAAAGCATGAAGTTCTTAACCAGAAAAATGAATTAGTTGCTGTGTTTGATTTATTGCTAATGGTATCATATAAAAATAGCTGACCCCCTTTCCGCCCTAAAGAGCGAGACTATTAATTATAAATTTAAAGTTTATAAAAGTATATAAATATCTCTTAGCTATTTATTAATGGGTGGTTAATATTCATGGATAACAATTATTTACCTTTAAAAGGTGTAAGAGTGCTTGATTTATCTCATACTGCATCCGGTCCTTTCGCAACACTGATTATGGCCGATTTAGGTGCTGAAGTGATCAAAATCGAACCTCCAGAAGGTGATGAGGCTAGAAAATTTGCTCCAATAGTAAATGGACTTAGTTCGTACTTTGCTTCGTTTAATAGAGGAAAAAAGAGTGTAATTTTAGATTTAAAAAACAATGAGGATAGAGATTTTCTTTATAATTTAGTCAAAGAAAGTAATGTTGTTGTAGAAAATTATAGGCCAGGGGTTAGAGAGAAACTAGGTGTAGATCCAGATACATTGTTTAAAATAAATAAAAATTTGATATATATAAGCATAAAGGGTTTTAGGCCAAACAGCCAATATAATGATAAACCTGCTTATGACTTAATAGTACAAGCTATGAGCGGTCTTATGCTTACAACTGGTATCGAAGGTGATCCTCCAATAAAAGTTCCTTTTGCAGTTTTTGATGTCATAACGGGCCTTTTTGCAGCATTATATGCTATATCAGGCTTATATTCAAGTATAAGACCTTTTTATACAGAGGTATACTTATATGATAGTGCATTGTTTTCAATGTCATTTATACCTTCGATGTATTTGATAGCCAAAGAAAAACCAAAAAGGCTTGGTTCGGCTCATCCTAGCATTGTGCCTTATCAGGCATTTAAAGATTCTCATAATAAATGGTTTATTGTTGCGGTAGCTAATGATAGACAATGGGAGAAATTATGTGAAGTAACAGGGCTTAATTCATTAATTAATGACCAAAGGTTTAAATCTAATGAGGATAGAGTTAAAAACAGAGATCAATTAATATCTATTTTGCAAGAAGTCTTTAGTAAAAATACCAGAGACTATTGGATATCCCTATTTGAAAAGGCTAAAATACCATCATCACCTGTATATGATATTGATGAAGTCTTTGATGATCCATATGCTAATTATGTTCTGTTTGAACTAAATCAAAGTTTTGGGAAAATTAAACAATTAAAAGAGCCAGCAACTATAAATGGAAAAGAACCGATTTCTAATATATCTGTTCCTATGTTAGGAGAAAATACACAAGAAATAAAACAAAGATTTAGAAAAAGTTAATATTAAACGTTTTTATATATCAACAACAAAAAATAAAACCCAACAATTCCCTTCCTGTCTAATTTCCATCTGTGAGTAAGTCATAGCTTTAACTATAGTTCTGTGTTCATGAATATTAGCGTCAAACTTATCTCCGTAAGCAATTGCATTAAGTTTGTTATTTTGTAAATCAACTTTAACATTGAATTTGCTAAATACCAATCCCTCAGAATCAGTATAGTATAGTAAAGATTCTATCCATTTATATAGTAAATTGTATAGGTCTAACCCTTCTATATCTATTTTTACATTATTTATAGGTTTAACTTTACTTGTGTCTGTTATTATTTCATAAACTCCTAATGCGGCCTGTTCAAAAGCTTCATTAATTGAATTACCTAATGCTTTTATTAATATATCACTTGTATGATCTAGGAATTCAAACCCCGGGCAGTTTAATTTCACATCCTCCACCAGGAACCCGTTAAGTAATGCAAGGTTATTTACTTTCATTTTCATTATTATAAAGGAAGCAAAGTAATTATACTAAAATAATTAGCAATTAAATTAATAATGCTAAAGAGTTGAATTCCTAAGCCTTGCAATTTCTCATATTTTTGCTTATAAATTAACTTAAAAGAATTACTTAATATTTATCACAATTAATTATGAAATTAATGTAATTTATAAGTCCCTATTATTTTGTATTAATATGGGCGGCGGTAGTCTAGCCTGGATTAGGACGCTGGCCCCCCAAGCCAGAGGTCCCGGGTTCAAATCCCGGCCGCCGCATGTTTTAATTTAAGATATTATTTAGACCAATTTCTTTTTCAATGTTAATTAATAATATTACTCTGTAAACTTTATAATATTATCACAGGATTTAGCATATTTTTAATTTTAATTAAAAAATTAATAATAGTTTTTAACTTTTTAGGATTAAGGTAGTAAAACTTTCTTCCTTGAGGTAGATAGTTCACAATTCATACATAATGAAGACTTCTGCAGCTAGTATAAACCTTAAATATACAAACTATATAGAATAACAGGGAGTTGACAATGCATAGAAACAAGTCAAAAAAGAAAACCTTATTGGTAATATTTGCTATAATATTGATTGTTGTATTCTTAATACCAGTAATAGGATTAATATTTGCACATTAAAATTATTTGCTTTTGCTTTTTCTATACTTTTTCTTTGATATTTCCTTATTTTCAGACTTTACTCCAAATGTATCTAGAGAAACTTGTTTTTTCTCTTTTTCCTCTCCACCTTTCATCTTACTTATTTCTTTTTCCTCTCCACCTCTTCCTTCTTTTAATATTTCAATTTCTTTTTCTATGTCTTTAAATCTATTGCCTGTTAAGTATTTTAAATCATCCTCATTAAATCCATAAGCTCTTGATAACATAGCAGCTTTCTCTATATTCCCATATCTTAACATAACTATTATATATTGCATTAAATCAGACTTAACAAACCTCTGAGAAGTATGTAACCTTTTAGCCAATAGAGTAGCTATTCTATCTCTGCTTTCTCTTAAACCTTTTAGCTGTGCCATAACTTTAATCCTTTCAGGATAAGAAAATCTATTTTTAAGCAATTCCCCATTTTTTCTTGAGAAAGTAATTCCAGGACCTATTAAGTCAAAAACATATGAAAGCATATCCCAATTTCCAGATTTTGCTCTTCTTAAAAATAATGATGCTCTAGATAAAGAGTCTAAAGCCCTAAATAAATCTTCATAATCACCATATTTCAATGGAACATTATCATTAAACCATGCTATTAAAGTTTCATAATCTTCTTCGGAATTTGTAACTGCTCTTTTAGCTTGCCACGCCTCTTTGGCATAAAAAACTCCATTAAGTGTTCTCCATAAATCTATACTTTTATCCCTACCTTTAATAACAAGCGATACAATATTATATGTTACTTTACCATAACCTTCAGCTACTGACTCTAAATCATTTATGGCTCCTCTTAAATCGCCCATACTTTTCTCTGCAATATATTTTAAGGCCTCTCTTTCACACTCTAGTTTTTCTTTATTACAAATGTTTTGAAGGACTGATATTACCTGATTTAAGGTTAAATTTTTAAATTCAACCATAGAGACTATTTCTCTTAAAGGTCTTAGTTGATCCTTCCAAGGGTCATTAGCAGTTAATATGATTGGGTTTATTGTATTTGGAATTATTTTAATTAATTCATCGATTCCCCCTATATCACCTCTCGGGCTTAAACCATCAACCTCGTCCATTAAAATTAATGTCATTTTTTTAAACAAGGGCCTTTTTTGGGATGCTATAGCAACTCTTTTTCTAATGTCCTCTTTTCTTCTGTAATCGCTGGCATTTAATTCCAGCAACTCTAAATCATATTCTCTAACAATTGCTTCAACAAGGCTCGTCTTTCCAACACCAGGAGGGCCATATAATAGTAAGGCCTTTTTTTCAGGTCTTCTTCCTTCAAGCCAAGAATGCAACCAGGTTAAGATTTGGCTTTTAGCTTCTTCTTGATTTACTATATCGTCAACTTTTTTAGGTCTGTATTTAATTATCCATGGCATTTTTATTTCAAAGGACAAATTTAGGCACCCAACTTCTTGCCCATCATAGAAAGCCATGCCAAAAACGCGCTAAGTTGTATATCTTCATCGCTACCCTCTGCGATTCTAAAATGAATTTCTCCAAGGTAATCGGCTATTAAAACTCTTAATTCTTCGCTTATTTTTAAGTCTGTTCCCATTATTTCTCTATGTATTTGCCTTACCACATCTTCGCCGCTCAAACCATATTCTATCATAACTTTCCTCAGTAGTTCTCTTGCCTCAATGAAATTACCTTTTAAAGACGTTTCTATCATATCTCTAACATCTTTCGGCCTTGCCATACCGACTACTTTAAACACAAGATCTGAAGACACCTTACCTAAATAAGCTGATGCTTGTAAAATATTAATAGCTTTTCTCATGTCTCCTTCCGATATTTCATATATTACATCCAAAGCATCTTCTTCATAGTCAATTTTCTCCTTATCGGCTATATACTTAAGGCGATTTACTATATCTTCTTTCTTCAAAGCTGTGAATCTGAAGAAAGCGCACCTGCTTTGTATTGCATCAATTATTTTAGAAGGATAATTTGCAGCCAAAATAAACCTGGTTGACGTGCTATATAATTCCATGAGTCTTCTTAGAGCCTGTTGAGCATCGCTTGTCATATTATCGGCTTCATCCAATAATATAATTTTAAATGGAATATCTGATGGTGTTTTACTTCTAGCAAATTCCTTTACTTTTTCTCTTATAGTATCTATGCCTCTTTCATCGCTTGCATTCAATTCTAACATAAATTGTTGATATACATCTCCGTATAAGTCGTGTGCTAATGCATGAGCAGCCGTAGTTTTACCAGTTCCAGGAGGCCCAGCAAATAGTAAGTGTGGCATGTTTTTTTCGTTAACGAATTTCATAAGTCTAGCTGTTATATCCTGTTGATTTATTATATCCTTTAAAGATCTTGGTCTATATTTTTCTGTCCATAGAAGTTCTGTAACTGAACTCATTTTTTCACCATATATAATAAGTATTCTCAGAAATTTAAATTAAACACCTCTTGTTATAAAAGTTATATAAAATTAATAAATTACGCTTTAATAACTCAATTTTAACATTCTATCTTGGGTGCCAGAAATGGCAATGAAGAAAACTATCGACAAATTATTTGAAAGTATTGATACATATTTGGGAAAGGCTTCTATAGTCAACTTAAATAAAATAGATGAGCTTGGCTTGGGTAAACTAAAAGAAATACCATATTCTATGAGAATTTTGGTAGAAAACATAATAAGAAATTATGATGGTTTTGTTGTAAGAGATGAAGATGTGAAGAATATATTGGATTGGAGTAAAAATGCGGGTAAAGAAGAAATTCCTTTACATCCGACAAGAGTTGTTATGCAAGACTTTACAGGGGTACCGGCTGTTGTTGACTTAGCAACTATGAGAGATGCATTTAAAGATCTAGGAAATGATCCTAAGCTGGTTAATCCACAAATTCCAGTTGATTTAATTATTGACCATAGCGTGCAAGTTGATTATTATGGAACTTCAATGGCTTTGCAAAAGAATATGGAAAAAGAGTTTGAAAGGAACTCAGAAAGATATAAACTTTTAAAGTGGGCCCAAAAGTCATTTAAGAATTTCAGGGTTGTTCCTCCAGGAAAAGGTATAATACATCAAGTTAATTTAGAATATTTAGCTAAGGTAGTTTGGATTGGTGAAACAAAAAGAGGACTTACAGCATATCCTGATAGCGTTTTAGGAACAGACAGCCATACAACTATGATTAATGGATTGGGCGTATTGGGTTGGGGCGTAGGAGGCATTGAGGCAGAAGCAGTAATTTTAGGTCAGCCATACTATATGCTTATACCTGAGGTAGTTGGGGTAAAATTAATAGGGGAATTAAAACAAGGCGTTACTACAACAGATTTGGTTTTATATATAACGGAAAAGCTAAGAAAGAAGGGAGTTGTTGGAAAATTTGTAGAGTTTTATGGAGAAGGAATTAAAAAACTAAGCGTGCCTGATAGAGCAACTTTAGCTAACATGGCTCCCGAATACGGTGCAACTATGGGATACTTCCCTATTGATGATGCGACCATTCAATACTTGCTAGGTTCAGGTAGAGATCCTAAGCATGTTGAATTTGTTGCAGAGGCAGCTAAGTTATTGGGTTTATGGTATGATCCAAGCAGTGAACCAAAATATAGCGATGTAGTTGTTATAGATTTGGGTGAAGTTGAGCCATCAATTGCTGGTCCTGCAAACCCTGAAGATAGGATTCCATTAAAGGAAGCAAAAGATGTTTTGAATAACTTAATAAGTAAATATTTGAGTGAAAAGAAAAGAGAACCAAAGAGTATAACGTTAAAGTTAGGAAACGATGTAGTTGAATTAAGAGACGGTAGTCTAATAATAGCTGCAATAACTAGCTGTACAAATACAAGCAATCCTAGTGTTATGATTGCTGCTGGGCTAGTTGCTAAAAAGGCAGTTGAAAGAGGGCTTAAAGTTAAGCCATGGGTAAAAACTAGTAATGCTCCTGGAAGTAGAGTAGTTACTGAATATTTAACAAAATTAAACTTATTGCCTTACTTAGAGGCTTTGGGATTCCATATAACAGGTTATGGTTGTACTGTATGTATTGGGAATACAGGCCCATTAAGAAAAGAGATTGAAGATGCATTAAGGAAAGAAGGATTATATGCAGCAGCAGTCTTAAGCGGTAACAGAAACTTTTCTGGTAGAGTACATCCATTGGCGAGTGGGGCTTTTCTAGCAAGCCCTCCTTTAGTAGTTGCTTACGCCTTGGCTGGAAGAATTGATATAGACTTTAATAAAGAACCAGTAGGATATGATCCCAATGGTGAAGCTGTGTATTTAAAGGATATATGGCCTAATAGCGATGAAATAAGAAACGCTATGGAGGTAGCGCTTGATCCTAAAGTATATCAAGAAAAGTATAGTGATGTATTTGAAGGAACAGATTCATGGAACAAACTTGAAGTTAAAGAAAGTGAAACATATGAATGGGATGAAAATAGCACCTATATAAAGAAGCCGCCATTCTTTGAAGGATTAAAAGAAAATGTAGAGGAATTGCATGATATTAGAGGTGCAAGAGTATTAGTTTATGCACCAGATAGAACTACTACGGATCATATAAGTCCAGCAGGTAATATTAATCCCAATTCAAAAGCTGGCCAGTATTTATTGTCATTAGGCGTTAAGCCCAATGAATTAAATTCATGCGGAAGTAGAAGAGGTAACCATGAAGTCATGATGAGATGTACATTTGACAATCCCAAGTTTAAGAATTTACTAGTAAAAGACAGAGAAGGAGGGTACACAATTTATTGGCCTACAAAAGAAATAATGCATATATTTGATGCTTCGGTTAAATATAAACAAGAAAAGATACCGGTTATAGTTATAGGAAGAAATCAATATGGTATGGGAAGTAGTAGAGATTGGGCAGCAAAAGGACCATATTTATTGGGAGTTAAGGCTGTTATAGCAAAATCTTATGAAAGAATTCATAGAAGTAATCTAGTTGGTATGGGTATATTGCCGTTAGAATTTATGCCTAATGAAGGACCTGATGAGTTAGGATTAGACGGAAGCGAAATATATGATATATTAGGAATAGAAGAAGGTTTAGCTCCAAAGAAAGTAATAACTGTTAAGGCAAAGAAAGAAAATGGAAAGATTGTAGAATTTAAAGCAAAAGTTAGACTAGATACACCCATAGAAATAGAATATTATAAAAATGGTGGCATATTACAATATGTTTTAAGAAAAATACATAAAGAAAATAAATAATTTTTCTATCTAAATAAAATATGATAGTTAGCATATTATAGCAAATTTTTTATTTAAAAAGTTACAATATCTTTAAGATAAAATAATCTGACTTCCTCCCCGCTCTAAAGGGCGAGGCTTTCAGTTGTAAATTAATCAAAATATAATATTCATTAGTAATCTTTTTAATTTTAATATTTTAAAAAGGAATACCAAGTAATAATTGAACTATAATTTAAAACTTTTTTAAGGCTTCTTTTTTTAACTAACCCCCCGGTGCTCCATGGAATGGTGTATCCTTTAGTATCATATACCATTCCATGTACCATTTATCTTCTTCGCTAATCTCTTCTTTGATATTATTATTACTTTCTTTCTTCATGCCCATTCACCGCCCACAGTGTATGTAACAAGCAGAGATTTTAAAGTTTCACCGATCGAATATAAATAATAATCTATACTATGTAGAACAAATATTAATAATGAATTCTTTGTAAAGCTATCACTTGTTTTTTCACCACTTTTAAGGAAAAGTTCTCTTAGGTGATCATAGGTTAGTCATACATAATTTTATCTAATATAAAATTTTTATACTTCTTGAATATTTTTTTGACATGAAATTAACCACTGACCAGGGGATAAAAATGCAACTTAATATAATAAAGGAGGTAGTATATAATGAATAATCAGAATAAAGTTTTATTGCCAATAGCTGGGTTTATATCGGCAGCTATAATGACAACGTCATTATCTACATTTGTATTGTTTGCTGGTTATTTTAGTTTAAGGCTAAACGTTAATATACAATCATTAATTCTATGGGGTAATGTCATTTATTTTGCAGGTATGCCTTTAGGCAAAATAATAGGCCGTTTCATTAAATTTTATAAGAACTTGCCTACTGCTTTGCTAGGAATTACTGTATTAATATCATTAACTATAGCATTGATGCCTTTTGTCAATTCATTTGTAGAATTAATGATATTTAGGTTTTTACAAGGTACTGTGACTATATATATGGAAGTCTTTTCCAACATCTACTCTTTTTTATATGATAAAATTTCAACAAGGAATTTGGCTTCAGCAATATCAATCTCAGGAATACCAGGAGGGGTTGCAATAGGTACTTCCGCATATGTTTTAACTAAGGAAAACCCTGTTACCATTTTTACTTTATTTTCATTAATATCTTTACTTTCGTCCATACTATACGTTTTATTAATAAGAAGAAATAAGCCTGTTATGTATAAACTGAAAGAAGAGATTCCAGGGACAACTTATAATTATGGAAGAACTTGGCTTATGGGCTTATTATGGGCAACAATAGCAGGAGGAAATTTGGTTTTAAGTATAGCATTACCACAATACATTTCTTCATATAGTCCTAACGATATAACTTTAGCTATGCAGGTATTTGGCTATAGTGCTGTATTGCTTACCATTATTGGAGGACTAATAGGATATTATTCTAAATCACTAAATAACATGATAAAGGTTATTGCAGTTAGTTATTTATTAAGTTTAATAGGATTTTTAATTATTTCTTATGGACAGCCTAAATATATGTTTTTAGCGTTAGCTATAATATTAATAAATGCAGAAGCAATTGTTGTACCATTTATTTATTCAATACCAAGATATTTATATCCAGAAAAATTGGTAGCAAAAGGAACGTGGGAATTTGCTTTAATAGGATCATCGTTTCATATCTGGTCGTCTATTCTAGTTTTGGAAATAGGTTTTTATTTTAGCTTTAGGTTAGTTATGTTCATGCTATCTTTTCCTCCATTATATGGAATAGTTTTTTCATTAATGCTACCTAGATTGATTAAAAATAATATTCTGACCTCCTCCCAGCCCTGAAGGGTGAGAGTTCCCCTCATCTGTTCGGGATTACATCTGTCATTTGAGGGTCAGTCGGGGTGGTCAGAGATCCCCTTTTTTGTATGCTTTCTTCTCAATATTTATTACTGCTATTGTATCTCTATCAGCCTCAAAACCGCATTTAGGACACTTTAGCTTCCTATAACCATTTTCAACAAGCTTTGAGCCACATATTGGACATATTAATGATGTACCTCTAGGATTGATAACAATTGATGGTACCCCATGCTTTTCGCATTGCCAATCTATCCAATGCTCTAGTCTTCTGTAGCTTAGAATAAGCAAAGAGACTTTGTGTTCTTTTGGAAGCTTCCTTAAGTTCTCTACCAAGCCTGTTAGGTCTTCTCTAGCTACTTCATATTGGTATTGCTTAGCTAAAGCTACTATTTCATGCGAAGTCTTTTTTGCCCAATCCTCTATAATGTTCCTAGCCTTTCCATAAAAGTATCTTACCCTTTTC
>Ga0080003_1001781_pt1 | contig 10825 bp, 4 predicted proteins | sample JossMetagenome_FD_69206 | JGI IMG/M metagenome (GOLD analysis project Ga0080003, IMG submission 69206) | Hot spring microbial communities from Joseph's Coat, Yellowstone National Park, USA - JC2_E (SPADES assembly) (version 2) | ecosystem: Environmental > Aquatic > Thermal springs > Hot (42-90C)... | reverse complement strand
AAAAGATTATGCCATAGATGAAATTGCGGCTCAATGAGTGATGAAGGGTACAGAAAGGCCATGGAGTTCTACAATTTCCTAATAGCTATAACCAAGTGTACTTAGGGTGTTCTGACCTCCTCCCCGCACTAAAGGGCGAGGTTTGTCGTTCGTTTTATAAAATCTTGAGGGCACTATCGCTTATTTGCCTCTTCCCATTCCTCAACATATACCAGTAAGGAGAAGAGAACTCTTCAGGCTTGCCGTATTTCTCAGCTACATATTGCAGTATTTTCTTTCTTTGTGCCTCATTGATCTTTTTCAATTAATCATTAGATATCTCCATTCCTTTCCCTCTTTTTCATATAACTATTTTATATAACTGAGAGTTGAACACTATTTACTTTAATGTCCTTAAAACTCATATAACAAGTCATATAACAAAAACCGTTACGTCATATTTCTCCAAATAAAGAATCTTCTTTCAAATTTATATAAAATAAGGGCTCGGGCCGGGACTTGAACCCGGGACCTCCGGGTCCACAGTACTCAGATATATAACTAAAACGAATGTTAATTGTTATATAAACACGGTGTTATGTACCCTTTTCATGTAACTGAACTATAAAACGTTTAAGGGGAAGTAACGGTTAGTGTTTCAGAGCGTTAAACTCCCTAGTTTACCAACGGTCTCGTTCTTGCTTTAATGACGATATATGAATTCTCGTGGCAAAACCCAACATGATGAACCCTAGAATTAATAACATGTTAGAAGTGACGTTGCCAATAATATTTGAGAAAAGCCCTGCATTGTTAATGTTAGCGTATATAAATATGAGTGTGTCCCACAATTTCACTCACCTGATTGTAATAGGTTATACGAGATCACGAAGGCCCTTATCCACGTTAACACGCTCCGTTCATTGGCGTTCCAGGGGAAGCGCTTGTCCATTCCAGAGAAGCGGTGCTTGAAAGATCTGAACACCTGCTCGATCAAGTTCCTCCTCCCGAACGTCTCGTGTTGGTGGGGAATTCCAAGGATGGAAAGTATGTTGTACCACGATCCTCCGTCGTGGAGGACCTCCTTGACGTTCTTGAACACCCGATCTTGAAAGATCGCCACCACGTCCAACCCAGTCCCTCTCGGTCAACCTAACCGCAACTATCCTACCTGTGTTAAGGTCCCTCACAGCCCAGAACCAGTATAGCACACCGTGAACCAGCCTAACACCTGTCTCATCTACAGCGTACTCACCGCTTGGCTTGAGGGGTAAAGTGTCCCTCGAAAGCACCCTCCAGTAGTAGTGGAGGGTGCTCTTGGGTAACTTGGTGTTCCTGAGGCTATGGTAGGTAATATGAAGCTAGGGAGAAAGCTCCTCCACGCTGTGGAAGCGCGGAGAAATTTTTAAGTGAGAGAACACGACGTTAACGATCAGGGCGGTGAGCCTCCGTAGCTTGGAAGTCATGGATGCTCACGAAGGGAGACCCACCGCCCGCCTTAAATATTATACAAGCAAGTGAAATTGTGGGACACACTCGCTTCGGCGTAGTCCCATAACTTATTTGACCGTGGTGTTATTAGGTCTTTACCTCACTCTCTGATATCCCACTTGGGTTTATATCTGATAAGATGGGAAGGGGAAGATACGTCGTATATGAGAGGGCTTCAAGAGACGAGGAAAGGACCTTTTTGGGCGTAGCAAAGGAAATCGTCGCAGAGGTAAAAGAGCCCAGGGAATGGGCTCCGAGAGACCCCAAGAAGCATCCGGGAGCCAGGCCCTTCAAATACGGGTTCAGGCCCATGCTCCTCGTTCTTCTCCTGATGGTATACCATAGGAAGGAGTACAGGGAGATGGAGGTCCACCTGAAGGGCAACATATGGCTTCTCCCAGAACTGGGGCTGAATATTTTCCCGAACAAATCCACCATACACAGGGCGATGATGAGACTGGGTACGAAGACGCTGATAGAGCTGAACGATTCTGTGCTGTCCAGGTTCAAAAAACGTAGAGGAGAAGAACATATCCGTAGACTCCTCCGGTCTTGGTATAAGGAGGAAGAGCTCGTGGTACACCATAAGGACCCACCAGAGGCCCTCGAAGAAGAGGAGCTTCAGGAAGCTGCATCTCGCCTGCGAATCGGTCGAGAAGGAGAAGCCTATTCATGGGTCTTGACATCAGCGTTGAGGCATGATTCTCCGAGGTTCAGGACGCTCCTGAAGAGGATCCATGGCAAGATAGGGGATGTCTGCGCCGGCAAAGCCAACTCATGCAGGGAGAACACGCAGCTGGTGAAGGACATGGGAGGAAGGCCGTTCCTGATGCCGAGGAAGAACGCATCGACCAAGGTCAAGGGTCATCAGGCCTGGAGGGAGATGATGGAGTTCAAGGAACTCCATCCAGAAGAGTTCAAGAGAAGATACCACAAGAGAAGCAGCTCGGAATCAACGAACTCATCCTACAAGGGGAAGTACGGGGAGTTCCTGTCCAGCAGAAAGTGGAGAGGACAGAAGAGGGAGGCGGGGCTGAAGGTCATAGTGTACAACACAAGATTGTTGGTCAGGAACAGAATAAGACAGGAGGTAGAGATATGGGACTAAGCCTCCGGGAAAGAAAGGTTAAAAAGTTGGAGAAGCTCTCAGAGCGATAACCTTCATGCGTAAGGAGAAGCCAGTGTTGGATCGGAGCAGAAAGAGATCACGTATAGCTGGATGATTGGTATGAATTCGCCATAGCTTGTAAGTATCAAGCTTAAATCCGGTTCGCAAGGATGAACAATATCACTTAACATTTATCCAAAGTTCTCATCTGTCCAATATTCACCATGGCGGGCAATATGCTTATAAGCTTCTAGGGAGCAGATGTATGGACCTTGAATTGAACCAGGCTCGTGAGGGATGGGGCGTCGAGGACTTGTTTAGGGACTTCAAGTCGAGTCCTGAGAAATTCATGTTCTTCTTGGGGGCGGGGTTCTCGAGCGGGATAGGGCTACCAAGCGGGCGGGAACTGGCGGAGTCCTTGGCGAAGAGGTACAAAGAAGAAGTGCAGGGGCTGGATGACGTAATAAGTTCACTGCTCGGGAAGGGGGTGAATAGGGAGGAGATATGCGAAGCGATAAAGGAGGAGTTCAACAAGAAGGAGTCTATTGTAAAGGAGTCAAGTCTCCTAGGCCTATTCCACACGGTAATAGGCTATGTGGTCGAAGAGCTGGACAGAAGAAATAGCTCGGGCCGGGTATCTATAGCCACCACGAATTGGGACGAGACCTTGACCAGTTTCCTCGGGGAGAAGGTTGAGGTCATCTACCCTGGAAAGGTGTCGGGTACGACCGGCAAGAGGGTGACCGTATACCACCTGCACGGAAGCATTAATGATTGCGGGTCCATGATCCTAACTAGGGAAGAGAAGGAGGCGGTGAGGGGAGACGGGGAAAATGGTCCCTTCCAGAACCTTACAGATAAATTCAATGTCCTCATGGATAGGTTGAAGGCCGATGTCAACGAGCGTAGAGTCATATTCATCGGATACTCCATGGCTGACGATGACATTTTGAGTATTTACATTAATTCAAGAAAGAGGGTGGCCTCATCAGGGGAGGACTACATAATAGTGAAAGATGAAGAGTCCAAGGGAAGGATAGAAGGCATATTGGCTGGTAAAGGCCTAAAGGAAGCCGCGAAAGTGGTGGTCATGGATTCCCTTGAGTTCCTCGAGGAGCTGGCGAGGTACATGCACCTCGTGTTGGACGACCATGAGGTAGAGCTGGAGACGGAGAGGTCCATGAAGAAGATTTTGGGCACGAAAAGAAGCCTAATAGTTGTTGGGCCGCCATTGTCTGGCTTAACCACGCTTTACAATAACCACCTCAAGGAATTCCCTCAAGATAAAAAGTTGTCCTTTGAATACACTTACGACGAAGGCGAGAGAAGAGAATTCAACGAATTGATAAATAGGTTATTGAAGGGAGAGCATATCGCACTTGTCGGTCCGGAGTACACATTCAATTATTACTTGGATAAGAGTGGGCTTGGGGACAAGGAGCGGAAACGAATCGAGGAGATAACTGTTAGGCACAGGGTAAAAGAAAAGGAGGCCAAGGAGTACTTGAATGGACTGATAGAAGGGTTGACCTACAAGGATAAATTCGACGAGGAACTAAAGAAGAAGATACTCGACTTAGTTAAGCTGGATGACTGTTATCCTTTGAGGCTCCTGAGGGAGGTCTTTCGCGACGTAGAGGTTCGTATTGCGAGGGGCGACAATATAGAAGCAATAAAGCATGACCTTGACGAAAAGGAGAATCGCAGGGGGGAGGTGGAGGGAGTCTTGGGTGTAAGCTCCTTTGTCGCTTTAGCCTTCAGGAATTGGGTGGGATTTGCAGCATTCCTACCAGTGTCCCCATATTTGTTAGCGGTGCTCTTAGCTGGTGGCGGGTTATATGAGTTCATAAAGCACCTCAAGGGAAATGAAGGTAGACCTCTCAATAAAATCCTCGGGCTGAAGAAGTACTGGGACTCCTTGAACGAATCGGAGAGGAGGATGCTTTGCTATAAGCTGGATGAGAAGAACGGCTTAAGACCCGGGGATAGTGAGGCCTACCTGAAAAGGGTATTTGGTGATGAGTTGGAGGATTCAGAGGGGAGAATAAGAGAGTTAGAGTACCATTTGCGAGACCTGAATGGAATCCAGAAAAAACTAGATGAGCTCGAGAGGGAGTACGGGAACATACTGAATGAACTAGCTGAGTTGAGGGAGGACTTTAGGAATTTTAGGGATCAAGTTAAATCTTTGTCAGATGAGCTAAGGAGTTTAATTGAGGAGCATGAGATGCTTAAGAGTAAGTTTGAGAGTTGGAGTGTTGGCGCACCGCTTTTCTTCATAGAAGATGTTGAGCAAGGATTACTCTACAGCAGCTTCCTAGTCGAGGTCGGGGTTCCAAAGATAAAAATCAATACTCCTAAAGATATCATTCGTCTCGTAAATTCGGGTAGGTTCCAGGATGTTGCTAGGGATGTTCTGAGTAAATTGAAGAGTGAAGGCAGGGTTGCTTTGGTTGGCCCTAAAGGTGTTGGGAAGTCGACCCTGGCCACATACGCGGCGTGGCGCGCGCTCCTCGGAGGGTTAGACGACATCGACACGCATGTGAATGCCTTGATACGCGTGGATAAGTTAGAGCCAGGGGCCGCATCGAGTATCGAGAATGTACTGAATGAGGCTACAGGTAGGAGCTTCCTGCTTATTTACGACCCGTCCCCGATCGAAGCTTACCTCGAGCCGGCAACGATGCAAAGGGGGCATAGTCTCAAGGAAATAGAGTTTACCCTAAAGGAGCTTAAGAAATTAATGGGAGTGCAGGGCGCGCGGGTCATTGTAGTTCTCCCCTCTGAGCTTTATGACCTCGTTAAGACAGATTCGAAGGAGGATGAAGAGCTTAAGAGGGCATTGGAGGGCGTTGGAGGTAGCAAAGTCGATGTTGACCTTAGGGATGAGGACTTCCTTCGTGGGATCATTGGGGGTTACTCGGGTTGCCATTCCGTACCAGAGGAATTGGTCCAGATTGTTAAGCAGGGATTTAGTGGTGGTTACACGCTGGTTGCCAAGTACGCTGGGGTGTGGCTCCGCGAAAGGAAGTGCGAAGCTAAGGATATTAGTGAGGCGTTGAAGGTTAGTGAGCCGAAGATATTCTTTGCCCACTACATATGGGACGTCATGCTAGGGAGAAGCATGAACTTAGCAAAGAAGGTTTCGGTACCTTTAATGCTACACGCAACCTACGGACCTATCCCGGAGGGGATCACATACATAACAAAGGCAACTAATGTTAGAGGAATTTGGAGGCTCTTGGATAAGGACTCGTTGAAAGACATACAACTAACAGATTTGAGAGAGGAGGACTTGGAGCCAATCGCCAAGCTGTTGTCAATAGAGCACGAGGACTTGGTTGAGGAGACGCTCAAGGAGCTCGCTGGATTACGAGGAGAAAAGGAGAAATACATCAAAAATGGGCTGAATTGGCTCGTTGAGGCCTTGGGTTGGGGTTATGACAGAGTCCAAAGTGAACTAGAGGCCTTTGAGGAAATGAAGCGGGAGGAGGCCGAGGATAACCTGACATTCTTTACTGGCGAGAGGCTCAATCTCGCTCTCGAACCACTTTCAAATAACTGTTGGAAGAGGGCTGCACTGATTATTGGGAATGGCTTAGGCCGCTCAGTAAGTATTCTATTACCTAAGGCTGAGGACTTACCTAAGGATGTTGCTGAATCTCTCAATGGTGCTTTAAATGAGTGTGGAATTGATGATTACCTACTCGTCGGTAACGAAATCCCACCATTAATACGACGCTTAATCCTCAAGGACAATGCAGGCGTTTTGGTTGATTCATTCGTTGATAAGTACAATGAGACTATTAGCGAGATAAATAAGGTCCTCAATAACGCCAGGAATAGGGGCAGTATTAGTAATGTTGAGGCGTTTTATGGGCTTGGTCTAGTCTCGATTATTGTCAGGGCCGCTGTGTTGGGCAATAATATCGAGCCTGGTTATGCCGATGCGGCGTTATACATAGCTTCATTCGCCATACAGGATGTTGCATCAGCAAGTAGCGTTAAGCCAATACTAGGTACTTTAAAACCGTTGCATGATTATGTGTTTCATAGATACCTTGAATTACTATTCTCCGCATCGGATATAAGGTACCTTGACCGTGATACGGCTAAATACGTATTCGAGGAGTTGAATAATAGGTTAGATAAACATGGTGGTGAGGTTGAGAAACATGTCTGGTCCCTCGTTCATGCAATAGCCACCTACGCCGAATTACTCGGGACTTACCCTGGATATTTCAGTGAGGAGGAAATTGAGGGTGTGGCTGGTAAGGTTGTTGATTTGCTGAATGAGTTGGGCGATATTAAGTCCCATCTAAGAATCATTGCCTGGGCGTTTGCGTTAATCCCAGCGTTAAGGCATGAAAATATGAGGAAACGTATGGAGGGGTATTTACACATCGATGTGGTTAAGAGGGCTGAGGAGGTATATAGGGAGCTCGATAAGTTGAAGGAGAGAATTGAGAAGGGAGAGGTTAGGGAGTTGCTGAATGATAAAGACTTCATGAGCTATATCGAGTCCAGATTCATCAAGGCTAATAATGAGGCGGTTAGGGAAGCAATCCTTAGGGCATCATCATTTCTTAAGCACGTATTGGCAATGTATAGGCTTAGTAATGATGAGCTTGGTGATGAGACAGCAAGACTATTTAGTGAGGCGGCTGAGGAGTGGAGAGAAGTTGATGACTATGGAAGCTACCTAGCTACTCGTGGTTGGGTATTGCGTGTTGGGGCTGTCAAGAACCCGTTGACTAGTAATGAGCTGGTTGATAGTTTTCGACAGTTATACGAGGAGGCCTTTAAGAAGGAAAATTTTAAGCTCACGGCGACATACCTCACTTTCGCATCGGCTAGACTTGGTAATTACCTCGTATCCCTAGCCCTAATTAACAATATCGATGGAGTTAATGAATTGTTTAATAAGCATTGGGCAATACTGAACATCAATAAAGTGGTCTCGGTCTTGACTAGGCTAATGCTCAACGTCCTACTCACCCCGAAGGGTAGATTAAGCAGTGAGCTTAAGGGAAGGCTTATAGTTCAACCAGCGGAGTTGATTAGGACGTTTAAAGACGAGATACGTCGTGAGTTCCTCCCTGCGTTAGAGGATGGATATAAGGAGTGTGAGTCAATTGATGATTCAACGAAGAGGAGAAACTGTAGGGATACTGTATTGGCAGTCATGGGAGACGGTAACGCTATTGAGTGGTTAAGAGGAAAATTAACTAATGATTTTCAAAAAGAGATTTTAAAGAAGGAGAAGTTGGATTTATTTAAGAGACTTGGTGTTGATGTTGATGAATTGGTTGACGAGTTTAGGGGGTTAGTAGATAGGCTTGATAGTAAGTCCTTAGTCCAGTTAATCGCCCCTGGAGACCCGATGTCTCGATTAACCCTCATGCTTTATGCATTAATTAACGGTGATGAGAAATTAGCCAAGGCACATGTACTCTTCGGAGCTGTGACTCACCCCTATAAGTTAGGTACGAGGTTGTTCTTAGAAGCCTACAAAGCATGTTGTGACTTGGGTAATGAGGGTTTCGGGCATGCCATCGCCAAGCTGTTTTTCCTCCACTTATAATATAAACGTTTAATCTTAGATTGTTGAGGATTTCTAAAAACTCCAATATTTTACCAGATCTGGTAAGAATAAACTTTATTCATGAGAGGGTCATAGAATTGTATGGCAAACCTTCTGGGAAGTTCTTGAGTATAGAATAGATCATGACGTCCTTGCATTCATTTAAGACGAAATAATAATGAAGTACGACAAAGAAAAGAATGAACATGTTACATCCCTTAGTATATGAAATATATATCTGTGTTTCATCAATTTTCAGGATTTTTCTTTCATTAGCTGTCTGTATAATAATGAGAAAATAAATTTATTTTCCCCTGATAACTAAGAATTATACCAAGAAAACGGGAAATGAGGGAAGCACAAACCGAACCTTTTTAACACCCCTAATTGTTTGAGAGTTTATGGGATTCCCCTGCTACCCTCCTAATTGGGCAAAATCATCAGACAATTAAAAATAAGGTTGATTGTATTTAATCTTCTTCTAGATTTTTAATATTGTTAGCCCTGTATTGTTATTTATTTCTACGGTTCTCACTCTGTTACCGTCATAACAGAGTGTCCAAAATACTTTTTTCACGACATCTAGATATTAGAAATCCTCAATATTCATATTACAATTCTCTATATTTTTTCCAGTATTTTGATCTATTGCCTTCCAAATCCAGAAAATATTTTAATAGTTTTGATTCCCTACAACTTTTCATGAATTCTTTGTTTTGCAAGTTCCCGTATTTCTTATTTATGGCGAACTGAGCATAAGCTGCCATCTTTATTCCAAATTCATCCTCCTTGTGGTAAGACCATTCTAATAAACCTGTTATGACTTCCATAAATATGAAATCCATATCTTGCTGGGAAGCAACATCTGGATTAAATCCGTGAAAGTAACCCCATAAGTCTCTATAAGCTAACAAATCCTCTGCGTTGACCCTTCTACCAATCGAATCAGGTTTTAATACTTCATCTAATCCATATTTCATATGCCATCTATATATTCTTTCATAGCAATCCCTCACGCTGAAATTTTCCGGAACCTTTTCCAGATCCCCCTTATATAACCCCATAATACCACCCTACTTTTTGTATATATTCAATTTCTAATAAACCTTGTCAATATATTAGATATTGAATCAACCGTTACCAAGTTGCGCCTAGGAAACTCCAACTAACAATTGGGCACTTTTTTTGAATTTGTATTAAGCAAGATCTTGTGTATTTTTGGTCTATACAGTCTTGTTATCATGCTAGGATGTCTTCGTGTTACTTTGTATGGATCAAGGAGGATATCTCATCTCGATTGGTCTAAACAAAAAACATATGACGGTAGGGCAGAAAGCTTCACTTGCGAATAATTATAGCACAATTTTGAGTAAAAAGCTTTCTCCAGACGCTGGAAAGTTAAATGGGAATGCAAGATAGCATCCTGACATGGAATACGATTCGGAGACAGTCTCCGAAACGGATAATTACCACGATTAGCGACGTTCTCCAACTGTGATACTGAAAAAAGGCAGAAATAGCAAATGCAATGAAATATGGTAAAGTCTCCTTGTAGGAGGCAGTCTCCTCCAAGGACGAAGAAGAACAAGAACGCTCCCGTAAGGAGGCTTCCAACGAATTTAACAAAGGCAACATCTTATCGGAGACTATCTCCGACTAGATGAATTAAGAGTAAAACCGTTCGTGGAAACCATTTCCTCCAACGGTAATGACGGGCAAGGATCCTCAACATATTCAAAAAACATATCCGATTATTAAATTTTCGGAGGTATCGCATTCAAAAGGTAGAAATATACTGCCCGATCGCTTATCTTTAAAAATTGGCCCTTTATTTTGACCTTTTCCCAGAGAATTTCAATTGTAAGTTTAAGATATCGCAATACTTAATAGGATATCGAAATAAACTATGGGGAGATGCAGTTAGGTTAGTTACCTTAGTTAGCTTAGTTATTTTAAGGGAAAAGGGGGGTATAGAAATCCGTGAAAGGTAATCTTTTACATTTTTACTATATTATATTCTTTATTAGATATTGATATTATTATATTTCAAACTTCGAACTTTGAGTATTTAAAGAAAAGTTATATTTTTTGGTATTATTATTAAAATATGCATAATATAAATGGGAGGGATTCTAACTTTTATTATCACTCTCCTCCACGGCGCTTATACTATTGTTACACTCCACAACATTTGTGGGCTAGAAAGGACTATACCATCTGTCAACTACTCCTCGCTAAAGCTTCGAAGCTTGTTGCTGTTCTCCCCTCCACCCGTGAGTGGAGATTCATTGAAACGCAACGATTGGCTGGTTGACATCAGCCTGAAGTACTCATTACAGAGCACCTCGATGTTCCTTGAAGCATTCAAGTCAGCATTTAATTCGAATCCACAATTCTTGCATTTGAATATTGTACCATGCCCCTCATTGTGTCACATCCAGAGAGCAAGAGCTCATTGAGTTTCGAGAAGATTGTAGACAACATCCTCCAGATAGTAGCGGCGGAAAGCAGACAAGAGGCCCAAAATGTTAGGTTAATATACCCAGATGAAATGACCATTCATTTATGAGAATAGCGACCCATGGACTCACCAAGATCTATGATAAGAAGTATCAGGCCCTAGACCAACTGACATTCAATGTAGACTTAAATGGGATATTCTC
>Ga0080003_1001777_pt1 | contig 10845 bp, 15 predicted proteins | sample JossMetagenome_FD_69206 | JGI IMG/M metagenome (GOLD analysis project Ga0080003, IMG submission 69206) | Hot spring microbial communities from Joseph's Coat, Yellowstone National Park, USA - JC2_E (SPADES assembly) (version 2) | ecosystem: Environmental > Aquatic > Thermal springs > Hot (42-90C)... | reverse complement strand
CTTTGACTTTTTCCCCTCCTGTTCCGGTTGCATCTTCTGTGTCAAGGTCAGTTTTGCTTTCTCCCTCATCTTGTTGTATAAGCTCTTCAGGTTTATCGCTATTGCTACTTTGTCCTCCTCCTCCCTGTAACCCGCCTCCACTCCTTGTCTCTTTAACTCCCTTATCCTCTTTTTCATCTCTGCTTTCACTTTTTCCAGAACCAGTTGCAGTAATTCCTCATCACCCATATTCATCATATTTGACACGGGTATATAAAAACTTCACTATGTTTGTTTCAAGTAATCCTTATTTCGGATGACGTATATCATATACATAGCCCTAAATGGGTTTGTATAGAGCGGTAAGTCAGGTGGGAAACATGTCAGCTATAAGTGGAGCAATTCAAAACATGGTAACCGGACTACAAAACCTGTTCATAGCCATGATAGACTTGTTCAGTAATGCCGTAAATGCAATCGGTAACACATTGTCAAGCCTAGCTCAACCAATCGGTTACTTAATAGGTGTACTTGCAGTATTCGGAAGCTTGTTAGCGATAATCTACGGAGTATTCAGAGGAAGGAACGGCGTAGGCGGACTCATCGGCGGACTAAAAGGATTCTTCTCCAGCTTCATCTAAAACGTAAGTAATATATCCACTAAGCTATCAATTATTTTTTTATACCCGAACCTCTCCTCTACATATTCTATTCCCTTTTCCACCATGTCCTCGTAGAGTTCACGGTTTATCGTCTTAGCCGTTTCTACGGCATAGGCAAACTCCTTCGGGTCGGGGTCGTAAAAATGATAATGTAAAGGTACACCGTCCACCCTTACATCTATGTCGTACTCGTTCCCTATTTCCACGGGTATACCTACCTTATCGTTAAGCGTTTCCTTGAAAGAATGAGCATTTAAGTATATGACGGGGGTACCGCAACTCAACGCTTCCAACGGGGGTAAGCCGAAACCTTCAGCTCTACTCATAGCGACATAAAATAGAGACCTACCTAACATGTCATACTTATCATCATCTTTCACATTATAATTAGCCCTTATGTCCGCTACGGGTTCGTTGCTGACAATTTTGAGGTAGTTACGTATATTGTGGTCGGTGAACCACTTATGAAGGAAGTAGATGTTTTTCCTATCCACACCGAGATTGTTTCCAATGGTCACGAAACCGGACTTGTGGTGAAAGTCATACATGACCCTATAGCACCCGAAAACCGGTAAGTACCTAACGGGGAGGTCTACGTTAAAGCTCCTCTTCAGCACTTCCCTAGTCCAGTTCGAAGTCGTGATAACGATTTTGTTATTTCGCGTATGAAAATAGTTACCCTCTATCCTGTATACGGGAGTATCGACCCACCACAGGCTTTTGTAGGGGTGGAGCCAATTCTGCGACATGATGACGGCGTCGGTGAGAAAAATATCGGCAATAATATCGGTACGAAGGACAGCGTCTATGTTATACGCCTCCTTAAGATAACGCGTAATGCGAGAGAGGAGATAATAATAACTGGACTTTTCGGAAAGAGAGGAAAAAAAGAGCTTACGATTTTGCACACTTGAGTTTGTAACCACCGTACTCATACTTTTTACAAAGTGGTATCTTGAGGTAATATACGTTTCTCTCGAAAGCCGTATAGAGTGCATACTTCAGTGACATTATCTGTTCGATTGAAAATTGGGAAATCGGTATGTTAAGGGCATTAGTCGTTTCGTCAATATAATACCTAACAGCAGTGCCAGGTACACGGTTAAGCTTTTCAAATACATCAAGCATGACAGTACGTATTAGTTTACCCAAGTTAGTACTTTTTTCATAATGAACGACGAAATAGTTATCGAACAATCGCCTTACACCGTAGCCCCTAGGTTCAACACCCTCCACAAACTTAACAGGAATACCACCACCACTGAAGTTATCCCATATTAACTCCAGGAGCTGGAGAAACTCGTTAGTCTCCAGTTGCGGTGGATAAGGCTCACTACAGAACAGAGCCGGGTCTGGCACCACGTATACGGGTTTCGGTAATGTAGAAGCTAGGTGATACTGTGAAACGGGGATAACAGCTTTACCTTTACACTCACCCTTATTTATCATATTAACATAGGCGTAATCACAGTAAAAGACACCAGGATTAACTTGTCTACAAACCGGTTTTCCTTCCCTATCAAGTATATTCTCTAACTCTTCTTCGGTTACAAACCTATTCACAACAAGACCACCTGCGGTATCGTAATAGGAGCTAGCTTGTACTCCGCATACCCAAGTATGGTTATCCCTCTTATCCTCACTGTATAATATGTCGTCCCATTTAACATCATAACCGGGCAGGACTATTGTGGTAAAATCACCGGCACGATGTAACTCATATGAATTTTGAAGGATATACCTTTTACCACCCATGTAAAGAGCTTCGTAAAGCCCCATCCTAGCTTTCTTGAATATCTCACTCTTAGGGTCGAAAACATGGTATATCGTAAGCGTACGACCGTCTATTTTATACTTAATGTTATTGCACCTTGCATACGCCAAGAGGTAGTATACCGGATTTGAGAATATCGTCATTTCGGCTCCACCTCTAAATATAATATACCGTTTCTGTTTACAAGCTTTAACTTAGTAGATGCACTAGCGTCACATTCAATACCTCTTTCATCTATATAACCGATACATTCTCCGTTAACTACCAGGACTTGCGGTAACACATAAGGAGGCAACCCGTTTATATTGTTAACATTCAGGAACAGTTCGGGGTTATACACGGCGAGCCTTATGAGATTAGTGACATAAGGTGCTGTACCAGGAGATAATACATCAATCATGTAGAGTACATCATAGATACTCTCCCACTCAAAAGTCCCGTGCTCGAAATCCGTATAAACGTGGTTCAACTCATGGAGCATTGTACCGACATATAACAACCATTGTTCTTTCGGCAAGTTCTTTAATATTACTACAGTCTTATTATTAAGTGTCAACGTTACGCCGAGACTATCGGTGAGCAGGTCGTTGTATTGAGGCTTTATGACTTTAACGTCTATATCAAAAATACCGGGGAGCGGGTCTAATATTTCAACATTGAAAGCATTAGCTTTATATAACCTTTCCGACCACCCGGGTATACCGTACTGTTTCATAACCTCGACTGCGATACTGTACAACCACTCGGCTAATCTTATCATTGCCTTTACCTCGACCGGTATAATAGGTTCAGCGATTTGGTCATATAGTTCGAAGAGCTCATTGCTGAGGTTTTTAGAGTATGCAAACACCTTGTAGCCCTTATCGGCGAGATAAGACCTAACATTTTTAATATATTTCTCGTCTATACCGGGTAAAGCTATCGCAGGTAACTCCTTCGAAGCAATCCTATCATACCTATCCACTATTATAACTTTCTCATTCATTGTCTTCACAAGTTCTTCTACGGCAAGGTTCAACGCCTTTTGCAAAACATTATGTAACTTCTCTTTAGCATAATCGAATAAATATTCTAAATCGAATGAAATGCTAAGTATCATTACTTTTTTCTGTGTAGTGACACGTTTAAGCAATATTTTCTTAAAGGCATCGGGCATTTCATCATCAACTATCATCTCTAATGCGTCGATAAGTGTTTTACTGAGATAAACACTTGAACGGTATTGGTCTGTTTCAACATTACACACATTGATATCAAGCGGAACTCCCCATCTACCGCTATAAAGACCATTATGATAAACCAAACCTCTTTCGCCGGGGTTCGGGGCATAAGGCTTCTTATATGGATATAACATAGGTATAATGCTCTCCGTAATTACAGGAATGTAAATGAGGACTTTATCCTTGACCTTATACTCACCCCTAAGGATAACGGGTTTTATCTTCGTAGAGTCAGCCATAATGGCAAGTGGGTCAAGGTTGTAATATACCTTCCCGTCATAAAGATAACCGAAACCGTATACATGACCACCGAATATCATTAGAATATGTAAACCCTGATATAACAACACAAAAATGCTCTCTTTTAGTCCTACACCGAACCTACCGATTAAACGACAAAATGTCTCCTTTATCTCCTTCTTAGTTGAGAACCCGATAAGGAAGATGTCCTCATCAAGAGTCCCTTCACTCTCCACTAAGTTCCACTTCCCTACATTCGTCTCTACCCTCTTTACGTTCACACGTTTATAAGCCCCTAAGAAATCTCCGGTTTTGAGGATTTCGTTATCTATAGCGTTCTGCAATATTTCCCTTAGTACGAAAGTGTCGGGAGTAAGACCGCTGACATAAACCGAACTTATCGTACTCTCGGCGACATGTAAAACAATATCATCATAGACATGATACTCTGTAAACTTCACATCTATAGGGTCGGTTATACGAATAGGCTCAGATAACTTCGTGAACGTTATCGCCATTCTAAACCACCCAACCTCATTATCTTCTTCAAAAGGAGCTTCTCACGTCGCAGGTCGTCCTCTCTACATTTATATATCCTGAAATCCGGTTTTTGTTCCTCCATGTCAAACATATATAAGAAAAAGGATTATAAAACTTTAAGGAGCATATAACCTTTACGTACTTCCACCGGGACGTATTGTCTGTCCCCTAATATTTTGTGAAGGACTACAGGGATAGTGATATATCTGAGGTAGCCACCGGCTTTCAGTTTCTTAGAATGAACGGTGATTGGTACACCATTACCGTCTTCACTTATTATTATAGCCAACCCTCCATCATAACAGGTTAACGTAAGGTAAGCCTTGTTATAATACTCGCCCCTTTGGACACCCGTGAACTCAGCAAACAGGTGAACGGGGACGTATATCCTCCTGGAGTTTTGCAGACGAACAACTTTTAACACGGTTTCCAACATAATTTCACCACCATGTTTTCTTTCGTCAAACGGGTTATATTAATTTTATCTCGTCAATAACATGAACGTCAAGCCCTTTACTCCACCTATAGGGCTTATCACACTTCCTTTCAAGCTTACAGAGTTCACAATAAGCCCCCGAAATCCTCTTCTTCCCCGCTTTAATGTTCTGAACAACTGTATCAAGGATTGTCATATCAAGAGCAATACTGTACTCCTGGTAAGCCTTTTCCTTGCTGTAGAAGATAAACCCACCCCAAAAATTTACACCCGTTAACTTCCTCAGTATAGCTACATAGAGGCTCAGCTGTCTGTAGTACTCGGGCTTCATGTTCATGGGTTTTATCTCCCATACCATATAGTTCTTGAGGTCAAGTAGGTCGACCCTACCTTTTATCAGCACATCATCATAAACTAACGCTATTGAAACTTCAGGGTACATCCCGGGCATAAACATCTTCTGGACGGTTTCATGTCTCTGCCTCCCTACAACCAGAGCGTAACTCTCAGTCATCTGTATCTCCATACAAGTCACTGCCCTCGTTACATCGACCTCTACCTTATGCTCCTTCTTCAGCTCCTTATCAACAAGTTCTTTAATGTAATCAATCTCCACCGCACACCACCTTTAGTACCTTTTTGCCCCAGCCCCCTAATATTTTCACCACCTTCTCCCTCTCCTCACACAGGTTATCGATTGTTATGCCTTCCTTATAGAGTTGATAAGCACGATATCTACCGATATAGGGTAAATCGATAAGCGGTAGCAGTTCTTTTAAGCTATCATAAGGTATACCGAACTTAATAGCTATACTTAAGTCCTCAAACTTAGGGTTCTTTAACACGCCCACAATGTGAGCGAGGTAGCTGAGTTCGTCGACGAGGCGGGGGTTCATTGTACCCTTAAGGTTTATCCAGTTATCGAGGGATGATATAGTACCAGCGTCAGCATAAAGTCCGAACTCATCAACACAGAACTGGTCAGGGTCAAGTGACTGTTTATAAAGGGAAACCGTGACACATTCCATATACTTAACATCATCAAAGTTACGGATATCGGCATCAATGACCCTCTTGGCAAGAGAAGGAGGTACCAGGTTATAAGCGATAGTCTTCACAGAACCTTCATCACAAATCCCGTACTTACGACAGATATAGTCAGTGTTAAGTGCTATGAGTTCCGCAAAGTCTTTGTCCTCATCCTTAATTTTAACCTCTACGTCACCGGGTAACAAATCAGGGTAAAAAGTCACGTAAACCCTACCTTCCTTCCTCCTCCCTACCCTGCCGAAGAATTGTTTAGCCCTGAGCTTGTTCAGATAAACCGGCGTAATAAACACACCGTAATCAAAGTCGAAGTCCACACCGTAAACTATGGCACTGGTAACAGTCAGCACCTTCACCGTACCATCATTAAGGAGGTCATTAACCAGCTTCCGGTCGTCGTGTGACATAGAACTATTGATAAACGCTATACCCTTCTTCAGCAAGTTCCCGAGCACCTTGTCATCCGTACCGAAGTCTTCATTATATATATTAGGTAATATGTTAGCAATTTCTGTAGCCACTTTCTTGGTACTCTCAACACCACCGACATAAACAAACCCATCGTTACCCTGTTTATATTCACTCAGGATAACGTTCATGTATTCACTCTTATCTACCTTAAACACACGGTACTGGCTCTTCCTGCCCGACAGCTCTATGACCTCATCAAACTTGATAAAAGGTAGGTCTACAGGCGTCGCACTAATAAAATAGAGGTGATAGAACTTCTTCGTATTCACAACCGAAGCATAAACCACAGACCTGAAGATATCCTCGGTGATTACATGGAACTCATCGAAGGCAATGATGTCATAGAAAGTATTAAGACCTGTAGTTAAGGCTTGGGCATATTCGTGATAGGTTAATACGTAAATTTTAGCATCATGTCTATGACTGAAGGAGACTTTATCGCCGTACCTTGCCTTATACCTGCTGTATAAGTTAAACTTCAGTGAGTTAAGCGGTACGACGTGAAAAACACGGTGGTGGTTCTCGATGTATTCTCCTGCCTTGTTTATAATCAGTTCGGTCTTCCCGGAACCGGTTTCACCTTTGACCAAAATCACTTTATCCATATGGATATAAGGTACGTCGTTTTTTAAAAATTTTACTATCCCGAAACCAAACCCTCGATGATAATCATCATAGAAAAATTTATATACCCAAACAGATATAGGGTATAGTAGGGGATAAAAAGATGGTCAACCCCGAAAAAGCACAAGAAAAAGCCCAATCCGAAAAGGAGTGGGCTAAACTCATGCAAGAAATAAGGGAAAAAGCCACAAAGGAAAACGTAACCCAACAAATAATCCTAAAACAAAAGGAAGGAGAAGAGTTCAGATACACGATAAGTTTGATGGCAAACCCGGGAAGGACACCATTTGTAGCATTATCTATATTGAGGATAGCCGGAAGAGGAGCGTGGGGACTAACATTAGCATCACTTAGACAAATAGATGAACTTATAGAAGTCCTACAAGAGGTCAAAAAGGAGTTCGGCGGGTTGGTAGAAGAGACCAACAAACAATACAAGGAAGCCGTCAAGCAGTTGAAGAAGATGGTGGTGTACAATGCAGACAACGGTGAATAACATGTCTACAATGGAGGAGCTTAAAGAGTTAAACCTGGAGAGAATTGTTAAGGATGCACAGGAAGGTGAAGTCTGCGTAGTCAACAAAATCCTCAAAGGCAAGTTAACGGACTTAATGCCACTCATCAGAGACCCTGCAAACCTATCACAAAAAGCGATGGAATTCATACAGAGCAGAGGCGATGACGTATTCTATTTATTCCAGTGTACCATAAGACAGGGCAGAAACGTTAAGTTGTTAGTGAGACAGTCATTCGACCCCAGGTCAACATTCTACAGCCTCATGAAAAAGTACAAGACAATAAAGGTAGGTGATGAGGTTAACGTATTCTACAACCCAGAAAAGAGAAGATATGACTTCCTCCTTTAAGTGGTGACAATGACTGATGTTGCCCATATTGTCATATGGATAGAGAAGAACCTGCCGGAAGAAGGTAAACTATCCGAGTTAATAGATAATGTTTTTTCCCTCATTCAGGAAATTATCCTCAATAACCTTTCACAGGGAAAACAACCTATTTCTTTTACATCGGTTAGAGAAATCGCAGACACTTTCAGAGAGTTAATTTACAGAAGTATAGAACAATCCGTCGGGACATTAACAGAAAAAGTAAAGGAACAAGTAGACACTTACTTTTTTAAAAAGTTAAACGATATATACGACAAATATTATTCATGAGGTGATATGAAATGTCCCTTTCTTCTATACCTATCCCCATCCATTTTCGTGTTTTTAACTTTATCATGTATTACGGGTACACGGAACAGGCATTAAAGGGCTATCAAGGTAAAACCGTACCATCAGTAGGGATACTGAGCAAATTCCATTGCCCTATCCATAACAGGACTGAGTTCCTCTATGGCACAGACATAGATGACCCAATTACCTCACTTAAAGACATGTACCAGGAAAGTAATTGTATGATAACAAAGACCAAATATGGTAATCACATTATATGCAATGACCATATAGAAAGTCCGAGTGTAGCTCAAGAAAAAACACAATTTTACACACTGAAATACGGAGGTGATGAGAAATGGTACCAGATAGGGGTAGAACAGGGTTATTTCGTATGGAGAATCTACGGAAAATATGCCGATGACCCCTTTGTGAGAGTAATAAAACCGTCTAACGACCACGTCCTCACGTTACTACAACAACTCTACGACATCAAGCCGTTCGAACACATCCTTAGGAAGTTCCAGGTGACATCGTAATGACTGACCTCTTTGTGTTCCCGCACGAGTCACTTAAGCCCGTGAGCTACCCGAACATAACTAATGCTGAAATAGTTTTCATCCTCACAATTACCGTCCCCATCGGGGAACACCCCAATGCGGACTCACCGATGGACGAAAAAATGAGATTTCTCTCTACCTACATGCCTTTAGAGTTTCAAAAAATGCAATACATGAAAGCGATTGATAGAGCGTTAGACATCCTCAAATACTCATTATACTCACGTGAAGAGAACGTATTATTTGAGATAGCTAATAAAATAAACAGTATGTATGACATAAAACAGCTCACCAACAAAGTCAAGGATGTTGAGTGTACCAAAGACCTTAAACAAATAAACGTGATACTGACAGAAGCAAAGAGGTATATCTACCCCGACATATCGTTGTCGAAACACGCTTCTGCACAAGCCAAACAACTCGGCATAAAAAAATATGAATACTACTCACGGATATTCCAATGTTATATAGAACAGGACAGGGACTTAGATATGTTAACGCTTTTCAGAGTATCCAACATTGTATATAATTATATTAGGCTAAACAACTTGTCCAACATTATGAAGAAAATGAAGTTCAAAAACGACAAAATAGTGCAGTTAACCGAAAAGATACAACAGAGAGTGAAGATAACATTGGACGCCATGGCAGACAGAAGACCTATAGAACCTGACGAGAGTATATTAAACTCGATAACGATAAAGATAAAAGAGATAGATTTAGGGTGATAAGTTATGAAGTTAGCCGACTGCAGGTATAAATGTAAACAGGCGTACTTCAGGAGGTCACTCTTTGTCAGGATGTTCATCACAGAAGTAGAAAGAGTATATAACGTGAAAGTAAACTCGTGTGAAGATTTTTGTAAGTTCTACGTCCTCTTCCTTTCGGTAGCAGAAATGTTGTACGGCAAACATTACAACCATGCTATATTCAAGGCAATAACAAGAGGAAGACCGAACTTGTACAAATGCCTAAAGTGTGATAACGTGTTAACAGCTGAGGAAAGCATAACCCATGGACTACAACATATGAAACAATTGGGGTATAAACCACTTACCTACGAGGAAAATTTATAACCGTTTTCTGATAAATATTTATCGACATGGGCGATACCGACCTGTACGTAGACCTTCATAAACCAAGAAATCTCCTTTTAATGCACGCCGATGCATCCGATGCAGAACAAATTTCCAATAACAACGGACTTGTACTTAAGTACAAGACATATCAAGATGGAGAAGTGGTATGGGTAATGGAGAATACCACAGACCGAGACCAATATGTCATTTTGTTAAGAGGAGCAGAATTCCCTAGATATATGATAATACCATACATCTTCGGTGACGCTTTCGCAGATGTATACTATGCAAATAAAATTTCAGAGTTTATAAAATCACCTAATGATATACCAATTTACAGCCTCGCAATAATACAGTTCAAGTATAGTCGTCATATAGGTTTTATATTCCACCTCAAAGCAAAATCAATGTTACGTGTACCCGAATACGGATACTATATGGTAGAAAGTCTAACAGGTCAACTAATACCCGTGCAACCGCAAGGGAAAAGGACATTCATTATCTTCTACAATAGTTCCGAGAAGTATTATTACAGAAAAGCAAGCGGGTATAACGTTCATATGCCATTTAACCCCTATGTCATACGGAGCTATCTATTCACGCCAATAAACCAGACCGACATTGAACCTCCCACCCCAACACAAAGAGTTATACTCCAGTTACCCAACAGCCTAGGCAACATATTTAAAAAGATAAAAAATAATATAGAAAAAATTTGAACTATTTTTTTATCGCCTCGAAATCTTCTAATTTTTTATATCGTATAAGTACATTATCACCGATTACCTCATATTGAGAAGAATTGTCATTTACCAAGATATTAACAGGCAAAGTAACCGGAATTTTAATCTCTAATTCATAATAGGAGACACTGAAGTCCAAACCTTTATCCCTAAGGACTTTCTCTATCGCCCTAGCCGTCTCTATAAGTCCGTCTATCGTTTCACACTCTATATAAAACCATATTTCATCGAAATACCACCTACTTGTTGTACCGACGCCCGCGAGAGTGCCATGAAACTTACACCCGGACAACTC
>Ga0080003_1001775_pt1 | contig 10852 bp, 11 predicted proteins | sample JossMetagenome_FD_69206 | JGI IMG/M metagenome (GOLD analysis project Ga0080003, IMG submission 69206) | Hot spring microbial communities from Joseph's Coat, Yellowstone National Park, USA - JC2_E (SPADES assembly) (version 2) | ecosystem: Environmental > Aquatic > Thermal springs > Hot (42-90C)... | reverse complement strand
CCCCTCTCGTACTCGTTCAGGCCCTCCTGTTTCGAGGCCCTCTCAACTAGGGAGACGAACTGGTCGCCTGTGATCAGCTCCTGGTAGAGGGTCCTGAGCTCAGCCATGGCCGTGGCCCTCTCCGCTACGCCCTGGGAGGGCATGTAGGTCTCCTCGTCCCAGCCCATGAGGCTCATGGCGTGCCCAAGGGACCAGATCCTCCTGTACCTCTCGAGGAGCTCCTTAATCACGGGGTTCTCGAACTTGGCCACGGAGGCCACCTGCCGGGAGGAGGGCCCTGTGAAATAAAACCGCTCGCCCAGCGGGGGATCAGGTTAACCGTTTTACGTGGCCTGGAGGGGGTCTGGCGGGGGAGGCCGTGTTCGAGGCCGAGTTCCCTCAGCTCAGGTCCATGACGTACCTTGACTGGGCAGCAGTTGGCGTGCCGCCCCTCAGGTCAATAGGGGCCGTAAGGGCTTACCTTGACATGCTCGAGAGGGACCCCGCCTCCGCCGCAGCTGGGGCCGCCCAGGCGGCGGCCAAGCAGGAGGCGAGGGCAGCCCTGGCGCCAATACTGGGCTGCAGCCCGGACAGGATAGTGTTCACGGGGACCAGCACGACCTCAGCAGTTCAGGTGGCGGTTGACGCTGTCTCCCCCTCCAAGGGGGACAACGTGGTCATAGCTGACATGGACTTCCCGCTGTTCTACGTTGAGGCCAAGAGGCTGAGCTCGAGGGGGGTCGAGGTCAGGGTGGCCCAGAACTCTGACGGGGACTACGAGATTGACCAGTTCTACGAGCTGATCGACAGGAGGACCAGGGCGGTCATGGTGAGCTCAGTGATTGGGTCAACGGGCTGAGGCTTGACGTGGCTGAGCTGGCGAAGGTGGCTCACGAAGTTGGGGCCTACATAATAGTTGACGCTATACAGCAGGCAGGGGCCCTGAGGGTTGAGGCAGACAGGCTAGTCCTCGACTTCGTGGCGGTCGGCTCTCAGAAGTGGCTCATGGCGCCCTATGGCGTTGGGGCCCTCTGCGTGGGCAAGAGGGCGGTGGAGGAGCTCAGCCCTCCGAGGCCTGGCTACCTGAGCCTAGCGGTTAAGGACTGAGACGCCTTCTGGGCAGACCCGTCAAAGACGCCTGCTGGGTGGACGCAGGTTGAGGAGGGTGCGCTCAAGTTCGAGTACGGCGGCACCTTCCCTCCCCTCTCGCTGAGGGGATTGGCGGCCAGCGCCTCGCTGATAAACGAGGTGGGGGTTGAGAGGGCCGAGGAGGTGGTTCTGAGGCTCAGGAAGGCGCTGGTTGAGGAGCTGGAGGACCTACGCCTTGAGGTATTGTCGCCGCCAGAGGCTAGGAAGGCGAGCGGCATAGTTCTCTTCAGGGTCCCTGGGGGCCTGAAGGAGAACTACGCTGTGGCGATGAGGCTGAGGTCAAGGGGGGTGATGGTCTCAGCTAGGGGTGCTGCGGGCGTCTGGGGGATTAGGGCCTCTGTCCACTTCCCCAACGGGGAGGAGGACGTTGAGGCGCTGGGGGAGGCGCTAAGGGGGCTAAGGGACTGAACCTGGCCGTGAAGGGCTCTACACAGGCCTGACCCTAAAGGAGCTACTCATGGCCTAGCGTCACGTGATAGTTAACATGCGCAGGCTAGCAGGCTAAGAGGATGTTAATCTAGGCTTTTCAACCCATTTTAGCTCTTGTTAAGACGAGTGTAGGCATGTTCTACCTTTAGGACGTTTCAAATCGTAGTAGCTAGCTTGTTAATAAATCATCTTAATGGCTTTCCTCAGCTGCTCTTAGCTACGTTGGGCGAAAAGATATTTATATGCGAAGCGCCGGGATCGCTATCGTAGATAGGCATGACTGTAGTTATAGGGTTTAATTGGCTCATTGTGCATGACAATACCGCAGCGGCAATTGTAGACGGAAAGTTGGTCTTTGCCTCGGAGGAAGAACGGTATACAAGGCATAAACATTCTATAGGTGAACCACCTATTAACGCGCTTAGACAGACCTTTCTCTATTTGAAGAATAGACTAGGAATAAAACCTAAAGACGTAGACGCCTTTGCTTTAAATTGGGACCCTAAGCTTATATCTTGGAAGGCAAGGTCCCTTCATGCTCTAGCGCATTTTTGTAAACTAGGTGATCGTGGAATATCGCTTAATGAATCTAACAGATTTAATTATTACATTACTATTTTAACAAGTATTCTCTCGGGAGATCACCTGGCCTTCGCCCGCTCACTCGTAAGGCACGTAATCCTTAGCCTGGGCGAGGAGGCGCCGAGCGACATAAGGGTTATCCCAGTTCGTCACCATTTAGCCCACGCAGCCTCCGCCTACTACTTCTCGGGGTTCAGCTCAGCAGCCGTGCTCTCAGTTGATGGGTGGGGAGAGCGCGAGTCGACCGTTATCTGGAAGGTAAAGGACGGGAGCTTCGAGCCGGTACTATCTATGTATACTTCATATGGATCCTTGGGTGCGCTTTACGACTGGATAACGCTTCGTCTTGGGTTTGCATGGCTTGAGGGGCCCGGAAAGGGCATGGGCATTGCCCCCTACGGGGAGAGGTCGAAGTACTATGACAAGCTCAGGGAGTTCGTTAAGATAGACCCTGAGGGCGACGAGCCTTACGTTATCCTAGTTAATGGCAAGAAGGTTAAGACTAAGGACCCGGCCGAGTGGGACTCCATTTACACGTATGTCGCAGAAAACGTCATCGGGGGCAAATCACTTAATTGGAACCCCAGGGGAGAGCTCAGCAAGGACGCCGCGAACATTGCCTGGGCAGTGCAGAGGGTGACCGAGGAGGCCATGCTTGCCACAGCTAAGTGGGCCAGGGACCACACCGGTGAGGATAAGGTGGCCCTGGCAGGGGGAGTAGCCCTGAACGCTAAGGCCAACATGGAGATCCACTACGCCGGGATATTTAACGAGATGTTCATCTTCCCGGCCGCTAACGACGCTGGCGGCCCGATAGGCGCGGCAGCCTACGTGTATGAGCACGTCCTAGGGGGTAAGATGAGGCACGGCAGGCTCACTAACGTCTACCTGGGCCCTGAGTACTCTGACGAGGAGATAAAGAAGGCTGTCCAGAGGAGCAAGTTCAAGGCAGAGTACGTAGGTGATGACGTTGGCGTGGTCGCAGATCTAGTGGCCAAAGGTGAGATAGTGACGTGGTACCAGGGGAGGGCTGAGCTGGGGCCAAGGGCCTTGGGCAACAGGTCAATAGTGGCTGACCCAACTAGGCCTGAGTACTGGAAGGTAGTCAACGACATCAAGGGAAGGGAGTGGTGGAGGCCCCTGGCCCCCTCCCTCCTAGACGAGGACAAGGACGTCTACTTCAGGGACCCTGTGAGCCACGAGTTCATGGTACTCATGTTCCGCTATAAAGATGAGGAGGCCTGCAAGAGGGTCCCAGTTACGTGTCACGTCGACATGACAGCAAGGCCACAGACCGTGACGAGGGACCAGAACAGGACGTGGTACGACCTGATCAAGGCCTTCAAGGAAATTAAGGGCGAAGGTTTAATCATGAATACCTCGTTTAACTTAGCAGGTGAGCCTCTGGTCGAGACCCCTCAGGACGCTATTAAGAGCTTCGCCCTGGGCGGCTTTGACGCCATGTACATGCAGGGGTGGCTGATAAGGAAGAGGTGAAAGGCGAAGAGCGCTTCTACTCCTTCAGGACAAGAGATCAGGAAGTTAAACTCTTACTTAATAATTTGATAAAAGTACTAGGCCTTCTGCCCTGGTTGTTTTAAGTCACGTCATAGAGCCTGTTCATGTTGCAACGCAAATAAATAATGAAGAAGCCGTGAAGCCTGTTCAGGTAGATTCCTTGTTAACCCTGAACTCAGGAAACAAGTCGGTGGCCTGTAAGTCACAATAGAAGCAATAAGAGACCTTGGCTTTGCTGAAGCTGACTGAATTATGCCATTGTTTATTGCGACCTTTCAAATGTCCACAGCAAAATACCGTCCTTAAATAATGTACTAAGTAGCTTTAGGCGCTGAGTTCTTTACCTAAACTTTTACAATGATAGATGTTGACGCCTAGCTTTGGTTCAAACGTAATGTGAAGCCTACACTCAAAATCTAGCTCTTTAAGTGAGGCAAGTAACTTCTTGTTGCTGACGCCGGTAATGTGAGGATGCGTCTCGAATATTATGTGCTCGAAAGCTCTAAGCCTCTCCCTCTCAGGGCCAAGTATAGCCCCAGCCTCACAGTCCTCACAGTCCATCTTGAGCAAGTAGGGGTCGTCAACCTACCTAGTAGGTCGCCCAGCGTCATGACCGGACCTCACAGGTGCCGCCAGCACACTGCTGTGAGAGTGGTAAGAAGTCTACTGAGGCGTCGATGCCGTAGTTGCACGGAACCCTGAGGCGGCCAGACTTCCCCAGGATGGCGTTGGCAATCTTTGCCCTCTCAGCGAGGCCGCTAATGTTGACGTTCTCCTCAGCACGCTTGGCTGCGTCTGGCAGTGGCTCAAGGGCTATGACCTTCCTGGCGCCCTGAAGGACAAAGTGTATGGCCAAGTCGCTAACGCTTGCCCCAACGTCGATAACGTCCCTGCCCCTGAGTCTCTGGAGGACCTCAGGAACAAAGTATTGGCCAGCTACGAAGACGCCCACTATGTCTTGGTTCAACTGTTTTTATCTTAGATTATCTCTTCCCAGGGCCCTTTTCGTGGTCAGGGCTTCGACGACGCCCTCTAATAGTTTGCCTACGACAAGCCTCCCTCTGGGCGATGCAAGAAGAGGGCTAAGAAGGGCGCTTCCCATGACAAAGACCACATCAACTAGGTCCTCGGCTCCAACCTTATAGCACCCTAGGGCCAACTTAACGTCGGAAAGGCTCAGCCTCAGCTCCGGGGGCAGAGTGCCAAGCTCTTGCAGCGGCAGAAGTAGCAGCGCTCCCTTATTTAGTTTTTCAAGGCATAGATATCTATTGATGTTACCATTGAGTAGCCTAGAACCTATTAGTCCAAAAGCCTTGATTGTCTGTATGAGAGCCCTGGCCCGCTTTAAGTGTGTCTCGTTACTTCCACTTTTCGCTATGTGCGCATAGTAGGACCAGTTCTCCCCATGTACTCTGTAAAACGTCAGCCGTTCGTCGGTGAAGTACATGAGGCCCCCGGCCTTTAGTGAGCTGACAAATACGAAGTTGTCAATGTCTATTGGGAGTTCCTTAAGTAGATAGGCGCTGGCCTCAAGCGCGTCTCTTTTAACAGCCGCTGAGCTACTGTTAACGTCCGCTCTAACCCTTACTTTAAGTATTATATCGACAATGCTCATACTATATTTTTTGGCAAATGTGCGCAGTTTGTCTACATAAACAATCACGGTGCTTCCTCTGACTATATTCTTAGAGAGCGGAGGCCTCTCAAGCACATTCCCATTATCATCAATTATTGTCTGCGAGTTATGAAAGTACGCAAGGCGATCATATGACGTGAAGGCCTTATAGACTTCCTCGAGCCTGTTGTCAGTATACATGTCATCATCGTCAAGGAAAGTTATTATCTCTCCCTTGGCCTCCTCAAGGCCTGTCAGGACCATCCTGCCTTGGTATGTGCTGTCGTCATATAAGTCCTTCCACCCGTTCCTGGATATTATACTGTCGGACTCCTTATCATAGAAGTTCTTAACTACTATGACCTCAAACTTATCCCTCAGTAGTGTCTGAGCCTCAAGGCTCCTTAAGGCAAACGGGAGGTACCTTCTTCTGTTGTAGGCCGTCACTATGACCGATATGTAAGGTTGGTCCGTCAACCCGCCCTCTGGGGTCCTAGGAGTTTTAAAAAGTTACATGCCTTCTTCCTTAATCCTCGTCATCCTTCGTTCGCTATCCTCTCTAACGCTCTCCACTCGGCCCTAGCCACGTCATCCCACACGAACCTCTTTGAGAACTCCACTTCTTCCCTGCCCGACTATCCAACTCGCCGCCCCGAGCAGCTCATAGGTCTCCTCAACAAGCCCCTTGACGTCAAGCGGCCTGACCCTTATCACCGCCCTTGTGCCAGCGTAGTTGAACCTAATGGCAGGTATGTCGTAGGCCACGACGGGGGTCCCGCAGGAGAGCGACTCAAGTACCACGAGGCCGAATGAGTCAAACCTCGTAGGGTAGATGAATGCCTTTGAGGAGGCTAGGAGCCTGAGGACATCATCGCTGCTGGCGTTAAACATGAACTCTATGTTCTCGGCCACGCCCAGGTCGGCTGCGTAGCTCATGACCTCCTTTGCCATCTCCTTACTTGCGCTGCCAACTACGACAGCCCTGACGTCCTTCTTTAGCTCAGATAGTCCCTTAACAGCCTCTATGAAGTCGAAGATCCCTTTCAGCCTCTCAATCCTCGCGTGGAATATCACGTCGTAGGCCTTCTCAAGGCCAACGTATGGGCACTCGTCAACGCCGTTGCCTGGGTTGAGCACCACCGCGTCGATCCTTATTCCAACTTTGTTGTGCTCGTACGGTATCGATGCCGACACTGCAAGGGTCTTCATGCCTGCGGAGGCGCGGCCTATAAGCCATAGCTTAGCGTAACTACTCAGGGCCTTCGCTGTCCCTATTCCGTTGACCTTGGCCACCTTGAGGAAGAGCCTCAGGCCGCTCCCGTCCTCTGTCACAAGCGAGCCCACGGGCAGCGAGTTCTGAAGGAGCCTGACCCACCTCACAGGGCTCATGTTATAACCTATGAAGTGGTCTGCCCTAGGTCCATTGAATGGCCTATAAATTAGATCTGCCCCGAGCCCCTCCGCCACCCTCTCGACGTATCTCCTGTAGTCTATGGAACAGAGAGCGTTACTGCACCCATAGTCCCTCAGCTCATACGCCTCCCTCAGGATGTTCACAAGCTCCTCGCTTAGGCCCAGCCTAATTACTGCTCCAACGGCCCTCTCCTTGATGTTCCTCGGCGCCAGGAGGACGTAGCTGTCCTTAGGGAACCTCGACAGGACCTCAAGGGTTCTGATCTCGGCGCCTCCCACGATGTCGCTACCTCTTAGCATAGGTGGCGGAATGAAGTAGACCGCTACCTTCAAGGCGTCTGCCTCCTCGGTCCAGGCTTGACCGCGAAATAAAAACTTGTGGCACTTAGTTAACTTGGTCCTTGTCTTCATTTAGGAGCGGCCTGATAAAAACTAATGGCGAAAAGGCTAGACTTTGACATTGCCATAGCTGAGGCAGCCGCTGCAGGCCTCGTGCCCGTTGTCTACAGGGACGGGGGAGGGTGGACTGACATAGTTTCAAAGATAGACCAGGGCCTTGGGTACATAAGCGTTGAGGAGGCCGCTCATGTCATTAGGTCTCTGCTTAACGACCCTGCGAGACTTAAGACTTTGTCGGCGAGGGCAAGGGAGGTGGCAAAGGGCTTCGACTATGAGAACTTTAAGGCGAGGCTTAATGAGGTAATTAAGGAGCTGGCAGCATCTAAAGCTAAAAGTTAGAAGTCTTGCAGTCCTAACGTAAACTAAGAGGCAGCACTTAAAACTAAAGTAAAGCCCTCATCTTGGTCTGATCCTCAAGCATTTTATCCTCGCTATAGCCTATCGCCTGGGAGTGGCCGTACGTCATACAGAGCTAGGGTCTTCGCCGGCGCCACGAAGCTGTTCAGCGGCTACGTGGTAACCCTGGCCCTACAGGCGGCCTTCTACCTGATCATAGTGAGGGTCCTGAGCCTTAAGGGCCTTGGGGCCTACGCAGCCGCTGGTACCCTCTTCGCGCTGCTCCTGCCGCTCCTCACGTGGCCCATATTTGGCATAGGCAGGTACGTCATAGGCTACTACCAGACTGACAGGCTTGAGGAGGCGAGGGGGCTATATATTAGGGGCCTTGCGATGGTGCTCGCCTCCAGCGTCGCCATAGCCGTAGCCATCTGGGCCCTCGCATCGCCTTTCTCAGAGCTATATTATGGCACGACCCGCTACGCCTGGCTGCTAAGACTCATGGCCCTTGACCTAGTAGCGTATACTTACTACAGCTATGTTTACTACGTGGCCTTTCAGGCCTCCACAAGGTTCGGCAGGTGGGGCCTTACACAGGTCGTCTGGGCTTTCACTAGGTACGGCGCGGGCCTTGCCCTCCTCTTTGCCGGCTTCGGCCCCGCAGGCCTGATAGCCGGTTGGGTAGCTGGCGATGTCGCCTCAGCAGCCTTAGGAACCTATTGGTCGTTGGACTTTGTAGTAGGTAGCAGGAGCAAGGCCCCCTGATCCCGGCCCTCTCTATTGCTGCCCCTATAGCCATAGGCTACTTCATGACGACACTGTTTCAGAATATTGACAAGCTCTTTGTCCTGAAGTACATAGGCCTAGCTGAGTTGGGCTCCTACGCAGTTATAATGTTGGGCTCCGTCATACCTCAGAACATTGTTTACAACTCCCTGTCAGGCGCTATTTACCCCTTCTTCGTCAAGTTCGAGGAGGGCGGCTCCCTGAGCGGGGAGACCGTTGCAGCCGCAATAAGGTACGTCACGGTGCTCACGGTGCCTCCCTTCTTTCTCGTGGCGGCCCTCGGCAGGCCCCTAATACAGCTTCTCCTCGGCCCAGCCTTCGTCCACGACTGGGAGGCCTTCACCGTCCTCATGGTGGGCCAAGCCGCCATGAACTATGACCTGCCTATAACCCAGGCCCTCCAGGCCAGGAAAGCCACGAAGACGCTTGGCACTCAGGCCATAGTGTCTGCGGCCGTCATAGCTGCGCTGAGCCCGCCGCTGATCGCGCGTTGGCTCGCTACAGGCGCAGCAGTCGCGTACGTCCTGGCGAGGCTTGTTGGCTTCCTTGGCGTGGCCGCCCCAAAGGCCAGGTCGCTGGGTCTCCTGAAGATTGACCTGAGGGAGTACGCTAAGACTATCTCGGCAGCCATTATAACGTTCGCGGTCACGCTTGCAGCCGAGGTTGCCACAGGCTTCGGCTTAGTCCTTCTGCCCCTCTACATAGCCCTTGGCGGCATGGCCATGGTAGCCTCGCTAAGGGTCCTAAGAGTCCTAAGGGCAGACGACTACATAGCACTGATGGAGGTGACGCCAGCCAGCCTGAGAGGGCTCATGGCGAGAACCTGGTCCCTCCTCGGCCTTCCAATGCCAGATCCTCAGAGGGCGCAGTAAAAGCTCATAGACAGGCCTATGATTAACTGTAACCTCGCACAGGCTGATTACGCTATTTAGCTGAGAGGTCTGGGCTCAGGGAGCTAATTACCTCATCAAGCCTCTCCTTGAACCTCTCGTAGCTGAAGCCCTTTGCCACCTCCCTTGCCCTCGCCGACAAAGTCTTAAGTCTCGCAGGGTCGTTAAGCAGAGACCTAATGACATGAGCGGCCTCCTCAACGCTTATGTACCCAAGGCCCTGGTCTATCTTTGAAACTATGTCAGTCCACCCTCCCCCGTCCCTGTAGACCACAGGGACTAACCCAGCCGCTGTCGCCTCAGCTATTGCTATTCCAAAGTGCTCAGCGAAGGGAGGGTGAAGGTAAATTGAGGCCTGCGACATGAGCTCAATTATCCTCCTCCTTGGGACGTCAGTCTCTACGTGGAAATTGCTCAACCTCTCGGCCCTCTCCTTGAGGACCTTTAAGATGGGGCCTGACTCAGGGCTGGTAGATCCAACCAGGTAGAACTCTGCCTCAGGCACAAGCCTAGCGACCTTCGGTATCTCTGCAACCATTTTCTCTGGCGCTATCCTGCTCACTGTCAGAACTATCCTGCCCCTGTCGCCGCCTATTGACGACAGCTCCTCCACGTTAACCGGGGGGTGAACAACGTAGGCCCTCTGGCTTCCATAGGCCCTCCTGACGTACTCTGCCGTCCACGAGCTGTTTGTCATAACGGGCCTTGTGCTGTCCGCAAGCCTCTTCGCCATCCACTCAACAAGCCTGTAGTAAAGCCTTTCACGCAGTTGTAACCTGCGGTGCCTGGACAGGAGGCCTAAAAGGCATCGTGCCGGAAAGTGAACGTAGGAGGCGTCAGCCCAGGGGACAGGCACGTTAGCATAGGTGTCTATAATTAGGTCATGATCTGGCTTCAGCCCCTTGAGCCGCTTGGCCAAGTACGGCATCGCTAAGAGGGTCCTGAGCGTCAACGCTGTAGGGATGAGCCTGTTGACTACGGGCTCCCCAACTATTATGGGCCTTGGGGCCTCCGCCGCGCCGTCAGTGATGGTCCTCCAGGCCCTCTCGTCGACGTGGGCGGCGTATAGGTCTACCTCATGACCGAGCTCCCTCAGGGCCCTGTACATGTTTAGCGTCAGGTTCTCGGCCCCTCCGGCCAGGTCGAACATGGCGTGGACGAGCGCTATTCTCATAGAGCGTTCTCTGGGGCGCATATGACTTTAAAGATTTAAAGTCTGCGAGGCCAACAGGCCAAGGTCACTGTGAAGGCTTGACGTCATAACACTAAGAACCTCCTTCAGGCCGCTCATCAATGCGCTCCAATTTCTCTTCTGCGACGCATAGGTGTCTACTTACGGCCTAGGCCTGAGAGGTCCTTAACTTCGAGGGGCCTAAGGCAGGACGGCGTTAGCCAGGCCGCTATGTGGGTAACTATGGTCTTTCCCCACAAATCTGCGTACAAATACGGCCTCAGAGCCTCGGCTGACGAGCTCAGAGCTCGGTGCGCACGAGGGCCTCCGCCAGGAGATCTTCGTCGAAGCCCTCCTTCTCCTTCAGCACATTGGCGATCCCTATGAAAAGCCTCCGCGTCTTGGGGAGGCTCCGTTACCTTAAGCCGATCGATGAACATAAATCCGAGGGGAGCCCTCCGCCCGGTCCGCAATGAACCAGGTTATGGATTCCATACAGATCAGGAGGAGGACTCCCCTTCCGGTCATGGCCTACGCGGTTTATCTGTATTTCTCGGGTCACTCCCTGAGGCGCGCCTCGAAATC
>Ga0080003_1001774_pt1 | contig 10857 bp, 7 predicted proteins | sample JossMetagenome_FD_69206 | JGI IMG/M metagenome (GOLD analysis project Ga0080003, IMG submission 69206) | Hot spring microbial communities from Joseph's Coat, Yellowstone National Park, USA - JC2_E (SPADES assembly) (version 2) | ecosystem: Environmental > Aquatic > Thermal springs > Hot (42-90C)... | reverse complement strand
CGACGAAAGAGAGCGGTCTCTTTACCGTTGAAACCATTACGTTTATCGCTTTCTTCAAAATGTTCAACGCACCGTTTAAATCGCTGTGCAGTTTATGTCCTAACGGACAACTAACGACTCCCCTCGGTCTTCTTTCAGCTTCTACACCGTGATAAGCGCAGTACTTTGAAGTATTGTATTCAACGACCTCAAACACACTCATACCGTACTCTTGAGCCTTCAGTTCTATGATGTCCATCAACCTGCGGTAAGACCACATGTTCACCGTGAACTTATTGCCCTTGTCCTGGGCGATGTTGAAGGGGTAGCCCAGATAGATAGTTGAAGCACCCTGTTCGTGAAGTGTCTTGAGTAAGTGAGAGGCGAAGTTCCTGTACAGGTGAAGGAGCCTCCTGGTTAATTTTCCGTGCAACCTCCTCTTCTCTCTATTAAGTTCCTCACATGCTTCGTATTCACCTGGTTCCTCGCCTCATCCGCCGAGGATTGTACCTGTGCTATCCTCTTCTCGAAGTAGAAGTAGTCCTCCTTGGTCCTGACACCCCTGTAGAGCAACCAGGTGCCGTCGTCCACCACTGCACTCGCTAAGACGTTGATGCCCAAGTCTATTGATGCCGCTTTGTTTCCCCTAGGCGATTCGACCTGAATGGTTTTCCTTTCACCGTGGACAATATACTTGCTCTTCTTTCCCGTTTTAGTTTCCTCAACACCAACCTCCACCGGGATGGAGGCGTGCCATGCGTTCTTTGTTTCATCGTAGTATATCTCCAGCCTACCTTGTTTACCGTACCACCTTAACCTACCTGCAAAATCGATTTCGAGGTCGAAGTCCCTGAGGATGAGTCTGCGGTTTTGCTCGTCCACAACATATCTGTCCTGCCTGACAACCAGAAGGAGCTTCCTCTTCTTTGTTTCCCTGTCCTTCCAGTACCTCGGCGGGCCAACGCGTTTCGTATGGGGCGGTAATTTCCCCTCCTTCTTCAGCTTCAGCAAGGAGAAGAATGAGCTCCAGGCTTCGTTGTTCTTCTGTATGACCGCCTGGGCGTTGACGCCGAGCGCGCTCCTGTACTTCTCGTAGTATTTGTCCCACGTCCCCTCGAAGTCCACTTTCTCTCCGCAAAAGAACTGCTGCCTCCTCTCGTAATTGACTTCGTTGAAGAGCTTCGCTGAGATGCTCGCTAACCTCCTGAGCTTCCTCCCCTGGAAGCCATTCGGCAGGAGGCGGACCACATTCGTCCTCCTGCTCGTGTACTTGACTTCGTAGATGCCCTCCCCCGGTATTGCGGGAGGAATCGGCTCCCGCACCTCATCTTCGAGAAGTTGACCGGAGGCGGGCATCCGGAGGGAAATAGAGTTTTGAATTTAAAAGCTTTCACCCCACCCCTAGAAGGGGCGAGGTTTACCGTTCACTTTATCAATTGGATGATATTAAAGGCATTTAAGCGGCACGCATCGGTCAGCGCATGAGTCGCGATCACAGCGTCAGCAGGCTGCCATTCTCGTGGATCGAGCCGGGGAGGAGGCTCGCAGCCGTGATCGTGGAGGCCTCGGGCTACTCCGCGGTGGAGGAGGAGCACCGCGCCGTAGAATCGTCGGGCGCGAGGGTCCTCGCCACCATGTGCGCCCCGTCTGAGGGATCCGTGGTGTGCGAGTCAATAGTGGACCTCGGGGAGCTGGACCCGGAGGAGCTGGAGTCCAGGCTGGAGTCGATAAAGGGGATAGAATCGGCGGATGTGCGCGAGGGGCCCGTCCGGGGGTTCGCGTCCCTCCCGGGGAGGACCCTGGAGGCGGCCGGGACCGGATCCATCCTGATGACCTCCCGCGCGTTCCTGGGGATGCTCCTGGGAATGAGGGAGTTCCTGGGGGAGGACATAGGGAAGGCCGCGCTCTACTACGTCGGGTACTACTCGGGGAGGGACGCCGCGCGGGATCACGACGAGCTCCTCGGTCCGGGCGCCGCACCAAGCGTGAACTTCGCGGTGCTCCAGGCACACGGATACACATCGTCCATCGAGGCGCTGAGGAGCCCCGACGGATCGCGCTACAGGATCGAGGCCCGCGACCTAGTGGAGTGCGACGTCCTGAGGGGAAGGAGGAAGGGGAGGACGTCCCACTGGTTCCGCGGGATGCTCGCGGGGATCCTGGAGGCGTCGGAGGGAGGGGAGTGGGAGGTGGAGGAGGTGGAGTGCGTCAACGAGGGATCCGACAAGTGCGCCTTCGAGGCCAGGAGGAGGGCCCCCGGGCCGCCCGCCCCGAGGGGGACAATAGATATATCTGGGCAGCGGGGCACGCTGCCCCAAATTGGTCGCTGAGAGCCGCCTCGTGATCTCCAGGGGCCGCGGCCTCACCGTCAGCTCCAGGCCGATCGAGATGGTCGAGCGCAAGGGGAAGGGCCACCCCGACACGATGTGCGACAGGGCCGCCGAGGAGGCCAGCATATCCCTCTCCAAGTACTACTTGGAGAGGTACGGGAGGATCTTCCACCACAACCTGGACAAGTGCGTCCTGGTGGGCGGCCAGGCCAGGGCTTGGTTCGGCGGCGGAGAGGTCCTGGAGCCGATGTACCTCATGATAGTAGGTAGGGCGACCACCAGGATCGAGAAGGGGGGCTCCACGGACGCCGTGCCCGTGGGGAGCATAATACTCGGCACGATCAAGTCGTGGCTCAGGAGGGAGTTCCGCTTCCTCGACGTGGACTCCCACGTCGTGGTGGACTACCGCGTGAAGCCGGGGAGCGCCGACCTCGTGCACGTGTTCGAGTCGGGCTCCGGGGTCCCGCTCGCCAACGACACGAGCCTCGGCGTCGCGTTCGCCCCCCGCACCGAGACCGAGAGGCTCGTCACCGAGACCGAGAGGCTCCTGAACTCGCCCGAGTTCAAGGCCAGGCGCCCCGAGGTGGGCGAGGACGTGAAGGTCATGGGCCTCAGGGAGAACGACAGGATAAGCCTGACAGTCGCCGCGGCCATGGTCTCCAGGCTCTTGGAGAGCAAGGAGAAGTACATCTCCGTGGTCGAGGAGGCCAAGGAGGAGATTCTGAAGATGGCCTCCCGGATAACCGACAAGGAGGTCGAGGTCAACTTCAACGCCGCCGACGACTACGAGCGTGGCCGCTATTACCTGACGGTCACGGGGCTCAGCGCGGAGAACGGGGACGACGGGCAGGTCGGGAGGGGCAACAGGGTTGGCGGCCTGATAACCCCCATGAGGCCCATGTCCCTCGAGGCAGCTGCCGGGAAGAACCCGGTGAACCACGTCGGCAAGATCTACAACATAGCTGCCCAGGAGATAGTGGACAGGCTGACGTCCGAGGTCCGGGGCGTGGAGGAGGCCTACTGCTACATGCTGAGCAAGATAGGCCACCCAATAGACGAGCCCCAGGCGATACACATAGAATACTACGGGAGCGCGGGCGAGGATGCCGTCAGGAGGCACGCGGAGTCGCTGGTGGAGGACGAGCTCTCCAGGCTCCCCCGGATCTGGGAGGGCATCCTCCAGCGCAGGTACGACCTGTTCCGAGGGGGCGAGGCCTGGCCGGATTGAGCTGCCCGACGCCGCGCATCATACTGGAGTTCTGGTATCCCTCGGACGTCGAGCTCGTGGGCAGGCTGAGCTCCAGGGGCCTCGTCGACGCGGCTTTCGCTCAGGACCTGCCCTTCGGGACCGTGAACGCGGACTCCCTGGTCGCGGCCCTGTCCGTCCAGTCCCTCGGCGTCACGGCGATCGCGGCCGTGCCCCTGGGCTCCAGGAGCTCCGCCGCCTCCCTCTCGAGGATAGCCACCGCCTACGTCTCGGGGCTGGGAGGAGTCCTGATAATCGCCGGCGACACGAAGTCCTGCGCCGACTCGCTCGACGTCCTGGAGGCCCTCAGGTTCGCGGCATCCCTCCCCAACGTCCCCGAGGGGATCCGCGTCTCCATCTACTTCAGGCCCGCGCTCCGCGAGCGCGAGTGCTTCCTGAGGGCGGCCGCGGTCGACCCCGGGAGCGAGCGCTCGGTCTCGTTCGCGCCCGCGAAGGTGGAGGCGGGCGCGAACCTGCTCATGTCGCAGCTGATGGCGGATCCGGCGTCCGCCGCCGGGGCCCTGGAGAGGCTCGAGCCCCTGGGGGTGGCGGTGGCGCTGGGCGTGCCCTACGCGCCCACCGAGGGGGCCCGCGCCCGCTTCGAGTCGCTCTTCGGGGCCCGCGCCCTCGAGCCGCGGGAGATGCTCAGGTCCCTCGAGTCCGTGCCCAGGCGCCTCAGGCGCTCCCTCTACGTATCTCCGATAGGGCGCTCGCGCGAGGGGCTGGAGGGGTTCCTGGAGTCCGCCCTCTCCCTCGTAGGCTAGGCCGGGGCCGGCTAACGATTTAAAGGGACCGGGCCCGCGGCCGGGCGTGAGGTACTGGCTCCTCGACGTGCTGGCATGTCCCATGTGCAGGCACTTCCCGCTCGAGCTGCGCGCGTTCGAGGAGCGGGTGGAGGACGTCGAGGTCAAGCTGGAGGAGGCCCCGTGCGAGCTCGTCTGCTCCTTCAGGGGCGCCGACATGAGGGGCGTGGACAGGAGATCCTACGTGGCCAACTGCGCCGAGTGCATGAGGCACGTCATAGTCAACGGCATCCTCGTCTGCCCCAAGTGCGGCCGCTGGTATCCCATAATAGATGAGATACCCCACCTGCTCCCGGACAAGCTCAGGGACAGGAACAGGGACCTGGAGTTCCTGTCGAAGTACAGGGACAGGGTCCCGGACATCGCGCTCAGCGGGAAGCCCTACCACCTCTGATCGTCACCCCGGGCCCCAGGCCCAGCTCCCTGGCTATCTCCTCCAGGAGCGCCCCGCTCCCGGCCGCGATCACCCTGACCCTCTCGAAGGAGTCCAGCCTGAGCGAGTCTAGGTCCGCCGGCTCCAGGACCGCCAGGTGACCGCCGGCCGACTCGAGGAGGAAGAGGGACGGGACGCAGTCGAAGGTCCTGAGCCCCCCGTAGTGCGCGACGAACGCGTCTATCCTCCCCGCGGCCACGTAAGCTATGCCGAGGGCGGCGCTGCCCAGGATCCTGGGGTACTTCGTCCTGCCCAGGATCCTCGCCAGGCCGCGCGCCTCGTCCCCGCCGGCCGCATGGGTCTGGGACTGCAAGTCCACGACCGCCTCCTCCAGGCGCTCCACCCCGGAGGGGGAGGCCGGCGTCCAGCCCACGTAGACGCCCGAGGGGTCGCCCCAGATGATCTCGCCGGTCGAGTGGTTCAACACGCCCGCCGCGATCACGTCGCCGTACCTCCTCCCCCCCGGCCTGGTGACGGCGATCGCGGTCGAGAAGACCGGTATGCCCCTCCTGGCGTTCATCGACCCGTCCACTGGATCCAGGAGGACCAGCGGCCCTCCCCTCCCCTCCCCCTCGATCCCCGCCTCCTCGGTGACCACGTACGCGTCGGGGAGGGCCCTCCTGACCACGGACAGCACCGCGTCCTCGGCCGCCCTGTCGACGAGCAGCGTCGCGTCCCCGAAGTATCCGACCGTCCCCGTGTACTCCCTCCCGCGGTCCGCCAGGGACTCCGCCACCGCCCTCTGCGCCGCCCTGAGGGAGTCCCTCACGAGCTCGAGCGCGTCCGACTGGTTCAAGCGCTACACCTCCAGGAATATCCTGGAGCCGTCGAGCTCGAACTCAGCCCACCCCTCGCCCTCCGGCGCGTCCAGGAACTCCACCCTCCTGACGCGCACCAGCCTCGCCAGCTGGTCCGCCCTGGACTCGAGGGACCTCCTGGCCTCGCCCGTCAGGCCGGCCACCCTGGCGACCTCGAGCACCTGGGTCGGCACGTAACCCCTCTCCTTCCTCAGCACCTGGATCCTCCTGGCGACGTCCCTCATGAGCCCCTCCGCCACCAGCTCCTCGTCCCTGACGGAGTCCAGGACCACCGCGAAGCCGTCCCTGAACGCCGCAGCCCTCCCCGGGCCCGCCTCGAGCGAGAACTCGACCATGTCGGGCGTCACCTCGATCTCCCCGGCCCCCGCCCTCAGCCTGGCCGACCCCTTGGAGCGCAGCTCCCCCTCCAGCCACCAGGGATCGGCGCCCGATATCGCGGCCTCCACCTCCCGGCTCGCCCTGCCGAACTCCCTGCCCACGCGGGGCCTGACGGGCCTGGCCACCAGCCTGGCGCCGAGCTCCCCGGGCCCCCTGGCGATCCTGAGCTCCCTGACGTTCAGGGTCCTCCTCAGGAGCTCCAGGAGCCCCTCCGGGATCTCCACCGGGGACAGGATCGTCGCGCTCCTCAGGGCCCACCTCCTCTTCAGCCCCGCCCTCATGCGCGCCGAGTTCGCGACCGAGACGACGCTCCAGAAGGCATCGAAGGCGCGCTCCAGGCCGGGGTCCGAGAGCTCGGGCGCGGGCTCCGGGAGGCGCTCCAGGAGCAGCGTGGACCTCCTCCCGCCCGAGAAGAACCTGTTGTATATGTGGTCCGTCACGTACGGTGATATGGGGTGCAGGAGCCTGATCACCGCGAACAGCGCGTGCGCGAGCACGTCGTAGATGGCCATCCTCCTCGGGAGGGTCTCCGGGCTGTCGTCCCAGAGCTCCTGCCTCACCAGCGGGATGTACTCCTGGCTCAGGACCTCCACGATGAAGCGCTCGAGCGCCCTGGCCGCCTCGTGATACCTGGCGGAGTCGTACGACTCGATGGCGCGCGATATGAGCCCCTGGAGGGCCGACAGGACCCACCTGTCCTGGGGGCCCAGGGCCGGGTCGCGCGCCAGCTCGAGCGCCCTCTCCCCCCTCCAGGCGTACCCGTCGTACCCCCCGTTCACCCCGAGGAACTCCGCCAGGTTCAGGAGGGTGCTTATCACCTGGTAGGGCCTGCCCCTCATCTCCGCCTCCGAGAAGTTTATGGGGTCTATGGGGCTGGACTTCCAGGCGAGGTAGAAGCGCAGGACGTCGACGGGCTCCCTCTCCAGTATGTCCAGCGCGTAGATCACGTTCCCCCTCGACTTGCTCATCTTCTCCCCCCTCTCGTCCAGCACGTGGCCGGTGAACAGGAAGGAGCGGAAGGGCGCCTCGTCCCTCCCGGTCATTATCACGTGTTCCATGAGGATGGAGTATGTCCACCCCCTGGTCTGGTCTATCCCCTCCGTGAGGAAGGGGACCGGCACGAGCGAGGAGAACTCCTCGTCGGTCATCGAGGCGTAGGGCGCGGCGCCGCTGTTGTGCCACGTGTCCAGGACGAACGGCTCCCTGCGGGAGGGCCCCCCGCACTTGGGGCACCTGAGGACCACGCGGTCTATCCACGGCCTGTGGAGCTCGAAGTCCGGCCCGTCGGGGAGCTCCAGGGCCCTCTCAAGGATCTCCCTCCTGGACGACACCAGGAACTTGTGGCCGCACCTCTCGCAGACCCAGATGGGCAGGGGGGTCCCCCAGTACCTCTCCCTGCTTATGCACCAGGGCCTGGCCTCCCTGATTATCTCGAGGAACCTGTTCCTGGGCTGCTGATAGTAGTACTCGACCCTCTCGGCCGCCCTGAGCGCCCTGTCCACTATCTTATCTATCCAGTAGTAGTACTCGCGCCTGGCGACGAAGACCAGCCTGTGCCCGCTCCTCCAGCACACCGGGTACTCGTGGACTATCCTCTCGGCCCTCACCAGGAGGCCCTTCCTCCTGAGGTCCTCCATCACCTCCTGGTCCGCGTCCCTGACGTACTTGCCGGCGTACTTCCCCGCCTCCTCCGTGAAGACCGCCTGGTCGTCTATCGGGTTGAAGACGGGGAGCCCCCTCCTCCTGGCGACCTCGAAGTCCTCCTCCCCGTTCGCCGGGGACAGGTGCACGATGCCGCTCCCCGTCTCGGGGTCGACGAAGCCCTCCGCGACCACGAAGTGCACTCTCCCCTCCTCCGCTAGCCTCCTCTGGCCCGGGACCTCGTCGGCCAGGGGCGGCTCGTACCTGAGGCCCTCCAGCTCCCTCCCCGCGACCCTCCTGAGGACGGGCCTCCCCGAGAGCCCGAGGTCCGCGATCCTCCCCTCGGCCACTATCCACACCTCCCCCCCGACGTCCACGTACGCGTACGTCGCGTCGGGGTTCACGCCCACTAGCTCGTCCGTGACTACCGTGAAGGGCATGGTGGTCCACACGACCAGGTAGGTGTTCCCGGAGCCGGCCACCCTCACCTTGTAGTACACGGACGGGTCCTCCAGCATCTCGTAGCTGGACGCGACCTCGCTGTGGCTCAGCGACGTCTGGCAGCTCGGGCAGTAGGCCACCACGCGGTACCCCTCGCCCAGGATCCCGGACTCCCAGGCCCTCCTCAGGTACTGCCACTCCCTCTCTATGTACTCGTCCCTGTACGTCCAGTAGGCGCGGTCGTAGTCGAACATCATGCCGAGGAGCCTGTCGGCCCTCCTCCAGGCCTCGTTGTACTTGTGGACTATCTCCTTGCACTTCCCCACCAGCTCCTCGACCGACGCCCTCCTGAGGACCTCCGCCTTGCTCCCCGTCAGCCCGAGCTCCCTCTCCGCCTGGAGCTCGACCGGCAGCCCCTGGGTGTCCCAGCCGGCCCTGAAGACCACCCTCCGGCCCCTCATGGTCTCGAGCCTGAACCAGACGTCCTTCAGCATCCTCCCCCTGATGTGCCCCACGTGCGGCTCGCCGTTCATCGTGGGCGGGCCCTCGATGAAGCCGACGACCTCGCCCCCGCGCGACTCGAGCGCCCCCCTGACCCCGTCGGACTCCCAGATGCGCCTGACCTCCTCCTCGAGCTCCTTCAGCGACGGCTTACCCACGGAGAGGGCGCCGGGTCGAGCCGATAAAAGCGTTAGCGACCCACACACTTATAGCGGCGATGCCGCGCCCGCCCGTGTCGGGGTGGCGCCGCTCCTACTTCGCCCGCTGGTTCCTGCTCGGCTCGCTCGTGGGGCTGATATCGGGCGCGGCCGCCCTCGCCCTGCACTACCTGACCATCGCGGTGAGGTCGTTGGCGCTGGGGTCCCCGGGCTTCCGGGTGAGCCCCCCGTCCATCCCCGGGCCCCCCGGGGGCCTGGCGTTCCTGGGGATAGCCGCGGCCGCCGGGCTAGCGTCCGGGCTGCTGACGGAGGCGGCGCCTGAGGCCAGGGGCTCCGGCATAGATAGCGCGATAGCGGCGTACCACGAGCTGGGGGGAGCGATCAGGAGGGCCGTCGCGCCCATCAAGCTCCTGGCGTCGTCGATAGTCATGGGGGCCGGCCTGAGCGCCGGCGATGAGGGCCCCATCGCGCAGGCATCGGCCGGATTCGCCTCCTGGGCCTCGGACCTGATGGGCCTGGATCCGGGCGAGAGGAGGGCGCTCGTCGGCGTGGCGATAGGGACCGGAATAGGCACGATATTCAAGACGCCGATAGGCGGGGCCTTCCTCGCCGCGGAGATACTGTACAGGAGGGACTTCGAGTACGAGCTGGTGTTCCCGGCCTTCGTCGCCTCGGCGGTCGGGTACACGATATACGGCGCGGTCACGGGGTACGGGCCGATCTTCGGCTTCTACACCGCGCCCTTCGATCCGGCGCGCCTCCCGCTCTACGCCCTCCTGGGGGTCCTCTGCGGGCTCGTGGCCATGGCCTACGTGAGGGCCTACAACGCCGCCGAGGACGCCTTCTCGGCGGCCCGGGTGCCGCGCTGGGCGAGGCCCGCCCTGGGGGGCCTCGCGGCGGGCGCGATCGCGCTGGCCTTCCCGGAGGTCATGGGGACGGGCACCTCCTGGACCGCCGAGCTCCTCTCGCCCTCCGCGCCCGCGCTGTACGCGGGGGCCGGCCTCCTGATCCTCGCGGCGCTCCCCTTCGCCAAGATCGCGGCCACCTCCCTCACCGTGGGGTCCGGGGGGAGCGGCGGGGTCTTCGCGCCCGGGATATTCGTGGGCGCCGCGACCGGGCTGCTCTTCGGGGCGCTGATGCATAGGCTGGCGCCCTCGCTGGTCCAGTCGCCGGTGCCCTTCGCGATCGTGGGCATGCTGGCGGTCTTCGGGGCGGCCGGCAAGCTCCCAATATCCGTCACAGTCATGGTGGTCGAGATGACGGGGAGCCTCCAGCTCCTCCCCGCGGAGCTGATAGCGGTCACGATAGCGTACGTGGTGTCGGGGCCCGCCACGATCTACAGGTCGCAGAGGGCGTCGCGCGCGGGCGCCGCCCGGCCCTCGCCATCGGCTGGGCGGGGCCTGACCTCCCTCGGCGCGCGATCGATGCGAGAGGTAGGTCTTTATCGCGAGCCTCACGTCGGAGGACTTGACGGTCTTCCTCCCGGCGTGAGTGGCGAACTCGACCGCCCTCTTCGCGATGTCCAGCCCTATCTCCTCCAGGGCCCCGCGGAAGTCCTCTATGGCGTCCTCGCCCACGCGCTCGGCCCCGGCCTTCTTGAATATGCGATATATTGCGGCCGCACCGAAGTCCGGTTCGGACATCATGCCACCCCGGAATCGGCTGGATCTCGCCCATATAAAGCTCTTTTGGCCATATCTCCCTATTTCTGCGAGATTCGACCATCCAGGCTCCATAATCGGGAGATGTGCCGCGCGTCCGCGCGCCGCCGTCGGCCACGCCTCCTCAAGCCGATAGATGAGCCTAAATCTGAGGGGAGCCCCCGCTCAACGCGGATCCGGGGGCCCGCTCCACATGGTCGCCCGCTCGATCCGCCGCATTTCCCGGGCCTCGGGCCGATCCTGAGCGGGGCGCGCGCCCCGGGCCCGGCCTTCCACGGATGCATACTATTCATCGGGAGATCCCTCCGCAGGCGCCGCTGCCTCAGGAGGATCGAGGCGTCCGGCCGCGCGGGCGTTCGAGCGATCGGGGGGCTGGCCCTCGGCGTCCGCACCCGCGCGGGGCCTCGCGTTCGAGGGCCGGGCCCTGAAAGGCGGCTGAGGGGGGCTCGCGCCCGCCCGGGCCCTCCG
>Ga0080003_1001773_pt1 | contig 10869 bp, 7 predicted proteins | sample JossMetagenome_FD_69206 | JGI IMG/M metagenome (GOLD analysis project Ga0080003, IMG submission 69206) | Hot spring microbial communities from Joseph's Coat, Yellowstone National Park, USA - JC2_E (SPADES assembly) (version 2) | ecosystem: Environmental > Aquatic > Thermal springs > Hot (42-90C)... | reverse complement strand
GTGTGCAATTGTTAAGCTGGTAGAGGTTAATGTAGGTCTAAGCGAATTTGTTGGAAATGCTTGGCTATAGCTTATTGTGTTTGTACCACTATATACAGTATTTGCTACATAAAATGTGTTGCTTGAGTATATCCAGTTTGTACCTGCAACTTGTATTGTTGCTGGCAAGTTGCCACCCGGATCAGAGTCTAATATTCCATTCCAAATTGTTCCTGTATTTGCTCCGCTTGACACTGTGCCAAAGTTAATAGATGTTGCATTAAGGCTTATGTAGCATGTCGGAAGTACGTTAACAGTAACTGAGAGTGTGTTAGATGAAGGTTGTGAAGAGTATGTTGAGCCATTCTCAATTTCAAAGTATATTGAGCCCGTGTATAAGCCATTTGCTGTTCCAGCAGGTACGTTCGCGCCAAGGTATATATAGTTACTCGTTGTTGGGGTACTTATCGTTGGTGCAGCAACCACTATTAGCGTGTTAACCGGAGATGTCGTTACAGCATTTCCTATATATGCAGTATTTGAAGATGTTGGATTCCACAGTACATTTCCTATTGCTATGCTATTGCCGTTTAGTGCGTTTGATAATGTAGCTGTACCCCATATAAAGATATTGCCTGGTATATTTCCATTTACATCATTTACCGTTATCATTGTATTTGTAGCTATCGTATAATCAGGGTAGCTTGTCCATGTGATAGAATTAGGGCTAATGTCTGTATATAGTGTGCCTGGAACACTAACGCTTGCTACCACTGAATTTGAGGTTGTTGCACTCACATTGCTTGGAGATATCAAAAGAAGTGCTGAGAAGGCAAGTGCAGCTACAATCGCAGTTATAAACCAATTGAGGCTTTTGGTTTTCATGAAAGTCGCCTTTAAACCATTTTTATTTTGAAGGATAAATATTTAAATCCAATAGGCTGGATTACTTCAGAAAGCATGGAATAAATGATTATAAGGGCATGAAGATAAAGTATTGTATTGTAAACGGCGTATATGTAGATTTATTCAGTGAGGACTTTTCAGATAAGGACCTGCTTGTTCCTGTAAGTACGATATTGCATGAGTATAATAGCAATCAAGTGCATAAAAGTGGTAGACAAAGAGCGTCTACTACTTCTCACGCTATGGGGCTGTTTCAGAGCGGATGAGCGGAAGATAAGAAAAGACGTGCTCGATGTGTTGAGCCTTATACTCTATAGCAATATGGATTTGGCGAGGTTTAAATCTTACATATCAAAATATAAAGTGCCTAAGAAAAGAAGCGTAGATGTGCTTAGAATATATTGATAAAAGTGAGCAGGTTGACGATTTTATGATATTAACAAGAAAGAGCTAGATGCTAGATTAAGGGCATACAAGAAACGGCTTGTACAGTTATTTGAAGAAAAGAACATAATAATATAATAAGACCTTTCTCTATCCTGTCACTACAGACACCGATATAAATGGAATTGTTTTGAAAAACAGTAGAGAGCAATGTAGATGATAAAATGAAAACAATAAAGGTAAGCAATGAATTATACGAAAAACTTATTATCTAAAAGGCAAAAGAAGCGTTACCTATTTCTTTCAGAGCTTTTAGAGTGAATAAAACAAACAGATAAAAATAGTATACTTAGCTTCGGGGGCATAATCGACGACGGAAGAGCAAAAGAATTCCAAAATAGAGTAAAAAAAGTACGTAAAAACATTAAGGCTAGGGTGTAATATTATTCATAGATCCTTCAAGCACTTGATATGTATAGCTAGCACTGGTTTGCTATAATTATATTTTGTGTATACGCCCCTGGAGGTGCACCGCCAGGAAGACCTACGCCGAAGTAGATTGTATTGGAGCCACCTGCTGGCACAAGAATGGCGGTATTTGTTGCAATATTTGAGAGCCTTGTTGCAGAAGAATAGGCAGTATTGGCTGTGCTAGACCATACTGTATTTGCTACATAAAATGAAATTGCAGTGTTGCTCGAGCATATCCAGTTGCCGCCGTATACATACATATACGCATTAGCTGTGCCTGCATTGCTATCGCTTATAGCATTGCTTGTAGCTATGCTTGAGCCAGAACTTATGCTACCAAAGTTTATTGCGCTGGGGCTAAGTGAGATTGTGCATGTTACTGATGAAATAGTGATAACTGCGCTTTTTGTTGAACTCACTGTTACAGGTGTGCTTGCACTATCTGTTACAATAACATTGGCAACAACAGTATTGCCACTATCTGCACTTGGTATAGTCCATGCAAACGAATTGCTTGGTGTATTAACACCGGTATAAAGCGCATTTGCAAGGAGCACGCCTGTGATCGAGTTTACAACGAGCCAGTTATAGGTATAAGGCGGCGTGCCTCCAGTAAAAGATGTGTTAAATGTGACAGTAGAGCCTGGCGAGTAGGTTGCCGGACTTGTTGGGCTTATGCTAGGCGTTGTCATTGCAGGATTGACTGTTATAGTGTTAGATGTGCTGCTGAATACATAAGGTGTTGTTGTACCTGTATCAGTTGCTATAACATTGAATGTATATGAGCCAGTGGTTGAGAAACTGTTAAAGCTTGGAAATGTTAATGTGCCGCCGCTTTGACCAGTAAGGCTTTCAACAACATTTCCAGGCAATACGCCTTTTACAGTAGCACCTGATGGACCACTTACATATATTAGATTAGCAGTGAATGGTCCTGTTCCACCAGATATAGCAACTTTATATGCTTCATACTGGCCTGAATCCAGTATTGTGTTGCTTGGCGTAAGAGATGTTGCAGCTGGTGTTGGGTGTATAGTAAAGGTAGAAGAATAAACAGAGTTTACCGTAGCAGGGAATGAGTCAGTAACAACAACATTGGCTTCTTCAGGCGAATTGCTAACATCTGCACTCGTTGTCTGGAAGGTGTAGATAAGAGTCGTAGCTGAGCTACCAGAGACAAGGTCGTTATGAGAAATAACTGCAGGTGTTATCGAATTAACAACAAGAATGTTATAGGTATACGGCGAAATGCCATTGTAAACAGTAGCTGTAAATGTTTCATATTGACCTGCATCGACAACAGTATTACTCGGCGGCGATATGCTTACGCTAAATGGCTTAAATGTTATTGCGATTGCGTTACCTGAATATAAGCTTCCTGATGCAGTTGAAGGTTCATATGCAACTCCATTAATCTTTTGAATAGGTATGGTAAATGAATATGTGCCTGGGAGTGTTGAAAATACTATGGTGTTTGTTGTGCTACTGTTTAATATGCTATCATATGTGACATTCCACTTGGCACCACTTGGCAAGCCAGCTTCAATGAACTTTGTAATACCGTTCCATGTTACTGTGACTGTTCCATTGCCCATTACTGTCAAAGATGTGCTTGGAGAATATGGATTTGCAATTGAAAGATTCAGTGAATTGCTAACACTCCATGAACTAAACAACCAGTTGCCAGTTGTAGGTTTATTTGCGGTTATTGCATTTGTTCCTATCACCCGCATTACAGAGCCGCTGGAATAAGTGTTGCCGTTAGTTGTTATTGTAGCAGTAGTAGGATTATCATTCAATATAACGTTATAAGGTGGAAAAACATATGCCGCAAGCGCAGCACTACCTGAACCAGGCAATGAAGCAGATAGGGTATAGCTTCCAGAAGCTGCATTCTGACACGTTGCAATAAACGCCGTTTCGTATCTATCGATATTATCCTTACGTACCTGCATTGAGCACCCAGAAGGCAAGGTTATTGTACTAAAATTATAAAATCCTGCGGCTCCAGCCAAAACCACAAAAGAATTTGATGTTGCAACAGTATACGATAGCGAGGCACTCGTAGAAGTACCTGATGGATGAGTAAACAGAGTGTACCTTGTTTGATTCAATCCTATACCTGCAACTGCAAGCCCAGGAGTTGTACCAGTAGTATACGCACTACATATATTACTAGTCTGAATACCCACACTAGCATTTGCACTACCTAATGCAGTTGCTCCTGGAGGAGCGAGTATATTTGCAGTCCAAGAAAAGGCTGGGGAAGAAGTTGCAAAAGTATAGTTCGCACCAGCAGCACATATGTATAATTTATAACCTGAAGGCAAAGTCACAGATTCTGGATTTGCATCACCATATACTCCACCTGTAGAATATGATACAAGATATGTAGAAAGAGAATTGGAAACTGCTGAATAGAAGTATGTGGTTGAGTTTTCGCCAACAATTGAAGTAGGTAATGGAATCCAAGAGTTGCTTGAGCTTATGTATTTGTATAATGTTACTTGGCTTGGGCTTATGTGCTGCTCAATTATCCATGCTTTACTAACGGAAAAATTGTAAACTGCCGATACTATATTTTTGTCGCTAACAGTACTCTTTATTTGAATCAACTGATAGAAAGGATTGTTAAACTTCGCATAATTTTTAGGTATGTTATTTAAAAATGTTACATTTGTTAAAATAGATGTTGCGTTTAAATTGGTAATTACTGATATTTCTTCTAACGGTGCATTTGGCGAGTATAATATAGGAACCTTTACGCTGGCTGGAGCATGGTCTGCATAAGAGATAATTTTGTTATTAGAGAAATTTGAGAATAAATTAATATTTATAGGGGAAGAGAATATATGTTTTGTAAGATTTCCATATAGTATTAACACATTTGCTGCATAAATATTTTTAGCACCACTAAAGTATGTGGAAAGAGTACTTGGAATTGAATTTTGTGGTATATTTGCATTACTAAAGTTAATTGCTTCAATTATACTATTGCTAAATTTACGATGCACCGAAGGCACATTAGCCAGAAGACCATTAAACTGCTTAATCAAGTATTGAAGCCTGGGATTGTTTGTCTCGTTTATTGAAACAGGAAATTGCCATCCAAATGGCATAGATGTTGTAATTGTAGATGTAGAGGTTGAAGTAGAAGTGGTTGTTGATGTAGATGTTGTTGACGATGTGGTAGTTGAGGAAGAAGTAGTTATAGAGGTCGTGAAAATAATTGTTATGCTGTTTCCTGCATATACTAAGCCATTGGCAGGATAAGGCACAAAGGTATTGCTGCCAACTACTCGGTTTGCAACATGGAAAGAATATTGGCCTGGTGAAGTAATGAAGGTAATGCTGTTTGGTGCTATGGCATTGCTTGTGTTTCCGTTAAAGATTACATTCCATGTAGTGCCACTTGGTAGACCAGTTTCATAGAATGTGGTCAAGGCGTTAAAGTTTGCCGTTATTATTGCATTGCCTGAAATAGCTACTATTGTGTTAGCCGCTATCGTGTTTGCTATGCTTGCATTTGAATTGCTTACCTGCCAGTTAGAAAATATGAAGTTGCCTACAGGAAAAGCATTTATTGGGTAATTGCCAATTGCTATGCTTATGCTGTTGCTTTGGTAATAAAGCACGCCGTTGAAGCTTATGCCCTGGCTACTTGGCAGTACATTAAAGGCTATAGTTGCATTTTGCTGCACATTGTTTGCAGCTTGATATGTGATTGGTGAGGTTGAAGTAGATGAAGTTGCAAATGCAGCATCCCAAAGCGAGTTTAACATAACTACAGCTAAGAGGATTGCAAAAACAGCTATGGCTTGCATTGCATGCTTTCTCATACGCATCTAATCATTGCCCAGAGATCTCTATAGTGTATTTCAACTTTTACTTTTAAATGTGTTTCTTTTTTATGCTTGCTTGGCATTTGCTTTATTGCTTGGCATTATGCACTATTTGCTGCGCCTGAATAGATTTAGCAGCGTTCTCCAGAACGAGTGTGGTCTTGCTACTTCTGGCTCAACATCAGACATTGCCGAATAAGCCTCTGCTTTCTCATATCTTGCTACGCACCTAGGCAATCATGCTCTCTCTATTGAATTTTTTTATTCCTGTGAATAAGATTGCAAAGCATATGAGCGCTAGCACAACAAAAAGAATCCCAAAAAACACAGCAGAAAAGCTGAAGATATTGAAAACAGCAATGAAAGGCATTAGGAATATGGGCAGTGCAATAAGGGCGCTGATCTGCTGCGCTTCCTTTATGCCCTTCACCCTTGAAGATATAACAACCACAAGGCCTATCGTAGTAAGAATAAGCAGGGGAGAGTCTGCAAGCATCAGCAGCCATGTTGCATTAGGAAACAGCGCAACGCCGTAACTTCCAAGTGTAAAATAGTTTATAATGACTGCGTAAATAGCAAATACTGCGAGCGTTATAAGAAATGCAGGCAGTGCTGATGCAAGTATTTTGCCGAAGAACAAATCAGAGTTTTTTATTGGTGCAACAAGCAAGGCTTCTGCTGTTTTTCTCTCCTTTTCTCCCGCAAAGCTGTCTGCTGCTAGAACGCTTGCGGTTATGACAGGCATTGTAAGGAATATAGGCCCAAGCACATTGGTGACAAAGTATTTTATGAATACAAGCTTGTTTAATGTGCCTGTTTGGCTAACTGCTATTGGCCCCAATATTCTCTCAGCAATCTGCAAGCCTGCATACTGCGATACATATACTGTGAATATTGGCAGCAGAATGGCGAAGAATAGAGGTATGCCAAGCATAGGCCCATAAATGTCTATGCTGCTGAATGCCTCTTTCATGTCTTTTGTCGCTATTGCTAATGCAACCTTTCCTTCTTTTTCCATTTTTGCCATTCAACCACTTATTTCATTCATTTCATTCCGCCCAGGTCGTAGTCTAAATAGCTTATTGTTGCAACTTTAAGCCCTAAAGCTACAAGACTGCTAGATATGCTAGGCAGCTCCTTCATGCTTTTCACATTTATTATTGCCCTGTTGCCTGTTACTAGCGCGCCTATCTTCCTCAACGCCTTTTTCTGTTCCTGGTTTGGCGCATTGAGCAGCACAGCCTCTACTCTTATCCCGCGTATTTTGTCTAGCAGTTCTTCTAGCGTGCCTTTTGCAATTATTCTGCCCTTGTTTAATAGCACAACTCTGCCTGCGAGCCTTCCAAGCTCTTCAAGCCTTTGAGTTGCATATACAACCGCTGTATTTGCATGCATAAGCGCTTCTATCTTTTCGCGCAGGGTCTCTGCTGAGTATGGGTCAAGAAAGGCAGTGGGTTCGTCGAGCACAAGTAGTTCTGGCTCGTTTATTAAAGCCCTGCACAATGCAATCTTCTGCTTTGTGCCCCTGCTAAGCGTGCCTACTTTTCTATCAAAAAATTCTATTGCATCAAGTTCTCTGAGCATGCTTTGCGCAGCTGCATCTGCTTCGTTCTTGCTTATTCCATAAAGCGCTCCAAAGAATTCTAAGTTAGCCTTAACAGTGAGATTGTCGTAAAGCGCATAGTTCTCTCCTACATATCCTATCTTTTCCCTTATCTCCGGCGTATATTCCTCGCCTCTTTCAAACCTTTTGCCGAATGCGACTATTGCACCAGAGCTTTGGGTATAAAGCCCTGCCATTATCTTTTCCATTGTGCTTTTTCCAGCGCCATTAGGTCCTATGACCACTGTTATGCTTCCTTTTTCTACACTCATGCTTATGTCTTCTAAAGCCCTTACTTCCTTGAAGTTTTTGCTTATGCTTTTTAGCTCCAATATTGCCAATCATTCACCTAGTATTTTTGCAAACTCTCTTGCGTTGCCAAGCATATCATGGTTATTGTTGAAAAAGGCAAAGATCTTTTTTGGCATCAATGCCTTTGCCTTTTCAGCCATCTCTGCAAGTTCTTTTCTCGAGTAGTTGTACGAGTACCATGAAGAGCGGCCGTGGAAGCGCAGATAAACTATTTTATTCTTCATCCATACATTGCCGCAGATATCCGGCGAGTCCGGCGTTACTATTATTCCTTTAAAATCTAGTTTTGAAAAATCAAATGAATACCAGCTTTTGTGCCTAAACTCAAAAGCAATTTTTTCTTCATCGAAGTTCTTTGTGAAATCCAGCATGCGCCTTTGCATGTTTGTTGTAAACTTTGGTGGCATTTGGAAAAGGTAATAGGCGATATGTTGGTCTAATGGCTTAAATAAGTCAAGAAACTTTGCATACGCTTCTTTAGCCTCTTCGTTCAGCATATGCACATGAGTTACAAGCCTATTTACCTTAACCACCCATGTAAGATTTTTGCCTTTTGCAGCCCATCCTTTTACCTGGTTAGGAAATGGAAAGCGGTAAAAGCTTGCATTCAGCTCTATTGCGTTAAGGCCTGAGTTTTCTATATACCAGTCAAGTGTCCCTTCTTTGTTCCAAGGATAAAGCCAGCCCGAAGTGCCTACAAAATACTCCATACAATAAATATAAACAACACAAAATAAAAAATGTAGTTAAGCAAGCCAACGAAAGGCTATATGTACTTGCTTTCGCGCATTCCAGCGTCTGTGAGCTTTACAAAAACAGCATTATTTCTGAATTCTTCCAAGTTTCTCGCATTTAGATATGTCATTGCAGACTTGAGTCCGTTGACAAGGTTGTTTAAAATCTTTATCGCACTTCCTTTGTATTCTATAAGCATCTCTGTGCCTTCTGGGGTATAGCCTTCTATGTCTACAAGAGTGTCTTGCTTATTTGCCCTATCGTAGTATGCGCTTACAGAAGCCATACCTCTGTAAAGCTTGTAGTTTCTGCCTTCTTTTGTAATTATGCTCCCAGGGCTTTCGTCAGTGCCTGCAAGAAGGCTTCCAAGCATTACTGTATCTGCTCCTCCTGCTATTGCCTTTGCAAGGTCTGCAGATTTCTTAATGCCCCCATCAGAGATTATAGGCACAACGTCATTTGCACACTCCATAATGGCACTCAACTGAGGGTAGCCAACGCCAGCAACTGATCTGGTCAGGCATGCACCGCCAGGTCCTATGCCCACTTTTACTGCGTCTGCACCTGCTTTTGCCAATTGTCTTACCCCCTCTTTTGTTGCCACGTTGCCAGCAACGACTTCTATGCTATAATTGTTCTTAAGCTCCTTCACCACATCGCTTACTCTGCTAAGATATCCGTTTGCTACATCAACCACTAAAAAATCAGCCTCTGCTTCTACAAGCTTTTCAGCCCTTTCCTTATAGTCGCCTGTTATTCCTATTGCTGCGCCTACAAGAAGCCTGCCTTTCTTATCTTTGCTGGCCTTTGTTGCTGTGTTCTCTCCCAGCTTTATATCTTTGGCAGTTATCATTCCTGCAAGCTTGCCTTTGTCATCAACCAGCAGCAGCTTTTCTATTTTGTGCTTTTTGAGTATCTCTTTTGCTTCTGCAGGTGTTGTGCCCACTTTAGCTACAACAAGGTCCTTTGTCATAAGCTCTTTTACCTTCTCTCTGTCGTCTGCGAACATATAGTCTCTCTGTGTTATTATGCCCACTAGCCTTCCTGCTTCAACTACTGGAAATCCAGATACCTTCTTTTCGTTAACAAGCTCCCTTACCTTTGCTATAGTGTCATCAGGGCTTACCACGTAGGGCTTTGTAATTATTATATTTTCTTTCCTCTTTACCTTAGCTACCTCTTCTACTTCTTGCTCTATTGTATTGAATCTGTGTATAACTCCTACACCGCCAAGGTTTGCCATTGTTATTGCCATTGTTGATTCTGTAACAGTGTCCATATTAGAGCTTACAATAGGAATAGACAGCCTTATGTCCTTTGTAAGATAGGTCGATGTATCGGTATCATTTCTAGATAGCACCTTTGAAACTGTAGGTACTAAAAGTACGTCGTCAAATGTTATGCCTTCCAAAATCTTAGGCGTATTATTTGAGCTTTTCATCTAATTCCTTCTTAAGCGCAGGGTCATGAGCTGTTAGCCATTCCAGAAGAAGGGCAGCGTGCTCTTTTTCATCGTCTCTGTTGTATGCCAGCACTTTTGCAAGCGATTTGTCCTTTGTTGCGCTTATACGCTCATCATACCACATTATTGCCTGCAGTTCTTCAACAAGCGACTGCCTTGCTCTGCTAAGGTCTCTTGTTTTCTCATCTATGCCTTCTTCCATATATGCCATTTTATCACTTTTCAAAATGCAACTAATATTTTCTTATTCTTTTTGCTTTTGCTTATAACCTGCTATACTTTTGCTGATCTGACAATGTGCGCTGTGCTGATCATGGCACAATCCTTTCAGGGGTTCTTGGAAATGCAACCGTTTCGAGTATATTAGGCATGTCAAGCAGCTGCATAACAGTTCTCTCTATGCCTATAGAGAAGCCGCCATGTGGCGGTGCCCCATATTTGAAGAATTTTGCAAACCATTCTATAGTTTCCATGTGAATTCCTTTTTCTTTTGCCTGCTCTATTATTTTCTCATATCTGTGCTCTCTCTGGCCTCCAGAGCTTAACTCTACTCCTTTGTATATTAAGTCTATGCTCCTTGCATATTTAGGGTCTTCATCAACGCGCATTACATAAAACGGCTTTATTGCATAAGGAAACCTGTTGATAAAGAACAACTCGCTGTTGTATTTTTCCTTTACATACTTTGCCAGAAGAAGCTCTGACTCATGGTCGAGGTCTTTGCCTTCTGGTAGATTTTTACCAAGCTCTTTTAGCAAGTCGTATATATCAGGGAACCTCAGCTCAGGCAGCGGCAGCTTTGGCACTGTTACCTCCTTGCCCAGCAGCTCAAGCTCATATTTGTTCTTCTCAGCAACGTTCTTAATTGCAGCCTGTATAAGCTCTTCCTCTACATGCATTACGTCGTGCTCATCCTCTATAAAGGAAAGCTCAGCTGCACATGTCCTATGCTCTGAAAGGTGCCTAGGTGTATGGCTGAGCTCTGCGCGCCAGCTGGGTCCTATCTCGTATATCTTGTCTAAGCCTGCTACCATCAGTAATTGCCTATGAAGCTGTGGGTCTTGCCTAAGGTATGTGGTTTTGTCATAATACACTATTGGGAATACCTCTGAACCTCCTTCTGCAGCAACACCTATTATACTAGGAGTAAAAACTATGGTAAATCCTTTTCTGTT
>Ga0080003_1001770_pt1 | contig 10885 bp, 7 predicted proteins | sample JossMetagenome_FD_69206 | JGI IMG/M metagenome (GOLD analysis project Ga0080003, IMG submission 69206) | Hot spring microbial communities from Joseph's Coat, Yellowstone National Park, USA - JC2_E (SPADES assembly) (version 2) | ecosystem: Environmental > Aquatic > Thermal springs > Hot (42-90C)... | reverse complement strand
GGGGGAACCGGGGGAAGTCCCTGTGAGCTCCCCCGCCCCTAAGGGCGAGGCTTCCCGCTTCCCCGCCCCGCCTTGCCCATCATCACGGGTAGTGGGCGGAGCTCCACGGGCACCACGGGCGGCACCCACCCTGCACGCCTCAAGTGATTAAGAGCGGAATTATAATCCCTATCAGCCCTCCAACCACAGACTGGGCACTCAAACACCCCATCACTCAACGTTAAATCGTCCTTTACATATCCACACTTGGCGCACGTTTTCGAGGAATTCCTAGGATCCACAAAAACCACCTTCTTCCCATACTTCTCCACTTGATACTTTATTATTGTACGCATCATGCCGAAGGCAGCGTCTTGGAGGCTCCTCCTAAGCCCCCTACTCGCCCCACCAACGAGTTGCTTAGCATCGATATCCTCCATAACCACAGCATCATAATGCTCCGCAAAATACCTCCCGAGTTTCATATATAGATCCCTCCTCAGATCCGCTAAATGCTCATGAGCCCTAGCCAGCTTCATCTTAGCCTTGAACCAGTTATGGGACAGAAATTTCTTCCTAGATAGCTCCTTGTGGAGCCTCCTCACCTTCTTCAATGCCCTCTCATAAGGCCTCAAGTTTGGGAGGTACTCCCCATCCGAGGTCACGAGAAGCTTCTCCACACCAACATCGATCCCCACCGCCTTCCCAGTATTTGGCAATTTTGGGAATTCATGGTTTTCAACAATGAATGAGACATACACTTTTCCACTCCTAGTTAATTTCACCGCCACGCGTTTCACTTTCTCTAGCGGGAAGTCCCTATGAATAATTAATTTGAAGACGCCCAGGTGTGCCAGCCTCAATACGAGCCTCTTCCCATTCCTCCTACTCCCCTCCCTAATCTCCCTAGCTAATATCCTCCAACCCGCTCTGCGGATAAACCAAGCTATAGTTTATGGGTTTTCTTATCTTTCGGGATTAGTTCCGTGAGGGTTAATCCTTTTCCATCCCTTTGATGGAAGTACTTGTCTGCCCATCGTAGGGTGTTGTAGGTCTCGCAAGCCAACTCCAAGGGCTTTTAACGCCCTCAACGTTCGTCGATCGGCGTATGCTCTAAACCTAAACCCCACGATGGGCATCAGAAAAATAGGAACGTCACTAATATAAAGTTACCCCCCTCACCCCCGCCATAAATGGCGAGGCTTCCCCCATACGTATAAAAAGGAACTATAAGTCCAAATCTTCTAGGGCTGGGAAGAGATCAATTAGAGCTTTGGCTTTCCAGTGTTTGGGAATAGTTGGCTTCTTCCCCATCATTTAGCTGGGGCTTATTGATCGTTATGTTGGCGTCTCTTAGCACGAAAAAAGTTAAAGCAATAGGGATTATGGTGGATTTGATGTAGATGAGGCTTAGTCCAAGGGTTTTAGGCTTTGTGTCGACGCTGCTCTCGCTGCTTAGTGGGGCCGTGTATAATATAGCCATAACCAGGAAATTAACGCTGGATTACTTGGGGCTCTTAAATATTGTTAACGCTGCCGTCGCCTTCTCGTCTCTTCCCGTGGCTATTCCATCATTTACCGTGACCAGGTCCGTGGCGAAGGATGGCTCCATCGACTTGATCAATTCATTCAAGCTGATAAGCATTTTCTATGTGATTAGCGCATTAATGTCAATGGCATACCTAGTGCCGTTATGGAGCGAGGCCGGCGGCTCCGCCTTCCTGATTCTAGTGATCACTTTATTAACGGCGCTAATGAGCTATATTCAATCAATTACTAACGCCGCTCTATTGGTCAAGAATCGATCGGCATTCATTGGCTCAAGCATAATTAATTCAATGGCGAAATTATCGGTGATACCGTTAATAATGGCGCTGAATTGGTCCATAGAGGCGGTTCTATGGAGCACCTTCATAATAGTGCTCGTTTCCGCCGTTTATGCATTAATCAAGACCGTGCCTCTTCATAGGGCCTCGATGGGGTTTAGGGCCATGTTTAGGTGGGCACTAAGTGCTTCCTGGGTATCAATGATGAATTCCATTGCTGACACCATTTCATCACTCAGCACAGAGGTGATAGGGTTGCTAGGCACACTAATTGATTTAGGCGTCTGGAACGTATTAAGAGCTATTGGTAGATTATTCACGATGCCCAATGTAATACCTAGCATAATGTATGGGGAATTACTGGAGCGGAATAGGGTGGAGGTAGCTTATAGGGATATGTTTTTATCATTATTCATAAACACGGCGATAGTGTTGACAGTGGCCGGCTTTGAGCCGCTCATAATAGATCTATTGAGGCCCAATGATCTCAACCTGATAGGCCCATTATTCCTACCAATACTTCTATTCCTTATTTCAAACACCGTATCCCTAATAAATACGTTCACGGATAGCCTGATAAGCGGAGTAGATAGAGTGGACTTCAAGGGGGAAATTAATCTAGGAACCTATTGGGGGAGCCACATAGGGTTCTCCAAGATGCTTCACCTAGTTAGGGCCTCGATATACATAGTTCTAGCCATACCCATCTTCTACATGATTCGGGGCCTCCCATTCGCGATAGTCATGGCATTCTCCATCTCAAATATAATAGGCTTCTCGGTCTCGTTCACGCTGAGGATGATTAGGATAAGGAGGATGCGAATAGATTTTCCAGCATCGCATTTATTGATTGATTACGTGGCGCCAACGCTAGTCTCGGCTGCCGCCATTTACTTAGTGACGCTTTACCTGCGGTTCAAGCTGGTTCACGACGTATATGTAACGCTTGCCGAAATAGTTATTGCATTTCTAGTATCAACGTTGGTATACCTAGCCATAACATTGCTGATATCAAAGCGGTCCCGTGATTTGTTTAGAATGATTATGAGGAGCCTTAGACTAATGCTGGCCTCCTCCCCGTGAGTTTTCTAGTTCTTTTTAATAACGTAGGTCTAAGGCAGTGGCGTTTCCTGGGGCTCCATATTTTCATATTGATCAGCAATTCCAGCGCATATCATCCTCATCAACCAAATGCCTTATCATCACGAAGAAAAGCCTCAGCTCACCTCCTTATAATCACTCCCTCATTGATTTTACATATTGAGGCAAGATTTAAGTCTTTACCCGCTCCCTAAGTCCGTGGATAGGGTAGTAGTATTGGATGGCTATGATGATGAGCCCGCTGGATTAGGGGTACCGCCGTACCTAGATATATACGCCAGGTACGTGGCTGGAGCCATATGGCTCATAGATTCATCTATTGATGTCAAGTACCTAACAATAGATCAAGTGCGCCGTGATTGGTCCACATTCATTAAGTTAGTCTCATCCTCTAGATTACTTGTCGTGCTTGCGGGGATAGTTACTCCAGGCAAGTACTTGGGCGGCGACCCCATAAAGCTACGGGAGTTAGTGGAGATCGGTAGGCTAGAGGTTCCCAAGATGCTTGGGGGACCAGTCGCTCGCTTCGGCTTCGGAGCTGGCGGCGGATCCATAGCTGTTCCCCGCTCATTCTTCTCTAAGTATTATGACCTAGTCGTGACTGGGGACATCGATTTAGCAGTTCATGAGGTCATCTCCAGGGGTTTCTCCCTTGAGCGAATTAGTCCAGCCATGATTCATGCCACTTATGCTAAGGTAAATGAATTCGCCGTAAAAGGGGCGCGAATAGTCACGCAACACCCCAATTACGGCGGTAATCTAATAGTTGAGCTTGAGACTTATAAATCATGCCCACGATACGTGAGCGGCGGCTGCAGCTTCTGCGCCACTGTTAGGTACGGCGGAGTTGAGTATAGGGATGAGGAGGCAATCATGAGGGAAGTCGAGGCCCTCTACTTGGCGGGGGTTAGGCATTTTAGGGTGGGTAGGCAAGCGGATATATTGACGTATAAAGCCATCGACACAGGTAAGCTTGATTTTCCCCGGCCCAATCCAGATGCCATTGATAGGTTATTCAGGGGGATACGCAGTGCTGCGCCGGGCCTTAATGTGCTTCATATAGATAACGTTAATCCCGGCACAATTTATGCTTGGCCAAGGGAAAGCAGGGAATCGCTTAAGGCAATAATTAGAAGCCACACGCCTGGGGACGTGGCGGCCATGGGCATTGAGAGCGCTGATCCCAGAGTGATAAAGCTGAATAATCTCAAGATCCTCCCCGATGAGGCCATTGAGGCCATGAAGATAGTTAATGAAGTTGGCGCTGGGAGGGGCGATAATGGCTTGCCTCATCTGCTGCCGGGAATAAACTTCGTGGCTGGGCTGCCCGGCGAAACCAAGGAAACCTATGAATTAAATAAGCTCTTCCTCCTCAGGGTGATGGAGTCGGGAATACTTGTGAGGAGAGTCAACATGAGGCAAGTCCTAGTGCTTGAGCCAACACCCCTCTGGACTAATCGCTCCTCAATTCGATCCCTCATAAATAAGCATAAGCGTTTCTTTCTCTCCCTGAAGAACTGGGTTAGGACTAACTTCGACCTTGAAATGATTAGGAGAATAGCTCCCAAGGGCACCATATTAAGGAATGCATACGTGGAGGCAATGGCTAGGGGCGGGGTTTACGCTAGGCAAGTTGGTTCATACCCAATCCTAATATATGTGCCTCAGGAACTAGAGCTAGGCAAGTGGATCGACGTGGTTGTGGTGGATCATGGACCGAGAAGCCTCGTCGGCCTCCCGATACCCATAAACATCAATACTGCTCCCGGGAAGATTTTAATGATGATTCCCGGCCTCACCAGGGATAAGGTTAACCTATTGCTGAGGAATAGACCATTTAAGTCAATCGAAGAGGTGAAGAATATAATTCAGGACGTGAATATACCAAGTTACTTGGCCTCCTTGCCCTAATGAGGGCGCGAGGCCCCGTGGATTATGCGAATTAATCACTTGCCGTTTTAGATTATTCACTGCCTTGAGATGCCTAAGGTGTAGTTCAGACCAGAATTGAATCAACGATAAAGAGAATGGCAAACCATGCCCTTCAGGTCAGGGAAGAGGTTAGTCGATCACTAGTTAATCTTTTAACATCAGAGACCCCCGTCCATGAGGGCGGGGTAGTTCACTGCTTGATTTTCCTGATCAAGTTATCGATTATGTGGATGGCGGGATTTATGCCCGTTGCTTTTTTGAATCCCGCCCAGGCCATGGTTGGATTAACCTCCATAATGAAGAAGCCATCAGCCGTATCCATTAGATCCACTCCGGCATAATCCAGCCCCAATGCCTCCGTTGCCTTAATTGCTAATTCCTCGGCTTCTTTATCTAGTTTAGCGGGAAGCGGCTCGGCTCCCTGGGCAATGTTGCTTTTCCAATCAATTCCCCTCCTGAACTCGGCTCCAATTACTTGGCCATTAACCACGACCACCCTATAATCACCGCCCCCCCTCTTTTCCATGTACTTCTGCATCAGTATTGGCTTGTTTATGTTGGTGAGGAAACTGAAGAAATGCATCGCTTCATCCGCATTCCCTATTCTGGTCACGCCGTACCCCATGGCGCTCCTCAGCGGCTTCACAACTATTGGGGATAATCGCTTGGCGGCCCAGTAAGCCGTTATCAAGTTCTCCGTGGCGACCGTGGATGGAACCGGTATCCCGGCCCTAGTTAACTCTATCTCCGTTGCGAATTTATCGCCTGCGATCACCCATTTATCCACGGGATTACTCACCACGGTGCCCGTGTGCTCAAGGGTCTTGACAGCCCATATCCTGTAATAAAACTGCTCGAAGTCCCTGAATGTACCCATGTGCCGCAGCACGGCCCCCCTAATTCCGGTCACATCCTCATCCAAGTGATGGCCGATCTGTTGATGAACTTGAATCCTCTTATCTATATCTATCCTGAGAAGATCGACATATATCCTCCTTGGGGCATGTCCCCGATCACGTATGGCGTTCTCGAGGTCCCGCACCTCCTCCGGCGTCCAATCTATGTCGTATGCCCTCAGTATTCCTATTTCCATACTCATCGCCTCATTGCTTGATTTTAAATGTTTACTTAATTAACTTAAGGGACTGAGCGCGCCCAATAATGAGCTACACCGCGTTTGGATTAATGGATAGGCCCCTTAACCCCAGTGGATTGCCATCCGTGAGGAAGCGGTACTCAGCGGTCGGCATGGAGAGGGAACTAGGCGATATAGATAAGGTGGTTTCGGCGTTCCTAAGGGGCCGCGACAATTTGCTCGCGGTCGTGGTTGGGCCATATGGTTGGGGCAAGACTGAACTGCTTGATGCTGCCCAGGAACTAATTGAGGGCAAGGGAATAAAAGTGATTCGACTAAGCCTCAGCATAGGCCTGGACTTCAATATAATGAGTAAGATAATCGAAGCCAAGCGAGGCAATGAGTATCTCGTCGTGATGCTGGATGAAGCCGATGAATTGACGAGGCTGGTCTCCATAAGCGGCGGCATCAATGATGAAGTTAAGAAGCTCGTGATAAGCATTGGCACAATCATACGCGCAGTGTTGGAGCCCCGTAATTATGCCCACCAATTAGGACTCAACCCGGAGGACCTCTCCGGCATAATGATGATAGCTGCCTTCACGCCGCACCTCTATTATAATATACTTAAGAATAATGTGCCTGACGTATTCGACATAACGAGGGGAAGAGTGTATAGGGAGATAGTGATTGATGATAGATTCCCCTATTGGTTGTATGAGGCGGTCATAATTAATAGGTTCTCCGCCTACTCTACACCCAATAGGGAGGAGCTCAGGCAATCGTGGGGCGGGGATGAATTTTGGCCTCTCAGGAGGGAGTTCCTATCATTTCTTTACCTAGCCGCGAAAAGCGAGGAGGGAGATACCGTTACCCCGAGGAACATGATAAAGCTCACGGCGAAGCTTCTCGATAAGACCATAGAAATTGGCAAACCACTTGATGCAAGCATCTTCGCTTCATTCCTGGCAGAGGAGGTTAACTGGATTAATCTAGACCTCCTCCGCGAACTCCTAGACACGTATAGGGACCTATCCCTCTTACTGTTAAGCGGTGTGCCTATTCCGCTGGATTCATTGAGGGTCTCCCCACAGTCATTATCGGTTAGCGGCATAGTTCAGGAAGCGCTGGTTATCCCAATTGATCCCGTGGATTCCCATGCAGTGAGCGAAGTGAATAGGATGAGGATGATGTTTGGCATGATGCCCATAGCATTCAAGGATCTGCGGGACCTATCGATAGAGTATGGATCATACTACTCATCATTCAAGGGGAACGGGGTACGCCTAAGCGTGGTGCTGCCCCTAGACGCGGAGGAGGAGATCAAGCGGCTTGGGTTGCAGTATATTAAGACAGCCATGTTGAAGGCCGATATTCATAGAAGTATATTCAGGAGAAAAGAAGGAGCAGTGTTAAGTGATGTGGAGCCAATTATGAGGGAGTTGGCGCATGATGGGATTACGGCAATACTGAGGCACATGGTTAGGCTCATGTCGGGATCCGCCCAATTAAGTGCCCAGAGCAATATAGCTCTCAATGTGAGTGAGCAGGCATTGGATGCCAGGCTAGGCTATGTTGGGATTGAGTGGGATCCAGCAATGGAGAAACTAATAAGCGAGACCATACTGAAAGGAGAGATTAGGCTAAACCAATCGCCTAGAGCCATTGATGGCTTGATCCTAGTGGTGGTGAGTCAATCAATGCTTACGAAGGAATTAGATGAATCGTTAAGGAGGATTGTGTCTAGGCTTCAATGGAAAGGCATCTACCCAGTGGATAAGCATGTCCTCGTGCTCCCCATGGGCTCGGATCAAATAGATGAGGCGCGTCAATTGATCATGGGCCTAGCAATAATGGGTAAACCCAATCCACCCAATGAGTACAGGATATTCATCGAGAAGGCCAGGTCATTCCTAGATAAGGTTAATTCATTTAGGGAGGAATTGAGGAGCGAATTGCTTAGGTATACGATAGGCATACGTAGGAGGGAAAGCAAGAGGGAAAGCATAAGGCACATAATTGAGCAATGGATATCCGGGGACGCAAGGGACTTGCCGGATTCATTCAAGTGCGGCGAGAAGCCATGCGTATCAATCGTGGAGCGCGTAGTCCTAGATTACTTGAACAAGATGGAGAGACCAGTTACCCAGAGGGAGCTAGAGTCAATAATAGCATCCATACTCCCCGTCCAATTATGGAGGGAATTCCGGGAGGGCGACTTAATTCAATTAATGAGGATGAGGGGACTGCTAATCCAAGTGAATGAGAGGATTCAACCCATTTCTTCCCAATCATTCCGGGCTGGGATCGATGATCTTTGTAGGAGGCTTGATGATTTATCCAAGTCATATGGAGAGGAGCGGGCAATCATAGAGGAGGGGAATTGGAAGATCCAAGTAAAGCTGCCGGGCTCTGGGGAATTCATGCGTAGGATAAGCAAGCTCCGCGATGATTGTAAGGTATTGGGTGCATCCATGAAGCCGAGCGAGGATGAGTTAAAGAAGTACGCCAGCATCCTGCTCTCAGTGGATGATTTAGAAGAGGAAATGGAGGAATCGCGAAGGACGCTTAACAATGAATTGGAGAACGCCAAGTCGCTGCTAGGCGCTTGTAGTGGGGTCCTAAGTAATTTAAGGACTGAGCTAGAGAGATACAGCTCCCTAGTACCTCCAAGCGTTATGGATGTCCTGAAGTCCAAGGCAGAGGAATTAACCTCTATAATAGATGAATCAATATCTAAGCTAAGCGATGCATCTCTGGATGATGCATTAAAGGCGCTGGAATCACTGGAAAGCAATTCAAGGGAGGAGGCATCGAGGATTCTGGAGATGGCTAAATCAGTGTCCAGCATTTACTCTTTGCTCCAGAACTATAATTCAACGCTATCATCAATAGAATCTCTCTCTAAATTAGTGGAGGATTGGTCGCCCACGGTTGATGAGATCGATATGGATGAAGTGGTGAGCGACTTAACTAGGCTAGTGGAGATGGGGGACATCAATCAATTAAATACTGTCTACTCCGATCTATCAGCAAAGGCTCGGCAAGTCAGGGGCTTCTTAATGACTGGGATAGAGAAGGCGCGCGACATGGTGGCTAAGTACGATAATGCGGCCAAGTGGCTGGAGGCTAAGGCCATAGCTAGGACACAAATGCTAATGCTTAACCAGGCGGATCAGGATCTCGCCGATCAATTGGAGAGGATAATCAAGGCAAAGACGGAGATAGATGCCAAGCTTAAGGAAGTAGCCATTAAGGTTAATGTGCCGCCTCAATTAATAAGGTTCATTGCATTCAAGGGGCCAAACGTGGGCATAGATGAGATAGAGGCAGGCAAGGCCCTCGGCCTCGAGTCGCAGCAAGTGATCAATTACCTCGAGGTGCTTTGGAGGGCTAAATTAGTGGAGAAGAAGTATGTCTCTTGATGTAGCGGTAATAACTCCAAGGAAGTATCCCATTTGTGCAAGGATTCCCTGCATAGAGGAACCCGAGCCCCATGATATGATAATTGATTTAATGGGCAAGTACTTGGATTATGGGCTCATAACCATAATTAGGCGAGGCAGCGATGCGGTTCCATTGGTAATTGATGGTCGGCGCATAAGATCCATAATATGCTCCAATAGGGATAAATGCATGGAGTGGACGGGGGATAAACTAATCATTAATGGATATCCCCTCTCCATATACCTATCAGTTCTATATGATGAGTTCCTCTCCGAGCTAATATATGTGAGGGACACGTACCTAACGGGGATTAAGGATAGGAGGAGCAAGTATTGCGTTGATAAAATAGTGGAGATAGTGCTGAGTGAGCGTAGGAGGGGTGCATCCATTACATTAATGGGGCTGGAGGCATTGATGAGGGTAGGCAAGCTAGATGAAGTCTCGCTGCCCAAATCCACGCTTCAAGTGCTGCAGGAAGCCGGTGTAGTGGATAATTACTCCCTAATTCATCCTCAACTATTGTCCCTCATTCTCAGCGAGGTGAAGCGCCGCGTCTACCCTTGATCAATTCATTAAGGGAATATATGAATTCGTGGAGATTCAATTACCTCGCCTAGAGGGAGGGCCATGGGTGCGAGAACTAGAGGGCAAAATAATCAGGCTTGAGGAGTCGCCGAGAGACTTGAATTGCTTAGTGGCAGTGGATTCAGGATTCTCTGAAATAACTTACGCCGGCGCAAGGCTCGGCCTAATAAATGTGGTAGGCATGGAATTCAGGAGCAGGGAGCGGCGGTCGCTCCTTTCTCCAATCGTGTTAGGGAAATCAATGGAATTACCCGTGGAGGCCCGAGCAGCCGAGTTCGAGGTGGCGACGCAATTAATGGAGTCGCGAAGGGATTGCTTGGTTCTACTTGATGGCACAATAAAGCTAAGCACCCCTAGCGAGAGATACATCAGAGCTAAATCAATGTTATTATCCACTGCGCGGAGCTCCAACGCTATCGTGCTAGCTCACTCTAAGGATGTCACCATAAATAGGTACACAGAGCTCGATATAGATGAGCGAATGCCGCTGTTCGTGGCCATGGAGAAGAATAGAGCCGTGGATAAGTATAATGGAGTGCTAATCACTGCTCCGCTCATCCTGGATGAATTATCAATCTTCTATGTCCAGTACAAGCCTCACCTATTGCCGATATATGTTGAATCAATTAATCCTCCCGATTTATCGCCGTTAACCACCATTAGTAAATTAGTCACTGGGGAGGGTTACCCAATCCCCCTTTACATAGTTGATAGATTATCTAAGTTAGGCAATGAAACTATTAAGTACGTGAAGTTATCCATCGCAAAACTAGCAAGAGGATACGGGGCACTAGCCATACATGAAACGCTCAGAGAGATGCTGGATAAGAAGTAAAAATGTTGGCTTAAATATCGCGTCAAGTTTTAATAATCCATATAGTTATATATGTATGATGCAGCCCCAAGTAAGCGCGAAGCTAGCTCTGCTTCTAATAAAGGA
>Ga0080003_1001768_pt1 | contig 10890 bp, 17 predicted proteins | sample JossMetagenome_FD_69206 | JGI IMG/M metagenome (GOLD analysis project Ga0080003, IMG submission 69206) | Hot spring microbial communities from Joseph's Coat, Yellowstone National Park, USA - JC2_E (SPADES assembly) (version 2) | ecosystem: Environmental > Aquatic > Thermal springs > Hot (42-90C)... | reverse complement strand
CGACCCGCCGTGGCCTTATGGGACGCAGGATAAGTATGACCCAGAAGGCAACCGTGGCGTTTCGCCGTACCCTGAAATGTCGCTTGATGAAATAAAGGCAATACGTTTGCCGTTGCTCGATGATGCGGTAGTTTTTCTATGGACTACTTCACAGTTCCTGCCTGTTGCTTTTGATGTGCTGAAAGCGTGGGGCCTTGAATACTGGTTCATTATAACATGGGTAAAGCAAAGGTTCGGCGTCGGCAGAATTCTTCGGCACCAAGCTGAATACGTGCTTGTAGCAAAAAAGGGAAACCCAAAGCTTGAACCGCAGCCAGATAAGGGCGATGTAATATTCGCGAACGCAGGCGAACACAGCGAAAAGCCGCAGGAATTCTATGACTTAGTTTCCGCATTATGTCCTGACTGCATTAAGCTTGACTACTTTGCAAGGAAGCGCAGGCCTGGGTGGGATGCTTACGGAACGCTTGAAGGTGAAGCTAATGAGGGTGTTGCAACATGAACCTCGTCGATGAAGAATTACAAAAAGTTGGCGTGGAAATACTTAGCCGGACTTACAAGCATGAACGTTGGCTGGTTTACAGGTGCAAAAAGTATGGGCACGAATTTACAGTGCATGTGTTTAATAAATTGAGCGCCATGCATAATGGCGACAGGCTTGATACAGGCGTGGATGAGCAAGTGTATGAGGAGCTTATTAAAGCTCCAGATGACTATGTTGTCTTTTCGGATTACACGAATAAGCAGGTTTACGGTGCAAAGGTTCGCGACTTGGTAGTTTCAGCTCAGCGCCCGGATCCAAAGGCTTGGGTTTCAAGTAGTAACACGTGGATTGTCCGTTTTTGGGTTGACCAAATGAAACCGTTGAGCGCATTTTTTGAGCTAAACGCAAAAACGCTCGCGGATATGGTTAAAGAGTCAATTAGAACCCACAACCAAGAGGATGCTTTGCTACACCCAATACGCATAGGCGTCTACCATCCAAGTGAAATCGGGTACTGCATGAGAAAGCAGTATTATGCATACGTTGTTGGCGGTGCTGGGTTTGACGATGAAACGCTTGTAATATTTGAAATTGGGAATGCGGTGCATGAAATGGTTGGCAATATGCTAGGTGTGCCGGCGGAAGAACGTGAAGTGGAAATATCTTTACAAGTTGGGGATGGGGTAGAGCTTCGTGGTCGTGCTGACATCATAATGGTTCGCAACGGCGAAACGCACATTATTGAGCTAAAAAGCACAAGCCATGATTATGCAGTTCCAAAACCAGAACATGTGGTACAATTGCAAATTTATCTTGAGGCTTTGCACGTGCAACACGGAATATTGCTTTACATAAACAAAACGAATGGGAAGGTTTCAGGCTTTGACATTTTTTATGACGAGGCAAAGGTTGTTGAAATAAAGAAGAGAGTGCTTACGCTTCACAACTACATCGTAAACAAAACTTTGCCACCTGCAGAAGGGAAAAACAAACAGGTGTGGGAAGAATGTCGGTATTGCCCTTATAAAGACCGTTGTGACAGAGATGAGAAAATGGTATGAACCAGCTGGTTTTGTTTTTGGTTTCATTAACATTTTTACCAATGGTCATTGAGGACTTTAAAGACCGTTCCGTTTACGTGTTTTTCCTATTTTTACCGTATGTGGCATTTGTGCTTCCTTTTTTTATCAGCATAAGACTTGGTATAATTTCTGTGGCGTTGGGCGCAGTAATTTATATAGCTTCTGAATTACTGCATGAATTAAAAATGCTTGCAACCGGTGATGTAATCGCCGCGCCTCTCATTTTTTCTATGCCTTTTGTTCTTAACTACAACATCATTGCACTTATAGTAATTGCAAGTGCACATATAGCGTATGTTTATGCGCGCCACGGGAACATAAACAAGCTTCCTTTGGTTGGTTATATTGGGTTGGCAGAATTTGTTGGTGCGCTGTGTTTTCTTCTGCTAAAGTGATGCGGTGATGCGGTTTATTTTAGCAAAAAAAGAAGCGGGAGCGTTTAGAAAGAACCGCTTTGTGGGTTGAATGGGTTTGGAGCAACCCAAAATACATTACCATAGGCAGTTAGTAAGCCGACCTTTTGGTAGCTGTTGAAGTTTGAAAATGCAAAGGAATATGTTGAGGTTGGTGCAATAACGAAGTGTGCCGGTTGCTCGTTCATCTGATTCTTGCTGTTTATCGTAATTATGCCGATGACTGTGCTTATAACGCTGCCGGTATTTGCCACAACGATTTCACCGCTTGTAGAGTTATAGAAAGCATAAAGGCTTTCTTCTCCGCGCACTGCTAAAAATTGTGAACGCTGTACGGCTACTGCGTTGTAATCGCTCTGCGCGCCCATGGTCATCGCGAAAGCGCCGAACGCCGCAACCGCAACTATAATGAATATTATTGTTCCAATTATAGCAGCTTGTGACTTCTGTGTTTTCATGTTATATTAACAGCAACTTGGCTTAAAAGCGTGCAAGTTTTGTTTCTTTTTTAAACGAAAGCCAGAGTTAATATAACATGGTTCACAGACGGCAACGTGCAATTTCTCCGATTGTAGCTACGCTTATTTTAATTGCTATAACAATTATAGGCGGGATTTTTATATACAAATATTTTATGGCACTGGCTACAACGCTTAGTACTAATCACGCAATAGAAATATCATCGGTAACGCTTTCAGCAACGCCAACAATTTTTACAATCAACGTGCAGAATACCGGCAATGTGCAAGTTAAAGCGCTCACGGTGTATATAAACGGTGCGCCAGTAAACATGTCGCTTTCTCCGGTGCCATTAAGCCCTGGCGGTTCAGCTTCGGGTGTAACAAACAGGTTGCCGATTAACATCACATCGGGGCAGACTTATTACATAGAAGTGCGTGCTGTGTTTGTAGATAATTCATCTGTGATAGTGTCTTCGCAGGTGTTGGCTAGCTAACTTTGAAAAGACAAATAATAGCCCGGGGCGGACTCGAACCGTCGTCACCGGCTCCAAAGGCCGGCATGCTTGGCCGCTACACCACCGGGCTTCATCCGACGTTTGGGAATAAGAATAAGACATCGCGCTTTTTCTTTTTTCTTTTGCTTTTGAACCATTTTATAAGTCGCTTTATACTAACCATTTTTCCACCTCCGTGCTGTGATGCACGCTTAAGACATGTTTTTTAAATTCGTTGAACGTGTCGAAGGTCGCTCCGCATATGCATTCAAAATTCTTATGGTTTTTTTCTCTTTTCATGTCTGTTTGATTGCATTTTTGTTTTAAAATGCGACACAAACGAAAAGGTTCATTCATGCAAAAGCGCCAGGACATCTTGCAAAATGTTCTTGTCATCCTTTTCGCAGCATGGGAAAACCCAAATGCCGTATTCCCTTTTTTTGAGACTGTTTTTGTTCTTTACTATAATAATGTTAGGCGCGTCGAACACAAACGCGCCGTTGCCCTGTGAAACAATAGCGATGTCTCCGGTGACCTGCATGTCTTTTAGAGTTTCTTTTAGCCCAATGAAACGGTAAGGTGTTTCGGGCGTAAGGATGAGCGTTTCGTTCAAAGCGCGTGCTGTTTCATAAAACACTTTCCAATCGCGCGTTAAATCAACATCGCCCCACCAAACTTCTTCTCCTTTCGTATTAAAAAGGCAAGCGTTGAAAAGCACAATGTGTTTGGGGTGTGCTTCGCGGTAAAGCGATTTGCTAAAAGTAATAAGCCTGCCTTCTATAAACCCGTGGGCTTCCAAATATTGGCCGACTTTGTTTTCCATACTATAATTAACGCAAATTTTGCTTTAAAAAATAAAAAACAAAAAAAAAGTAAAATAATACTTTATTCTTTTATATCGGCAGAGGCGTTATGCTGTTTATTGTGCGGTTACGGTTGTTGAGGTTGTAACGCTTGCACCGTTGCTGAGTATTGCGTTAATTACTATGGTGTATGTGTCGCCAGAAACGAACCCAGAGCTGGGGCCAGTAAATGTTTGGCTTATTGTCTGCCCAGGAGTCAATGGAGCTTTCAGAATGTTTTGTTCGGATAAAATTGGTGAACTACTGCCGCTTTGGTAAACTGATACGTTCACGTTGTTAATTGCGATTGACCCTGAATTCTTTAGCGTTAGTGTCATTATGTTTGGCCCAGAATAAATGTTGGCGCTCTCTATCTGTAAGTTTCCGTTAGACGAGATGGACGACGCCGTGGAGAAGAAAACGTGGTAAACTAGAATGCCACCTACGATAGTTATGGCTATTAGTATTAATGTTGCAATTAAGGGAGAAATACCATTTAGCCTCTTGCCGATTAGCCTTTGTTCTGTTTGTGGTTTTTGCTGTGTCATGCAAAAGAATGCCACCTACGATAGTTATGGCTATTAGTATTAATGTTGCAATTAAGGGAGAAATACCATTTAGCCTCTTGCCGATTAGCCTTTGTTCTGTTTGTGGTTTTTGCTGTGTCATGCAAAACACAATAGCATAAAATGTTTAAAAAGCGACATGACGGCTTCCAGCCCCCTAGAAGTGGCGTTGCTTCTTTGTGGTTGTGACGCTTTTTAAGCCTTTTTCTCTCCATAATTATGAGAAAAAATGGCACAAAAAATTACCCTTAATGTTGATGAAGAATTGCTAAAGGAGATTGATTCGGCAATGGAAGAAATGGGGTTCGTTACGAGAGCCGGGTTTATCAGGTATGCAATTAAAAAAGTTGTAAAGGAGGTGAAGAAAGAATGATGGAAAAAATAAAGCGCGTATTTTCGGTTGTAATGCACACGGTTAGCCAATACTCTGGGCTTGTTTTTATTAGAGCATCAGGGCCAGAAGACCAAAGAACTGCCGTAAGAACGCTCGAAGGCACTGTAATAGGTGGCGCAATAATGTTTCTCGCAAAGCCTGTTGCATTTTGGCTTACAGGGATAAATGTTTCGAGCAATTCTACTTTACCAACGGCGCTTGTCACGATGGTCAACAACCTTCTTACACTATTGCAGTACATCGGCGCGGTAGTTTTAATTGCCGGCTTCATTTACGGCGGGATTAAATGGAAAAAAGCACGGACAAAAAAGAACTAATTATTTTTTTATTTTAAGCAAAATTTTGCGTTTATTATAGTATGGACAACATATGCCCAGTATGCGGGTCTAAGAACATAGTTTATGCAGATGGAGAAATGGTTTGCGCCAATTGTGGCGCAGTACTTGGAAATCCAGAAATGGCTCATGAATTTTACCACGCTCCGCTTGGCTCTGAAGTTGTAAAGTTTAGAGGCACGCTAAAGCGCTTTAACGAGCGCGACCCTGCAAGAGATGACCTGTGGATGTTAGAAAGTTTTGCGTCGCAACTTCAGGTTCCTCAACTTGTAAAGGATGAGGCTGAATTCATGATTCGCAGGCTGTATGAAAGGCGCTTGCGCGGTAAGGTTAGAGACAGACTCAGCGTAGTGCTTTCCGTGCTTTACATAGCGTGTATTAAAAACGGCTTCATAGTTGAATACAGAAAGTTTGTAAAGATGGGGATGAACGGAAGGGCATATAACAAGGTTAAAGCGCTTGTGAACACGCCCATAGTACGCGAAAGTCCTACCGCGTATATTGAAAGGTATGCACAGGAACTCGGGTTTAGCGAGGTTGACGTGCGTAACGCATTAAATATAATTAAGGAAAAGGGCTTTTCAGGAACCCCGCGCATAGCGTCTATTGCTGCCCTTTACGTGGCCAAATATGGTAACGACCTTACGCACATAAGTACTGTTTCAAAGCGTGCAAAAATGTCCCACATTTCATTGAAAAATTACGTGCTGAAACTTTTATAACAGTGTTATATTAGCGTAAAATTCATCAAGTTTTGCATGATGTCGCCTTTTAAATATATGAAATGCATTTGTATACATGGTAGACGGCGAAAAAATTAGGTTGGCTTTTTTCAAAGGAATAGAAAACTTGACAGACAATTCAACAGCGCATGTGGCAGAATGGCATATTCAAAATGTTCACAAGTTGGCGTGGGATAAGTTTGTTGATGAACCAATGCGGTTTGAATACGCGTTATATGATATATTCGGCGAAGTATATAAGGTTGTAGAGGAAGAAGTGGCAATGGAAATTGCGCTGGCTTTTAACATTGATTATAATGGCGAAAATTTTGTGCAATTAGCGAAAAAATTTAAGGAACTAGGGATAAGCTGACATTTCCACTGCCACAAATGAAATAATTTTCTTTATGTTTAGACATTATTTTTCCGTACAAATTTCTTGCACCAATGTGCTTGTAGACCCAGCCATCCCTTCAGCTGTCTCTCCTGCCTTCACTATATGAATAGTGTCGCCAAAGTTCTTGTCAAGTTCACTTATAGCCTTAAGTACATCAATGTTTTTCATTATTAACCTTTCTACAAGTTTTTCGTTGTCCTCGTTTTGTTGCATATTTTTTTTCCTGTTTTTATTCTTAAATATTTTTGTATTCATTTTTTCAATGTTACGCCCATCTGTGAACACCAAAGCTTTTTGCTCAATAGCGTAAATTGTACCACGCAGCCAGCATGTGCGCCACACCAACCATCGCAAACGCGGAACATGAGTGAAAAAGGTACCAAAACAAAACTCCTACCGGCAATTCTATCGCTATGATAAACACAGCAACCGCGTATGGAAACTTTAAGTGTTTGAGTAATTTTTTCAAAATTGTATTGCTTTCTTCTTCGCCCCGTTTCAAAAATCTATACGTTGAGAGCGCGTCTAAAAAATCGCCAAAAAGCCAAACAATAATTCCTGCGGTCAGCGAAAGAAAAAAGCCAAGTAAGCCTGCGATGACGATGATGAATAACTCCCCATTGCCGGTAAACATTGAATACCGTGGTGCCATATTAAACAAAATGAAAAATAATTAAAAAACAAACAGAGCGCGTTTTTAAGCCAAAATTGTTTCAGATAGTTATGAGCGAATTGCTGGTTTCAGTAATTGTGTTGGTGTTTTTAAGTGGCGCCTTTTTTGGTTTTTCGCTAAAGAAATCGGCTACTGCATTTGGCTATTCAATGCTTGGCGTAGGTACTCTTTTTATGCTCTACATAGTTCACAGCGGTAACGTTTTTACTTTTGCACAAACGGTGGAAACAATGGTTATACACTTATTCTATACCGAGCCTTTGGTTTTTATCGCCGTTCCTATTGCCTTCGTTGTCGGTTTGACTTTCGGGTTCCGTGTCGGTTGAGAATAGCGAAGTTTCGATTTCGCTCGGCTTTGTAGTGAACAGCTTGTCTTCCTCTTCTGTGGCGTAGAAGTGCAGTGAAACGTGGACGTTTTCGCTTATTAATATGGCATCACCGGGTTCAAAGTTTTGCACCATTTCTTCTTCTGTTTCAGATAAGCCAAACGCTTCCTTGACCAGCGGTGCGGCGATTTCGTTTTGTTTCATGATTATTTTTGTTGCAGAATTTTCTAAAATTCCCCTGCCAACGCCTTGTAAAATGTCCTCTGGGCGCTGCGTTAATATTAGAAACAACACGTTCCGTTTTCTGCCCATTCTGCTGACGGTGTCCAAGAACTTTGCAGCAATTGGCATTCCCATGTACAGCCATGCCTCATCTATGATGAGGAGTTTTTGCCTTTGCACGGGCAACTCATTTATTACTTTCCAGACCTTCCCAAACACTATAAGGCTAACTATTTCCTTCAGCATTTCATTTTCAAGCTCACGAAAGCCAAAAATAATTCTGTCCGCAAACTCTGCAGGCGTGCCTGAGAAAATGAAGCTCTCAGGCCCTTCAACCATACTTTTGAGGTAACTCTTTAGAGACTCTGGAGCGTTGCTGTAAAGCTCTTTTAGCGTTCGCGCCTTTTGCACGCCAGCTTTTAGCTCGCCGTCAAGTTCAGGCGGGATGTGTGTAACCTGCTTTATTATTTCAATTGCATCAAGCTTGTTGAAAATAGCCAGCGGGTCAAACCCAAGTTCTGTCCCAGGCGTGTAGTTGATTTTTTGCGTTATTGGAATTGGTAAGTGTATGTATTCGTTTTCTGGGTCAATAATGAAAAAGCTTGCGTCTGGGTCTTTTGCAAGGTAGCGCGAAAGTATTATTTTGCCTGTGTAGCTTTTACCAGCGCCGGTAGCGCCTATGACAGCAACGTTGTAGTTTGGGCGCAACATCGGGTCATAAATGACAGGCGCGCCTGTGTTCAGGTTTATTCCAAGAAACAATCCACTTGGCAACTCAATTACATCAGCAGAAACAAATGGGAAAAGCGTGCTTGCAGTACTTGTATCCATATAAAGCCATTTGCCTTCGCCTTCCCACAGAGGGTATTGGTAGTATGAGGGGCTGTCGATTTTTATTAGGCGCGCGTTCAATATAGACTTAAGCTGTTTAAAGCGCCTTTGCAGTTCAGCATCTGTGTTTCCGCCAACAGAAAACGTTATACTAACTCTGAATAGCCTTGTGGCACCAGCAATTAACGCATTAAGCGTTTCATTAGCAGTGTCGTTTTTCTGCACGAGCTCTATCGGCGGTGTGAGGTTTTTGCTTTGCCTTTCTATTATCATGCCGCCAAGCAACCTTGCATAAAGCTCCATTTTTGCCACAGCTTTGTCCTGTTCAAGCGGGACAATCTTTATGATGGCTTTATCTATAACGCCGTAGGTTTCGCTGATGAACCCCTCAACGAGGTTAGAAGGCAGCGAATAAATTGTGGCGCTTTTCACAAGCCTGCCGCCTTTCAGCGCTAGCTTTTGAGGAAACACTTTAACTACTTCTTGTGTCGGAACTTCTGTAACCCTTATGTATGGCAGGTTAAACGCAGAAAGCAAGTCGTCTATTGCCTCTTGGCTTTGGATGTAAAAACGGTAATAATTCATAGGCGTGCCAAGAACCTCACGCGTTTCAAACTGAACAATAATTTTGATTTCGCTGGTTAATGAGTTTAAAAACCTTTGGAAATTTTCTATTAGGGCCACTTGCTTATTCTCGGGCAACATTACGAAATTCAACGCGAACAGTTCGTAATTTTCCATACCATAATAAACGCAGTATTTGTTTTAAAAGAAAAACCGTAGGCCAGATGCAATGGCTCATCTCTATGTGTTTTTGCATTAGGCACCTACCATTTTAGCTCAAACGCCGCGATGTTCTTTGTTTTCTAACGCACAAGCAAAAGGAGTCCAGAAAAACGCCCAGAAGTTTTCGTGGTTTTCTTCGCGCACGCCCATTAATTTGAGGGCTTCTTTCACTGCTTCTTCAAATTCTGCGCGTTTTACAGGGTCTAAATAAATTTCAAGCATCGTGGAAAAAGTCATCCTTTTCTCCAACGAATTCGCTTAAGAGAGCGCTTGCCTCTTTTAGCACGGGTTCGAGCGTTTTATCGTTCTCTGAAAGAATTTCGAGCATGAGAAGAAATACAATTTTTTCTTTCACACACATGCTTATCAAGTAGTCCGCGCGGCGAGGAAGTTTCCTCTTCAATTAAAGGAACACCGCTCGAGAGTTTTTTTGTGGGTTTTTTAAAACTATAAGGGCTGAGCTAAAAATCGTTGCTATAATGTGAAAAAGCGATATTTCACGGCCATTTATCCGAATGAACTTTCTAGATTTAATTTCGCGATTAAAGCTCTCATACAAGTTTCCGAACTTTGAAGCGACCTCCTCTAACTCTTCTCCATTAAACCAAGCCCCTATATAAGGAAAATAATCACTAAAGTCCTCTAAAGGAAAACCTAGTAAAACGATTTTATAAAAACTTGCCGTACTATTTGGATTCTGTTGGTTATAATTTTGTTCATACCGTTGGAGCAATGTTTTTGGGTCAGGTATTTCTTCTGAATTAATCAGTGGAAGCAAATCTTTTAAGTTAACGCTCCCTATGATATTATCAACGTTAAAAATTAATAATTCATTATTTTCTGTTAAAGTATAAGGACGATCTTCATTATTCCAATATAATTGTATTTTTCTAGAAGTAACACTTTCATTGTACCCTTCAATCTCAATAGTGATGTTGTCATTTACGTTAAAAAACTCGCCTTTTAAATCAATTATATTCTTAATTGTATTCTTAACCATTATCCTTTTTTTATTTTCCTCGCCTCTTTCAACAAAAGTTGGTCGTGATTTTATTTCATTAATTAACATTATTATTATTAATTGTAAATATTGCTTTATTAAATTCAACTCTTTTTTGCTAAGTACCAACTTTAATGTTATTTTAAAATAGCCGACGCTTTGTGGAACCAGATTTCTATGCCAGAGTGTTGAATCAACAAATTCAAGCACTCTTATTATGTTAGTTTTTCCTGAGCCGTTAGGCCCGATAAAAATTGTTGGGTTCTTTTGAAATTTTAAATCTAGGCTGTTAAAAGTCAAGAAATTTTCAACATGAAGATTTGTAATCCGCATTAAATAAAATAAGTTTACCTCGCATATTTTAATATTATTATAACCAGTTTATTGATTCATAATTTTTATTAAATTTTTTATTCTTAAATTAAATATGCTGAGGCAAAACGCTTTCAGAAAAATTAAACGAACCTAATCCTTCTTTTTTAAAAAAACTGTTTATACCAAAGGAGAGTTTGTTTTAACTTTAAAATTTATTTATTTTATTTGCGCGTAACCAAACAAACACGTAAAGTTGTTAGTATGTAGGCATATAAACGAAAAGCTTATTTGCATTAAAAAGGTTACGCAACTTAGACTAGGCCGCCGAGGATTCATGCGGGGAAACCATTCATTACACACATCGCTCATCCACCATTGGAGGATAACTAGTTATGCGATGTGGAGGTATATGTTTTTACCACAAATTAACATAATATTTTAAAGGAGTTATTTGCTATAATATATTATGAATATATGGAGGCCTAGTAAAGATAACTTGACAGAAAGTAATGTGGCTAGATTCATGAACGAGAACGGACAAGGGAGC
>Ga0080003_1001767_pt1 | contig 10893 bp, 7 predicted proteins | sample JossMetagenome_FD_69206 | JGI IMG/M metagenome (GOLD analysis project Ga0080003, IMG submission 69206) | Hot spring microbial communities from Joseph's Coat, Yellowstone National Park, USA - JC2_E (SPADES assembly) (version 2) | ecosystem: Environmental > Aquatic > Thermal springs > Hot (42-90C)... | reverse complement strand
AAAGAAAAATAAAAAAATAAATTTTAAAATACTTAAAGAACTTTACTTTTTCCTTACCAAAAGTACCAGTTCTAGTACTATTATTATTATCGCGAGCACAGCTACTACTAGCAAGTAGGTCGTTAATGAGCTGACGCTTGATTCAAGCGAACTGACTGAGCTCTGCAATGATGAAATGCTTGGGCTGATCGAAGATACTGAGGAGCTTAATGATGATGCCGTTGAGCTGATCGAAGATACTGAGGAGCTTAAGCTGCTTAGGCTAGAGCTGAGCGAGCTGTAGTCAGATGAAAGTGATGTCTTAAGATCGCTGATCATGGTGCTTATGCTTGTAAGGGATGACATTATAGAGTTATACTGCGTAGTCATTGTGCCTGACAGGCTTGAGATAGAGCTGCTGATAGAGCTTAACTGTGAGCTTACTGTTGCGTTCAATAAATTAATTGCAGCTGTTGTCTGTGCCTCAGTGTTCGTTGTTCCAGTTACATTCAACCATGCAGTGCTCTCTAGTGTCATTGGAGCTGCACTGCCGGATACCAGCTGCACTGCGTGCAGCATTGGATATCCTACCGCTGATATTGAGGTTGAATATTCACCATAGCTATTTCCATATATGCCAGTATCCAAGTACGTTAATACATTGTCATAATCTATACCATAAGCTGCTGGAGTTGCTCCAGTATATACTTTTAACAGTGGCCAGTACTCAGTGCCTACGCTTAGACCATATAATTTAACCTTAACGTTTGAGCCCAGCGCGGCTGTTGATGGTGACAGCGCAATCAATGGGTTCACTGTAATTTTTGCATATGCAGTTATCCCTTTTGCGTCAGTAGCATTGATGTAGTGTACTCCACCGTATATTGCCATTGGTACTGTTGAACTGAAGCTCCATTCTCCAAGTGAGTTTGTTGGGACATTCATTCCATTTGTAAGGATTGATACATTCTTCATACCGAGTTCAAGCCCTAGTATTGTAGCGTTTACCATTGAGTTCTTTGTGTATGCATAACCATTAACTGTAATGCTTTGTCCTGGCACCACTTTATTTGGTGTAACCACAACCTCAGGTTGTGTTGTGCCACTAAAGTAAATATATGCTAGTGGATCAGTGGCATTTACTGTATACGTTCCATATGCAACTATTGGGACGTTTGCACTTACTGTAAAGTACCCTGTACCGTTTGTAGTTGCAGTTGCTAGAAGGCTCCCATCAAAGAACAGCTTAACCTGTGAGTTTGGTACAAAATAGTTACCTGTAACATTTATTGGTTCTGTCTCGTAGAAAGGAACTGAAGTAAGAGTGCCATTGTAAGCAGGACCCAAGTTTGATGAATAACTGCTCGTTGATGGATTATATACATAGATTGCAGCGAACACTCTTGGCAGTTCAGTCCAAGTTGCAGTGTTAGACAATAAAGCTCTTACAGTGTCATTTGCCTGGAAAGAAACAGTACTCGTAGAATAACCCTTTGGTGCTGGTGTCTCAAGCTTCAATTCTGGTGCTGTTACATTTTGAGTAAATGCACCAAGTGAATTGGCTGTGAATGTCATGAACTGAGTTACTGATTTGCCCAATACACTGTATGTCCACGTCAGGTTCACTAGACCATTGGCGCTAAATCCTGAACCCTTAACGGTTATTGTGCTTCCTGCAGGTCCTTCATTTGGATGTACTACTCCTGATACCTTTATTCCAGGCAGAACTATTTCTTGCGCATATGACGCATATATGAAGTTGCTACCGAATACTGCCTTAATATAGTATGATCCTCCTGGAACGTTGTACGCTATTGGTGCAATGACTGAGTTGTTTCCAAGATAGAATGTCTCTCCGTTGTAGGTGTAGTTGTAGAATCCAGAAAGTGGACCATGATCTGAATGCACTGTAAGCTTAACCTCACTTACTGGTATATAAGCTGCGAAAACTGTTCCCACTGGTGAACCAGTAAGGAAGCTATTTGTTGAAGCAGTCAGATTAAACTGTCCCGCAGGCCATCCTGCAGTTGCTATCTGACTTAGATTTATGTCAAGGTAATCTGTAGTTGTTTTACTACCATCTATGGCGCTCAATTTATAACTGCCTGAATATCCTGAAACGTTAAATCTTGCTGCAGTAAATGTGTATGGATATGTTGTGCTCATTCCTCCAAGCACTACTTGTGCGGTTGTTGCAGCGTGAGCCGGAGCTACGCTTGCATATGTAAGCGGTGAAATTGGTACTATCATTCCGAAAAGTGCTACAATTAACACTATGATTTTCTTGTTCATCACAATTGTTTGAATTACTTTTATATATAAGCTATATGAACGCAACGTTCTTTATTTTTTGTCAAAAAATTATGACCTAAAGACAACTGCTATCCCTTCAACTGCCCTCAGGGCAAATGCAAGCTCTATGAACGCAAGCCCCAAAGTGACAGCAAGCTCAAGCATTACTGGCATTCCAAGGACGTTGACCTTTATTGAAATGGTGCCAAAGTGCAGAAGGTAAAGGAAGTAAACCATGCCAACTACGGCCTGCAGCACCTTTAAAGTGCCCCCTATAATCCCCTTGTTGAATGCAATCCCTAGAGCAATAAGAATTGCAAGCAACGCTCCAAGGGCAAGCGTGTATTCATTAAAAAAGTAGGATATAATTGAAGATGCTGGAAGGGAAGGAAATATTCTCTGCATAACAGATGAAATGTACAGAGGCATTATTACAAGCAAGGCAACCATTATCAGGCCCACAATCACTGCACCTGCTATCCTTGCTGCTTTCATTACAGATTAACCTCCTTGTAAAATGTAACATTGAACGTGCTGATTTTCAGGAGCAAGGATGATGGCTGTGCAGCGTTTGGAACCAAAAAGTTCAAACACAATGTGTTTTTACCAGGAACAGCGTTAAAGCTTCCTGATGTGCTAGATATTTGACTGCTACCAGAATATAGGTCAGCGCTAAGCTTAAGGTTGAACCCTTCACTTTGCATGTCTGTGAAGCTTAGAGGGACTGTAACTGAGGAGTATGAGCTGTTTACTGGCACTACCTGTGCGCTGCCTACAGTAAGGTTATACAAAGGTGGCTTCCAGGTGTAAGATTCAGTGCCCAAGTTGTAGACTACACCCTCTGAGGAAAGGGATGAAGAAACTGTGAAGGTCTGGGGTTCAGTTAGCAGTTCCCTGGGTGATATTGAAATATTAATGGGAACAACCAGGTTGACTGTCTGGCCCTCGGTTGCACTTATAGGTACTGAAGCTTCGCCAACCTTTCCAGTGCTGTTGCTAACACTTACGTCAAGAAAACCGTTCAATGGGACATACTGCACATTGTAGACAAAGGAAACCGCCGTCTGAAGCTCGACGTACCCGTTTCCTGACTTGATCACTGATGGTTGGCTTACCGAAATGTTGCTGACAGCGCTGCCGATGCTAACGTTTCTGCTGAAGCTTACTGTTGCTGGTAGGACATTCATCAAGTTAGCATTAACATTGAAGATTATAGTGACGTAACTCAGTGAAAGTGGAGAAACGTGAATTGACGAATTTTGAGTTATTACAACCATTATGGGCTGGGTGGAATGTGGCTGCAGGTTAACAGGAGTTGATGAACCATATGCAATCACCTGCCCTGATGGTGAAAGCACTCTGGTCTGGACTGATACGCCATATATTTCAAATGGGCCGTTATTTTTGATCGTTGCAATGCTCTGGTTCATCGAAACAGATATACCCATTACGGAAACAAGTGGAATAAGTATTAACCCTACACCGACTATGAGAATTATGGTTGAAGCAATTGCAAGTCCAGTTAATATTTTCAATGTTAAATTTTAAACGCCATATTTAATAAGCTTTTTTGCTGGGTTTTTAAACTTTTTTATCTGAAAATCATTTAACCACTCCAATGTTCTCCAGTAATGTTGGGTCCATTATAACTTCCTTCTTAGGTAGCCTTTTATAGTATATAATTGCTGGCGTTTAAGCTTGGCAAGGTCAAATGCTTCTTGAGGCCTTGTGAAGTTGTACCAGTGCATGAATTCATCAACAGAATTAAAGAACTTAACCTTCTTCTTAAATATATCAAAGAACTTCTCCACCTTACCGTTGAATGAGGGTGGTCAACTCTACCCACTCTATCTTATGAGGAACTTTTCAAACTCAGTAAATCACTTCTCCATTTCATCAGCCTCAATTGCATAGAATGTTGTTCCGTGATCTGATAAAATCTCCTCAGGCTTGCCGTACTTTTCTATTGCCTTCTTCAATACATCAACTGAGTACTTAGATGTCGGAGTTGGATAAACGCCATAGCCAACTATAAACCTGGAAGAATCATCTTCATACACTATTAACCATAAACCCTTCCACCTAGGATCCTTTATTTCGTGCCAATCAACGTGCCACAATGAATTTGAGTATTCTCTCTCATACCTTATCCACTTCTTTCTGTGCCACTTTTTAGGCTTATTCATTGCAAAACCAACCTCCTTGAAGACTTGGTTGATCCTGTTGTTGTCAACGTTGTATCCTTTTGCTCTGAGAATTTTGCCGATATAGCTCGCATTGGCTCAGCTCGCATTGGCTCTGTACATTTCGTAAAGTTTAATGATTTCATATTTAACTTGCTCAGGCAAAGGCCTTTTATGTCTCCCAGCCTTTTTCTGAACATGAATAACCCCTGTACTTTTGTATTTGCTGTAAAGCTGCTGTACCCTTCTGGTTGAGACGCCTTTCATGTTTGTAATTTCCGCGTTCGTAAGTTTTCCTTCAAGCTAAGCATGCTACGTCCATACCTCTTCATTAGGTTTAGCCAAAATCTGCTTAATTTGCTTTTATCAGCTATATGTTTAAGACCATGAAATAATTTCCAGATAAGAGATTTAAAAACCCAGCAAAAAAAGCTTATTAATTATGGCGTTTAAAATTTAACATTGAAAACATCAACTGGACTTGCAATTGCTTCAACCATAATTTTCATAGTCGGTGTAGGGTTAATACTTGTTCCACTTGTTTCCGTAATGGGTATATCTGTTTCGATGAACCAGGGCACTGCAACGGTCACAAACAACGGCCCATTTGAAATATATGGCGTATCAGTCCAGACCAGAGTGCTTTCACCATCAGGACAGGTGATTGCTTATGGTTCATCACCTCCTGTTAACCTGCAACCACATTCTAGCCAGCCCATAATGTTTGTAATAACTCAAAATTCGTCAAGTCGCGTTTCTCCACTTTCATTGAGTTACGTCACTGTAATCTTCAACGTTAATGCTAACTTGATGAATGTCCTACCAGCAACAGTAAGCTTCAGCAAAAACGTTAGCCTCGGCAGCGCTGTCAGCAACATTTTAGTAAGACAACCATCAGTAATCAAGTCAGGAAACGGGTACGTCGAGCTTCAGACAGCGGTTTCCTTTGTCTACAACGTGCAGTATGTCCCATTGAACGGTTTTCTTGACGTAACTGTTAGCAACAGCACTGGAAAGGTTGGCGAAGCTTCAGTACCTGTAAGCGCAACCGAGGGCCAGACAGTCAACCTGGTTGTTCCCATTAATATTTCAATCTCGCCCAGAGAGCTGCTAACTGAACCCCAGACCTTCACAGTTTCTTTATCCATTTCCTCAGATGGTGTAGTTTACAACTTGGGCACTGAATCTTACAACTGGAAGCCACCTTTGTATAACCTTACTGTAGGCAGCGCACAGGTGGTGCCAGTAAACAGCTCATACTCTTTAGTTAAAGTCCCTCTAAGCTTCACAGACATGCAAAGTAAAGGGTTCAACCTTGAGCTTAGCGCTTACCTATATTCTGGCAGCAAGCAAATATCCAGCACATCAGGAAGCTTTAACGCTGTTCCTGGTAAAAACACATTGAGTTTGAACTTTTTGGTTCCAAACGCTGCACAGCCATCATCCTTGCTCCTGAAAATCAGCGCGTTCAATGCTACATTTTACAAGGAGGTTAACCTGTAATGAAAGCAACAAGGATAGCAGGTGCAGTGATCGTGGGCCTGATAATGGTTACCTTGCTTGTCATAATGCCCCTGTACATTTCATCTGTTATGCAGAGGATAGCTCCTTCCCTTCCAGCATCTTCAATTATATCCTACTTTTTTAATGAATACACGCTTGCCCTTGGAGCGTTGCTTGCAATCCTTATTGCTCTAGGGATTGCATTCAACAAGGGGATTATAGGGGGCACTTTAAAGGTGCTGCAGGCCGTAGTTGGCATGGTTTACTTCCTTTTCCTTCTGCACTTTGGCACCATTTCAATAAAGGTCAACGTCCTTGGAATGCCAGTAACATTTGAACTTGCTGTTACTTTGGGGCTTGCGTTCATAGAGCTTGCACTTGCCCTGAGGGCAGTTGAAGGGATAGCAGTTGCCTTTAGGTCATAATTTTTTGACAAAAAATAAAGAACGCTGCGTTCATATAGCTTAAATACAAAAGCAATTCAAACAATTGTGATGAACAAGAAACTCATAGTATTAATTATAGCACTTTTCGGAATGATAGTACCAATTTCACCGCTTGCATACGCTAACGTAGCTCCGGCTCACGCTGCAACAATAAACAACCTGATTGCTGTAGGATATGTCAACGTTTTAGGTACAACCCCATTTAAATTTACACCTGTAAGTTCTCTTAATGTTTCTGCAGGGTCTGCGCATTTGGTTAAAAGCGTCAAAAACGTGGTAACGCCAATTCCAAATGAGTATTTGGCATTAAACTTCAGCAGTGTAACCATAAATTCTGGTCAGTTCTCATTGTATCTTTCCAGTAATGGATTAAATGTACCAACATCAGGTGATACATTATGGTTACCAAACATTTTAACATCAAATGTAACAGCTAAAACTTGGACAGCGTACACCTATCATGGGCTAACATATTACCTAGGATTTGATGGCATTGTAGGTCCTGCACCAACAAACGCACCTTTAAACATGACAGGATACTTTGTAAAGGCATATACAGGCTCACCATCTAACTTGCCTGTTTCACAAACAAGGATAGGCATATTTCCAAATTTGATAATAACACCATCCAGTGGGCCAGCTGGACAAATAATAACAGTTTCTGGGGCAGGATTTTCTTCTAGCGGCAGTGTTGATATTACCTATACATATCATGTTGCGGGATCAAGTGCAAGTGTTACTGAGTCTACTATAGCGACAGCAAATAGCGCTGGGCAGGTATCAATACAAATACCAGCGCCAGAGCTTAAATTGGAAACGCCTACATATCCATATAATAAAACAAATATACCTTACACATCACCTTATAACTTGATTAACTTTTCAGCACAAGATACAAAAACAGGGTTGATAACTTATTCACCTATCTCATTTACTGAATTGCCAAGAGAGTTTACTGAAATTGCTTACTATAGTCCAGCAACAGCAAGTTGGACTACGGCTACATCAAAAGCGTATAACGGAACTGCTACTTCCCTTGGATACGTAAAACAAGGCTTGATAGTAGCAGGGGTAAACTTTGAGCCAAAATCACCTATAACAATAAACTTTGATGGTACCACTTATGCAACAAAAACTAACTCTGCAGGGTATTTTAACACAACAATCACCGTTCCAGTTGTAGGAAAGGGAACATATACAGTATACGTAAGCGATCCGCTTGCAGTAATGGAGTTTAAGGTTGATGTACAACCAACACTCATTGTTACACCTACTAAAGTAACACCTGGGTCAACTCTAAACATTACTGGATACGGATTTGACTCTAATTATTACGTCAATATATCCTGGTTAGGCATCGTTCTTGGAGAAAACAACATATCTTCTGAAATTGTGCCAATTGGTTCAAATGGAGTATTTACAACGACTTTAACTGTACCCACTAACGTTTATGGAGGAAACCACAGCGTGGTAGCCACAGATAACGCAATACCAGCTACAACTGCAAGTGCAGTGGTATATGTGAATCCGTTAGTAATATTATCCCCAGCCACAGCACCGTTGGGTACAAATGTAACTCTTCATCTTTCAGGATTAGCATCTGGATATGAGTACTGGAATGTTATAAGTGGCATAGTGTACAAGGGATCATCGACTTCGCACAATTTGGCAACTGGGGCAAGTCCAGTAACTTATGAAGTTGCTTATGACAATATACCAACATATATAGCACCATTCACTTCATCTACAGGAGCAGCTAGTTTTGTATTTTATGCTGCAGGCTACCCAATGTTGCACGCAGTACAGCTAGTTGAAACATCGTATAAACCTTATAATGTAGTAAATACAGCGTGGTTAAATGTAACTGGAACAACGAACACTGAGGCACAGACAACAGCTGCAATTAAATCATTGAACGCAACTGTTAGTTCATTGCCAGGTCAAATAAACTCATCATTGAGCTCCTTTAAGACGTCAATGAGCTCACAGTTAAGCTCATCACTGAGCTCATTGAACGCAACTGTTAGTTCATTGCCAGGTCAAATAAACTCATCATTGAGCTCCTTTGAGACGTCAATGAGCTCACAGTTAAGCTCTATCAACAGCTCTATCTCAAGCCTTTCAGGCACAATTACTACGCAGTATAGCTCTATAATGTCATCCCTTACAAGCATAAGCACCATGATCAGCGATCTTAAGACGTCACTTTCATCTGACTACAGCTCGCTCAGCTCTAGCCTAAGCAGCTTAAGCTCCTCAGTATCTTCGATCAGCTCAACGACATCATCATTAAGCTCATCAGTATCTTCCATGAGCTCAAGCATTTCATCATTGCAGAGCTCAATCAGTCCACTTGAATCAAGCGTCGGCTCATTAATGACCTACTTGCTAGTAGTAGCTGTGCTCGCGATAATAATAATAGTACTAGAACTGGTACTTTTGGTAAGGAAAAAGTAAAGTTCTTTAAGTATTTTAAAATTTATTTTTTTATTTTTCTTTGTTATAAGATTCTTAATATTTAATCTAATAAGATGACCCTTCGTAAACATTTATATCTTACATTGTAAATAATAAAAATACGATGAACTATAAAGTTTTGTTGGTACTACTTGTAGCAACGCTGCCATTTGTAGAATTTGGAACGCCAGCTTTTGCATCTACCAATCAGCCTATGCCTTCTACGGTTGCAGCCCTCCCTGGTTATAAAAACGTCGGAAGCCTTTCGCCAGACTATCCCTTATTAGTTACAGTGTACATACCTCTTAGGAACACGGGGCTCCTCTATTCCATGGTTCAGCAGGTTTCTAATCCTTCCTCTTCACAATACGAGCATTTCCTTACATATTCTCAGATTCAGAAGCTCTTCCTGCCTGTGGGCCAATACAATCAAGTTGTTAGTTACCTAAAGGACAAAGGTTTTAAGATCTTACTTACGGCTATGGATTCAACGATCTTGATACAAGGGACTGTCCAACAAGTAAAGCAGTACCTAGGCCTTTCAACAGCGCTCTATTCAAACGGCACGTACAGCTATTATACTCTGGTAGGAAACCCGAACATAAATGCTTTTGTATACGCATCTAACGTTACAGGACTTATCCTGAGACATCCTGACACCCTTGTAACAGAAAAGGTCTTTCAGGGGCTGATGCGGACGATGCAGCCGAACATGACCTCCCCAATAACTGGCATTTCAGCCAAAGAACTTTGGAATGCGTATAACGTAACAGGATTGCTCAAATCTGGGATAAACGGCACAGGCTACACAATAGGCATACTTGACTTGTACGGTGATCCGTACATAAATCAAGTGCTTCAGGTTTACGACAAAGAGTTTGGTTTTCCTAACCCACCTAGCTTTAACGTAGTTCCTATAGGGCCTTACGACCCAAACCTAGGAGTTTTAGAGGGATGGGATGAAGAAATTTCTGGCGACGTTGAACTTTCGCATTCCATGGCCCCAGGCGCAAACATAACTCTCTACATAGGAAACGGGGCGCTTCCTGTATTCTTCCTTATAGCGTTCATCGACCAGCAGCACGCCGTTCAGACTGTGTCCCAAAGCTGGAGCATTTATGAGTGGTACTACTCGGTTCTTGGACCAGCCTTCTACACTGCAAACCTCCAGCTTGCGGATTACTACTACGCTTTGGGCTCTCTAGAAGGTATTACCTTCATAGCCTCAACCGGCGACGCAGGAGGTAGCGGATACAGTGCTGGCACTCTCGGGACTCCAGGATATCCCTCAACCTCCCCCTTCGTCACGGCTGCTGGAGGTACTACAGTTTACGTATCAGGCAATTCAACCTTACAGACAGCGTGGTCCAATTATGGATTCATACCTTATTTTGTAAACTATGGGGGTACAACGGGGGGCGTAAGCATGTTGGAGCCCCAACCATGTTACCAGTCCGATTTGACTGTTCCATTAAATTACCCATACGGCAGGATGGTGCCTGATATATCTCTGAGCGCATCACCCTTCCCAGGAACTTGGGTCGTCTATTCAGGTAACGTAACTGGGATATTCGGCGGGACAAGCGAGGCATCACCATTACTTGCCGGTCTTTTAACGCTAGTCATGCAGAAGGTACATCATCCACTCGGCCTCATAAACCCCTTCCTTTATCAGAAGGGATACCCAACCGGTTCTGTAGAGCAGATAACTTTCGGTTACAACATACCTTGGACCGCCCACTCTGGCTATAACCTGGTTACCGGCTTAGGATATCCGAACGTAGGAGTTCTTGCGCAAGCCATAAGTTCTGCGACTACCGCAAACACTATGAACGTAACCGTAACGCTTTTAAATTCATCATTCATGCCTCAACCTAACAACGAATTTTCACCTGGATCCACAATCGTGGTCTTAGCGAACGTAACTAGCAACGGCTTAACCATAACTACTGGCTCGTTTACAGCTTCATTAGAATCGCTTCAGGGGGTTTTAGTAACGGTTCCTATGCAGTACAACTCTACTTATAAGCTCT
>Ga0080003_1001765_pt1 | contig 10899 bp, 21 predicted proteins | sample JossMetagenome_FD_69206 | JGI IMG/M metagenome (GOLD analysis project Ga0080003, IMG submission 69206) | Hot spring microbial communities from Joseph's Coat, Yellowstone National Park, USA - JC2_E (SPADES assembly) (version 2) | ecosystem: Environmental > Aquatic > Thermal springs > Hot (42-90C)... | reverse complement strand
CTTAAAAATCATAATGCGTTGTTGTTTAAAGGTGATTTATAAAGGTTTGATAAAATGAAAAAACTTATTTCTATTCCGCAATTTTTAGTGGAAGCGGTTAATGATATGCAAGAAGCTTTAAATTTATATTATCATTCTTCCGATGTCCCTTCTAGGCATAGAATACCAAAATTTAAAGAGAATGAGTATTCTTTCAGTGCGGTTGTATGCCATTTAATAAAAGAAGGTATAGAGAAAGAGTTTGAAATGACGCAAAAGGCTACTAGTGAGGGCTGGCGTATGCCAGAGCGTTTTGATAGGTTTAAACAATTAATAGAAAGCGCATTTCAAAAAAGTCAAAATTTTAATATTGATAATCCTAAAAGAATAAAAGAGGTATGAGAATATGCCCGAAAACAATTCGCAAGATAAAGAGAAAAAGGTTATAGGCTTTGCTATAAAAGTAAGAATAGTCGGAAAAATGCAAGAAGAAGGCTATACAGATATAAACGATTACATAGACGCATTAAATAACCAGATTGAAAAACTACAAAGAGCCAGAGAACAAATTCAATCTGATTTACAACAAGCAAATCAAACCATCGAGGAATTAGAGGCTAAACTTAAAGAATGCGAGAATGCTAATAAAAATGAGGTATGAGAATATGAGAAAACCTTTAAAATGTGGTTTTTGTGAGCAAAAAGTAGAAATATGCGACTATTGTTATAAAAGTTTAGCAAAAGGTAAAGAAATTAGATGCTTGTATTTAGATGATTTAGACGGCACAAAATCATATCATTTTTGTTCTAAAAAATGTTTATATAAATTTGTAAGGGAGCATACATTTCCCGCAGATGTTAAATAAAAATGAGGTATGAGAATATGAGAAAAATAACAAATGAAAATGATAGGCGTATAGCCATAACCATAAAGAAAGCCCTTGTTTTAGAGGCACAAAATCTAGGATTTGATACAATTGACGCATATATACAATATCTAAAAGCACGTCTAAATGATTGCGAGAAGCAAAAGAAAGATTTTATGCAAGTAATAGAAGCATATAGCCAAAAAGAAAAGAAAGAGCCGATAATAATCCCTACGCCAGATTTAATAAAGCCAGAGTGATAAAATGCAAGGCATAGACAATTTTTATGACGAAATTGAGGAAATAGAGAAATATACAGAAGGGTTAAAGCAGTACATAGAGAATATGATAGAGAAATATGAGAGGGCTAAATCAGAAGCCTCAAAAGAAAGAATACATAAGAAAGTGCATTATTTACTTGTTAGGCTACCTTTTGATTTATAAAGGCTCGTTTGAGCCTATTTTTTTCCATTCTATTTTTTTCCATTCTATTTTTTTCCAAATGTATGTTTTGTTTTCTTTAATATTATAGATTACATTATAGCCTAGATTTAGCCACTTCTCTTCTTCTTCTCGTGGTATCTTTCCCTCATACTCTTTTATATATTTTGTTTCAAAAGCCATATAACCACATCGAAAGATTTAAATATCATAAATTTTATATTCTTTATCGGCTATCTAATCTATACCAATTCACATACAAGGCAAAGTCTATCCCCACACTCATTTTTGAGGGGGCTTCTGGTCGCCTCCCCCTCAAAAAATTTATTATCTACTCTTTAAATACTTTATAGTTTCTCTATCGAATAAAGGATTTTTAGGCTTAAATAAAGGCTTTATCATAGAGCGTAGCCTTACATACTCGTTAAATAACTCATCGTAAGATAAGCCATACTCGTTTTTTACTCGCAAGACTTTATTAGCTGTGCTTTTTCTGACGCTTATAGTTATTTTTATCCAATCTGGCATTAAATCATTCTTTTAGCCGATTTAATAAGCATATAAACAAAATAAGCCACGAGAGTAATCAAAAACATACCTAGCCCATAAACCAGAGGTATATTGTAATTCGTTGCTGTATAGGTATATGTTGTTGTGCCTGTCGTTGCTGTATAAGTAGTTTGAGTTAAGGCATAGTTTTGAGTAGAGGCATATATCATTATCATAAGAGAGATAAACAAAAAGACGTATTTTAAGATAAACTGCTTTTCTTGTGTGTAGAGATATGCGAAAATAAAAGCAATTATAACCGCTACTATATCGGCATAAGGCATATAATCAAAAAAAGAAATAGCAATTAAAGTTTATATTTCTTTCTCTTTAATTAGTAGTGCCTCTTTCTGTGCTTCTTTTTATGCACTACTGCCTCAATTTCGTATCTTCCCACTCTGCCTAAATACCTTCTCTCTAATCTTTTCCTCTTGTGCCTTCTCATTTTATCACAAAAAAAAGAAATGTGAGGGCTTAAAAGCCCTCTATTCGCAATTACTCGCCCTTCCTTCCGCCGAGAATTCCAGAGTGCTTTACTACGAGATACAAGAAGAGAACGAAGACTATTGCTATTACTGGCACTAAAATGTTTTGTATTGCTGTGCCAAATCCCACAATTATGTTATTTACTGCTGCGTATGCTGCTCCGCTACTAGGTAGTGCTCCAAGAAATACGCTTCCTAGATATAAGGCTAATTCGGGATTAAGACGTTTTAATTCTTAATCATACCAAAGCCAAATATCGCTAGGATAGCGAACTCTACTATGTTTTCGGTTTCCCTACTCCACTTTCCCATCTCATCACCAATTAAACCATAGCAATAGAAAAGTTTATAAAATGCTATGCTTACATAAGCCTAATATCTCTACAATAGCAACATCCACAAAAATCGCATAAAACAAAAGATTTTTTAGCCATATAAACTATCGCATAGGCTTAAAATCGTGCCTCTAATCGCATTTAAAAGCAAGATTTTTACAAGCCGAGCCTCGCATTCTAAAAACATTTTAGAAAAAGAAAAGAAATGCACCCGCACCCGAAAAGAAAAGAAAATTACTTTAAATATTTTAAGTCTTTATAAGTTAAAGTAAGTTTAAAGTAAAAGCCGACTGCGATAAGCATAACCGCATAGCCTTTTAAATAGTCTATCATTCTATAACCTAGTGCTTTCTTTTGTGTAGCATATTAATAAAGAGTGTAGCAAAGTATAAGATTGCTAAAAGAGAGGTTAAACTCGTGTTTATTACATTCGGAATAAGTGCGGTTATCAAAGCAGAGGCTATTAAGCCCACAAATAAGCCAAGTCGCTCGTCGTGTGTGCTTAACCAGACTATACCGATAAGCATAAGAATAAAGCCTATTGTAAAGTAAGGTATAGCAAGAGTATAAGAATAAACTCCTATTATTGAGTTTGCGGTTAAATTATACATTATTCCTCCCTCTCACAAAATTAATCATATAAATAGCAATTGTAGTTATTAAAATACCTATTGTAGTGTCATAAATTAGGCTTGCTATGTTTCCGAGAGAGCCTAAACTACTCATATTTAAAATTGATGGCATTACTAAAAATATTAATGAGAATGAAATAACAAAAATCGAGAATAATAAAGCAAAGAAGTTGTAGAGAAGTAAGCCGATTTTGTATAAAAGATTTCCTATAAACGCTAAAACATTCTCTATCGGTGCTAAAAAGCCCGTGTTGTTTTGAGGGAAGTAATTATTCGTGTCGTTAAAAGCATTAGTCATATTCACTGCATAGCCTTGCGTCGTGTTTATCTGATTAAAAATTCCTTGCATTTGAGGGCTATTATAACCTATAACAAAACCGAGCAAAGCAAAAACTACCGCAATTATAAGCATAATAGAGATTATTTTTAATAGCGTATCCATACTTAACCCTCTTTATGAAATATACCCTCTAATCTATATGTAGCGTATGCTATCGTTATAATTGCTGCTATAATTAATTGCTGTATAAACAATAAACCACTAAACCAGAATATCGCCAGAGCGATTATAAATGCCCCCTCGTGCTTACTAAATATCGCTAATGCTACAATCAAAAACAAATCAATTATATAAATTAAGCCTAACGGTATATTCACGCCATATAAAACCACTTGCTTGCTAAATTGTTGTTTAATGTTGTTTAGATTATTCGTTAAAGTAGTGTTTGTTATCGAGAGGTTAAGTTTAGGGCTTGATGGTAAAATGACGGGATTACTCACGCCACTGCTTCCACTACTGCTTGTTGTAGCCACAGGCTCTAATTGTCCTTGTGTGTATTTTGTTGTGAAATAATTAACTATCGTTGCGGTTGCGTTGTAAGGTAAGGCTAAACTTGTGCTTGTATAACCTGTCGGGCTTGTGCTTGTTGTTTGATTTGTAGAAGCATTAAAAATTATAATATCATAATTTTGTGCTGGCACATCTACTGCTTCGTTATTAGAAAAAATTTCGTTAAATTCATTTTGATAATAACTAATATAAATATGATTATTTGCTAATTGATTTAACGAATGCGAGCCAAGAAAATTATCAATTAGAGAAATTTGCTGGGCTTTTATTATCCAATTAAATCCGTATGTTCCATAATTGTAATTGTAGGCACTACCAGAAGACGTTATATTCTCATTTCCATAAAATAGTGTAGGACTCATAAATAAAATAAAATTAGCATTATTAAGTGTATATGTTTTAGCCGTAGCATTTCCAGAGCCTTGATAAGTTGCTATAACAAAATTCACATATCTTAATTGCGATGGTGCGTTTTGTATAGGGCTACAAATATATATAGTAGCATTCGAATATACTAAACCTTTTTGTGTAGTGCTTGGCATTACATAATAAACCTTATTATTTATTACTTGAAATTGGCTTACATTTATCATTCCCAGATTAGTAGAGCCAGAATAACCGAATGCTTGTATATTCCCATACTGCCCGTTTGCTGATTTTAAGCAAGGATATGCTGGCAGAGAAAACATTACATAAGACGTTGAAATTGTTGGGTTAACAAAACCTTTAATGGTGTAGCCTCCGCTCCAATTTAACCAATCTGTTATTCGCATAGTCCAATTTATATTAGTTAAATTAAATTGATATTCAAAGTTTGGTAAATTCGTTATGTTTTGTTGTTGTGTTGCTTGTGCTATTACATTTGCTTGTGCGTATGCGGGTATTAAGAGATAAGTAAAAGATGGGCTACTATAAACTTTTTGTGTATTCGGCATTAGAATATTGAGAATATAGTTATAGTTTGAGTAGTATAAGCCAAGCGGGACGCTGCTTGTAGTAGAGGCATTAGTTATATTGTAGTTGTAATAATAAAGAGGCATATTTAAGTAGCCGAGCCAGATATTCCCAGAAGGATTAAGCAATAAGCCATTATCTACTACTGCATTTTGCTTATAGATGTTGTTATTTCCTATTAATAAAGCGTTGCTATTGCTATAAACTGCTTGTATCTGCCTTGCAATTACACCAGTGCCTCTGTAATAAGTAAGGTTAAGGTATGAGGTATTTGGTGCGGTTAATAAGAAGTAAGGTATGGGCAAAGTATCAAAACTTACTTTAAACGTGCCCGCAGTGTTCGTGTTATTATTAGGTTGTGCGGGTATCGTTTGCGCTTGTGTTTTTGTTAAGTTGTAGTTTAAGAATGATAAATAAACAAATTGATAATTATTTTGTAGTGTGTCTGTATAGGTTTTAAGTCTCCAAGCGAAACCAGAATAACCTATCGTGCTTGTGCTTGTAGAGGTTGTAGAGCAAGAGCCTACACAAGTTGTTGTTGTTGCAATAGTCGGTTTATTATAATAAAAAGCAAGTGTCTCATATGTATTTCCTTGCAAGGTATATTTAGGTATCAAAATACCATTTTGATAAGGTATAAATGAGAGATTTCCTAGAAATGTAGAGCCGTTAATTCCAGAAAGCATAATATTATTTAAGTTGTTGAAATAACTCGAGGCATTTCCGAAAGCGTTGTAAGGAACATAAGTAGCATAAACGTTTATCGTTGTTGTTGCTATTGAGTTTATAGGGTATGTAAGCGTGAAAGATTGCGGGCTTACATTTAGATAAACCGCATTAGAGAAGCCTTTAAGCATATAAAAAGAAGCGTAATTTTGGCTAACAAGGTAGCCTAAAAGCGTTAAAAATGCTAAAAGAAAGGCTATTTTATTCATAGTATCCCTCGTTTTCTTCTTTATGCCTAAAATTCAATACAATAGAAGCAATTAAAAACATAAATACTATGAAAGGCATATAAGGGCTGCTTAAAAATGCGTAAGAATTCGGTAGAATGCTATTAGCCGATAAAACGCTATTAAGCGTTGTTAAGAAGTTTTGCGTGAATAAGACTATATAAACCACGCCGAAAAGCAATAGAATATTAAGTATTCCGAGCGTTTTAGAAGGTTTAAGGTATGCTGCCACTACATCGAAAATTAAGACTACAAAGAAGATTATAATAAAAGAGTTATCAAAAAAAGCGTCAAGCGTGGTGTAGATAGTATTAGCCGATATATAGGCTTGTGTGTTTTGTGGTAGAATTTTGTTTATAAAGAATGAGGCTATGTATAAGCCTAATAAAAATATAAAGAATATAAAGAATATAACTAAATAACTCAATTGAGCCCTCATAAACTCTAAATAAGATAATGTAAGTAAAAAATATAAACCTTATTTATTCAATCGGTTTAGCAATAAGTTTTAAAGCCCTTCTTTTACATCTAGGGCAAAATTGCGGTGGTGTCTCGTTTTTTGCTACATAAAGCGTTAAGCCACAATAACCGCATTTATAAGTAAATTTATCTAGTGGTGGTGTCTCGCTTTCTTTTTTGTTATCGCCGTTAGCGTGATCATCGTTATTTTTAGCAATATTCAGTTTTGCAAGGTATTTTTGCTTAATGCTATCGGGTATATACTCATTATCTAAAATTTCTTGTATCTCTTTCGGGATTTGAGGTTGCTGTGGTGCTTTAACCACATTCTCATTAGGGCTTAAATCTAAATCGTTTTGATATTTACGTTTAGCCTCGTTATATGCTTTCCAGAGAGGGCTATTAGCATCAAAAGGTTTCCATTTTATTATACCTATAAAACCTCTTATTCTATGGCGTAAAGTCCAATCAATAGTCTCTTGACTTGAATATAAGAAGTAAGGATTATCCTCAAAAAACTCAAAAATAGAGGGTTGCTTAACAATAGGTAAATTAACCGATTGTAGATAAGAATATGCTAAACCACGTTGAGTTATGAGTATGATAAGATTTGCTTTCTTACGAATTCTGGCGTCTAATTCGGTAAAGTCTTGCATATTTGTAAAAACAATATTATTGCGATTTGCGAATACATTAAGCAATTTAGTATATTTAATATTCGTTCCAGTCATACTTTCTCGTTTATCGGCTACAAGAAAAGCCTCATCAGTAATAATCACGTCTTTAAAATTTTGCTTAACTAAATCTAATTTCTGATTAGGGTTATAAATCATATTCTTATTAAAGAAATCTCTACTTACTATAAAATTGTCTATCTCGTTAAGTGGTATATCGTGCTTTATCGAATAAATTCTCTCTAAAAATCTTAATGAAAGTGTAGATTTCCCGCTTCTTGCTTGTCCTAAAATAAGGATATGAGCGTCTAAATCGTAATTTTGCATTCTTGCGATATTAAAAGATAGGAAGTTAAGTAGAGATTTGTTTAGATTATTTTTTTGACGCCATACCTCGTAATCTTTAAGAATGCTATCGGCTAATGATTTCTTAAAGCGTTGTGGTATGAGTGCATAGAGAGAGTTAATTACTTTTTTTTTAATATTTGTCTTTTCAGTAGGCAAGGCTACTTTAAGGATATTCTTTAAAAACTTATCGAATATCTGATTTATGTAATCCCAGAGCTGCCTTATTTCTTCCGTATTTTTAGCGTATGGTATAGCGTTATACAAGTCGTAAAAATTGTATTCAGAGCCTTTAATCTCTATTTTAGAGAAATCTTTTAAGGTTTCTACATCTAAATACTTCTCTAAAATTTGCTTTATGTTAAAGGCTAAATCCCGCAATTGATTAAAAGCTTCTGTGTAGTCTAGATTTGATAAAGAGAGCGTAAAATCTTGCTTTAAGTTTATGAGTTTAGCAATTGCGTATTTATCAATATCACTAATATTAAAAACTCCTTTCTCTATCGCTGTCTTAATTATGTCGTTATCGCTATCGTTTTCGGGCATATACTCATACCTCTAATTCTTGTTGCCCTATTTTATAAGGGTTATATTCATAAAAAGGAAGTTTTAATTCCTTTAAAATTTTTTTAGTATAATGTTTATCGCATAAGAAAATATCGGCTATCGTTATTTTGTTATCTTTATCTATAAATTTTACTTTTACTTTTTTAGTCGCAAGATTATCACAAAAAAGAATATCACATCTTTTACCAATAGGTATGTGCATATTCTCACTTTTTAGCCTCATATTCGTAAGGCTTTATAAATCTGCTTGCTATAAGCATTATTCCGATTACAATATCAATTAATAAGTAATATATCGGTATAGAATTTAAAAGCGTTATCGCAAGAAGGCATAGATAGAGAGGTATAATAATAAAGTAAAATAGCAAATTATCGGCATTCTCAAAATAACTTATTGTTATATTCATTTTTTAGCCTCGTTTTCTTTTCTTTTGGGTATGCGGGGGCTTTTCTTTTCTTTTTAAGTTTTTATCGGCATTTTTGAGATTTTTGAGAGATTTGCGGTTATGTTAAATGTTTTCATAAAGAGATAGTTTTGTAATTTGAGTTGTAGCGTATAAGCGTTTATTGTGTTGTTTAGCGTTTTATAATTAAGTTGTGCGGTTTTGTAAGCGTTTTGAGAAGTGAAATAGGCTAAAACTACTACTGCTAATGTGATTAAAAAGAAAGCCCATTTAATAACCTCTGTAAAGTCGTTAGGTTTAGTTAGCATACTTTCTTTTGTGTAGTGCGCAATCTGAAAATCTTTTATGTATGCTTGTATATCGGCATTTATCTTATTGTTTTCAGTAGATAAACCTATTTGCTTGTAGTTGCTGCCATCGTAAATAGCGAATGCTACTTTCTCTTTTTCATTCGGTAAATTATAGAGATTATTATAGTCAATTATTATCGGTAGTGTCTTCTCTTTGAATAGGCTTTCCTTGTATTTAAAAGTCCCGTTGTCGTAATGCCCTCTGTATGTTTCTCTCACATTCATTCGGTTATCGAATACTATTAGTTTCATTTTAATACCTCTTTTTTATTATAAATGTATTTAGGATAAAAGCATTTGGTGTGATAATAGAAAGTTCCAAAAGGGTTAAGTTGAAATATAACTACTGAATCGATTTCAGTTATAGGTTCTTTGCATTTATGACATATCAATTCTTTCATTTTATCATTCCTCTTTCTTTCATAATTTTAAGCGTATCATAAACCGCATTTTCTATGTCTTTAAAAAACTTTTCTTGTGCTTGTGTATCGTTGTCTATATGTAGAAATCTAAACAAGTCTATAATTAGTATTGGTAGAGATAGTAAAAACTCTTTCTCGGTTATATTCTTTATATCAAAAGCCTCGCTTACTCGCTTAGTTGCGTTTATCATTTCACGCTTTCTTATCCCTAGAAAATCCCAATCTATTTTAGGTGTGTTGGGTTTATGTAGTGCGTCTATTATATTCGGCATACTCATACCATCATCTCTTTTTATATAAATCGAATGTAAGTGCTGTCCAACTTGGTAGCATTTCTAAATAACAACGATAATGATAATATTTATTTACAACGCTATCTTTATGTAGGCTAAACTGCACGTAATAAGTGTTATTTTTTATAGGCTTCCCGCAATAATCACATATCTTTTTAAACATTTACTCACTGCTTAAATCCCATACTCTTTTTAAGATTATCTAAAAGTCCCTTATTCTCTTTTTCCGCAATATTTTGTTTTTGTAAGTATGTAGATATAAAAGTCTCGGTAATCTGGCGTAATGTAAAGCCTTCGAGGGCTTTCATTGTTATATTCGCAAGAGAGGTTAAAGTGCTTATGACATCGGCTATCCTATGCTGCTTTAACTCGTAAGGATTGTTTTCTAAATAAATGCTATCTAATAATGCGAAAGTAATAGCGTCTAATCTGCCATTCCACATTTTATAAATAACTTTGTAAGAAAGATTACTCGTTGTTGTTGTTTGCATAATTAGAGGTATGAGAGAATTAAACAAATAGTCTGCACCACTCTCGTTCATTATCCTTGCGTTTTGATTAATTTTATATTCCTTCTTAATAACTTCTCTCTCACTGCCCAAAAATTCTTCTTTAACTCGTTTAGCGTCGAGTTGCCAGCCACAAAAGGCTTGATAAAATGCGAGATGTAAAGCGTCAATATCTAAAATATATCTCTGCAATTCGGCGTTAAGTTTGTTCGGTTGTTCTGCTTCGATATTCAAATTAGCGTCTTCGTCGAGAGGCATTTCCATAATTAAATTTTGTAAGCATAGGCTTTTATAAATATATACCTCAAACCGAAAAGTTTTTAAATAAAGAGTAGAGGAAGTTTCATTCTAAAATATTATTAGAACTTGTAGAATAGCGGAATAGCGGAAGTTTGCAAATATATATATATTATATATGTATTTTGGAAAAAAGACAACTACTTACTACTTATGGACATAAGTAGTAAGTGAGTGAGTTTTTTAGTTTCAAATATATAAATATATATATATTGCGAAAAGTTTAAATATCAGATTGCTATAATATATTTTTGGTGATAATGTGGTAAAGAAAAAATGTGAGGTTCTCTGGTGTAGCAATAAAGCAACAAGAAAGGTTCAATTAACAAAGGTATCAACCCGTGAAAAAGTTTTCAAAATGGTGTGTAATAAACATTATAAAGCACTTAAAAATCATAGTGCGTTATTGTTTAAAGGAGATTTATAAAGGGATTGATAAAATGGATATACATTTATCTATGCCTAAATTTTTAGTTGAGGCAGTTAATGATATGCGAGAGGCTTTTAATATATATTATCATTCAAGCGATATTCC
>Ga0080003_1001763_pt1 | contig 10910 bp, 10 predicted proteins | sample JossMetagenome_FD_69206 | JGI IMG/M metagenome (GOLD analysis project Ga0080003, IMG submission 69206) | Hot spring microbial communities from Joseph's Coat, Yellowstone National Park, USA - JC2_E (SPADES assembly) (version 2) | ecosystem: Environmental > Aquatic > Thermal springs > Hot (42-90C)... | reverse complement strand
ATCAACAACCATATAAAGGGCTTCTTCCAAAAACGCAAGATCAAGAGCTCCCCTGACCATATTTTCCCGCATCATGTAAGGGGGTACTAATGGTGTATAACCCTTATTTACAAGTTCATCCATTCCAAATCTAAGCAGCGACTGTTCAAGAAGAACAAGATCCCCTTTGAGAAAATAAAATCTTGCCCCTGCAACCTTTGCCGCTCTTTCCATATCAATCAAACCCTTCTTTCCAAGTATCTCCTCATGTGGTGGTGTTGTTTTATTCCTTATTGTACCCCATGTTTTTATAGTTGGATTATCATCAGATGAATTTCCATCAGGCACTGAATCATCCAGTATGTTTGGCATAATCATCAAAAGCCCGTTTATCTTTTCTTCATATTGTAGAAGTTCTTTTTCTGTCTTCTCTGTCTCTGCTTTTGTTGATGTGAGTGCATTGATCTTGTCCTTTGTATCAATTCCTTTCTTCTTTAATTCTGATATTTCAAGGCTTTCTTTATTTCTTTTAGCCTGTAGATCCTGCAGTTTTGTTTTTAATACTCGCCACTTTTCATCCAATTCTAAAAGTTCATCAAGTGGAAAATTGCTCTTTCTCCTCTTCAAAGAATTGCGAATCGCGTCTATATGATCTCTTACATATTTTGTTGTTATCATACTACCACTTATTTTTATTATTTTTTAAAATCAAATTTAATATAATAGCTTTAAGTATATTTAAGTATTTTGTACAAAATAGCAAAGTTTTTTTATATTTTTGTTAATATAATTTTATAAAGAAAGAAAGTAGAGAGTATTAATCAGTTTTGATGTGCATAGATTAGAAGTAAGTTACTTTATAGTAGTTTCATGCCAAAAAATAATAAGATATTTATCGGCAAATTGTTAGTGAGAAAAAGAGTATCAAGTATATCAAGAAAAAATTAAAAACTTCATTTCGAAAAACAAAACATAAAATAATTTTATGTTTCTTTATTTTTTTCATTTTTTATTTCTCTTTTATTTTTATTCTTTATTTCCTCTTTCCTTCGCCTTCTTCACTGAAAACCTGATCAAGATCAAGGGTTGATATTTCATCAATCCTCTTCTTAATATTGTCTTCGCTGTATTCTGCAAATTCCACTCCGCTAACTACAAGCATAACCTTCAGTGAATCCTTCTGCATATCTGGATCTATCCTTGCACCCCACTTGAGAAGTGCATCCTTGCTTATCCTGCTTGAAACCTCCTGGAAGACAGATTCAGCTTCTCTTAATGTAAGGCTTTCACCACCTATAATATTGACTAATGCCTTCCTTGCTGTGCTCAAATCCGCATCGAGCATCGGGCTCTTTATAGCGTTTTCAAGCGCTACTATCGCCCTGCTTGTACCATTCTGCGTCGCTACACCCTCGCCCGAGCCTATGACGGCATAGCCCGCATCCTTGAGCACGCTCCTCAAATCCGCAAAGTCTATATTGACCATACCCGGCTTTGTAACCATCTCAACAATCCCCTTTGTCGCACTCGCTAGCACCTCATCTGAAACCCTGAATGCCATGTTGAGCGGTAGGTCTGGAGCTACTGATAAAAGCTTGTCGTTGTGGATTATTATAGTTGTATCTACAACCTTCTTGAGCTTTGACAATCCTTCTAGAGCATTCTTCATCCTGAGCTTGCCCTCGCTCGAGAACGGCAGCGTCACTATCGCAACAGTGAGAGCGCCAATATCCTTGGCTTGTTGTGCTATCGTGCTTATCGAGCCGGTGCCTGTGCCTCCCCCGAGCCCGCATGTTATGAATACGAGATGCGCATCGCTTATCATGTGCTTTATCTCATCCTTGCTTTCAAGCGCTGCTTCCTCCCCTATCCTTATATCGCTGCCAGCACCAAGCCCTTTTGTAACCTTCTTACCAAGAAGCAGCTTTCTTTCCGCTTTAACCTTAACAAGATGCGGTGCATCGGTATTCATAGCTATAAGGGTTGCGCCCTGCACGCCTATGCTCGATAACCTCGTTATTGTATTGCTTCCACTTCCTCCAGTTCCTATAACATATACTTTAGGTTTAGCACTCTCAATAAAACGCAATATCTCTTCATCATCAGCACTTAGCACATCTACCATATAATTACCTCTATCAGATATGCTAATTTATCATAACAAAAAGATAAAAAGGTATCGCAGTTTTTATGATTTATGAAATAAAAGGTTTAGTAGATTTTTGTATCTTTATTTTTATATTATGTTTCATATCCCTAATTTGTATCTTTAATATTAGATCTTTATATTATATTTTTATATTAAATCTTTATATTAGATCCGTTTTCATTGTTTTTGTTTTTTATTATTTATTAAGATGTTTGTGTTTTTGTTTTAGGAAAGTATTGTAGTAAAGGATGCCTGCAATTGTTTTTAAGTCAATTATTTCTCCTGAGTTTATCATCTCTATCGCCTTTTCTAATTTTACCTTCTTTACTACTATATCTTCATCCGCATCATGGTGTGCTTCTCCTTTGGAAAGGTCCTCTGCAAGAAAGAAATTAAACATTGTTGTATTTGATCCTGGCATAGGATAGCTTTTAAACATAAACGAAATCTTTTTTGGTATATAGCCAGTTTCTTCACTCAGCTCTCTTTTAACAGCATGAATCAGTTCTTCGCCATCTTCCACATGACCTGCTGGAATCTCATATATGTATTTATCTATTGCAGGCCTGTACTGCTTTTCTAAAATTACCACTTCCTGATTTTTTATTTTAGTAATAGGTAAAATAACAACAATCCTCTTCTCTTCAATTTTCAAAAATTTGTGTTTTCCTTCAGTGATAATATTAACAGTCCCTATTTTAACTTTCTCTGAGATATTTTTATTATTTTTATAAATTTTTTTTACCACACCAATCACTCCATCTAAATTTTGATGAGAAAGTTTATAGATACTTATAATCTTTTAAAAGGTTAATATTCAAAACTAAAAATTTATTTTAATCATCTTTTAACTAAGTTTTATTCTTTTATATTTATTTTAGTTTTTATTTTATTTATTTTATTCTTTATATTTATTATTTATTATTGATTCATTAACCTCCTCCACTTGTATAATAGCGCATAAGGAAGTAAAATAGTTTATAACTTATGAATGCTACCGTAAGAGAAAATGCAATAATGGCGAGAGAAAAAGTAATATTTATTTCCCCAAAAAGCAGTTCTGCTGGATAATATACTGCTATTCCTATAGGTAGAAGCAGGGTAAAGAGCAACATTATTATATTACCGAATATATTGAGTGGATAATTGCCAACCATTCCTAAAGTAGCAAGTAGGTTATTAATAAACCTACTACTCTTAATAAGATGGTAAGAAAGCACAGAAAACATAAGGAAAAACATCAACAAAGCATATGTTCCGATTGCAACAACACTAAAAAATATAATTATATATAATGTAGAAAGATGCAGAACCCATGCAGCATATGCAAATATAGCAAGATTTGTAGCAAAGCCCCCTAATTCTGTATATGCTCCACCCATAGAAAGCATCACCGTTGCAAGACCGTAAGGCCTTATCATATAGCTATCAAGCCCACCATGGCGCATAGAATGTGATATCTCCCAACTATTTAAATTATACCAGATTGCGGATAAAACCATACCTAGAGTTGAAGAAAGTATAAGCATCTGATAGTAATTCCAACCTGCAAAACCACTAGATACTCTATATATTACTGTTATAGCAATAATGGAGAAAAGTCCTGAAATAGTATTGTAAAACAACCATAATAGAAATTGTGTTCTAAAAGCAAGAAATGATTTCCATGAATATTCTTGAGTAATTAAATAATACCTTATAGAATCTACTATTGACACCTTAACCACCAGCAGATGTTATTTGCCTACGTACTCTGCCCCACGCAATAAATGCAGCAACTGTAAGTATAATAATCCATACTAAACCTGCAATTATACCTGTCATTATAACACTTTGACTTACAGTACCTAGGAAGGTAGTTGCAGGTATATAAAGCATAATCGCAAATGGTGAAATATACAATATCTGCTGTACAATAGAGGGCATCATATTAAGAGGTATAATACCACCACCTAGAAGAAGCATAGTAGTAAATATGATTTCTGTTATGCTTCCTATATAGATTAGTTTAATTGCGGTCATGCCGAGCAGAAAACCTATCAAATTTATTAAAATATAGGCTATTAATATTTCAACAAGAAGAAGCAGCACTGTATTAAATGCAAGCGCTATGTGCGATATTAAAATTGCTATTGCAAAGAATGGAAGGGTTGTAAAGATCATTGTCAGCAGGTCTGAAGAAAAACTACGCATAAACACCTCTATAGGGTATCTTAAAGGTTTTATATAAGATGTTGCCACGCCACCAGACTGTATATCTTCTTCCATAATACTAGAAAGATCTGTGTTTACAACCCCCCGAAGCGCATAGATCATGAAAAAGTATACGTCTATATCAGGAAGGCTCAAACCCTTTATACTACTCACATTTGTGCCAAGATAAACTGCAGACCATATAAGTATCATGAAAAGTACATTAATGAAGTTGAAAAAGAGTGCAAGAATATAATCAAGCTTGTATGCTAGACTATTCTTTAGACCTATTACAATCGTGGCAATGTAGGCATCGATGTTTTCCTTGTTGATAAATTGAAATTTCATCTTGACTCCCTTTTTTCAAGTTTGGTATACATCTTGGTCAAAAGCTCGCTTAAATTCATTACAGAAACACTGTAGTCGATAATATTCTCATTGCTGAGAGTTTTAATGAAGCGTTTGTTTTTAAGTATACTTGCATCAACCTCTAATTTTACTACTCCCTCTCCTGCATAAATAATTTTCCCGAAATCAAATTTGAGCTCTGCATCCGGAATGAACTTAATTTCAACAATCCTCTTGTTTCCGAACATATTTTCGAGCTTTTCCTTTGTGCCATCAAACACAAGCTTGCTTTTATGGAGCATTATAACCCTATCCGCTGTCGATATATCTTCAACAATATGTGTTGTTAGTATAAATGTTGTTTTATATTTTTCACGCATATCAAGTATGGTTTTTTTCAGAGCTGCCTTGGACATTATATCGACACCTATTGTTGGCTCATCAAGAAGCACAACCTCAGGAATATGGAGCATTGATGCAACAAAATTGCACTTCATCTGCTCGCCAAGCGACATAGTGCGTACCGGCCTCTTATAAACATTTTTTAAATCGATAGCATCTATAAAGTATTCTAGCCTTTCATCAAATTCTTTTTTTGGCACTTTGTATATTCTACGCATGTATTCAAATGTATCATAAGCGGGAAGGTTCCAGTAGAGCTGGCCGTGAGCACCTAAAACCACACCTATCTTCCATGCAAGCTTGAGGCGCTCACGCCATGGGTCAAAGCCGAGCACGTTTACACGACCCGAATCTGGATAGAGTATTCCTGTAAGTATCTTGATAAGCGTGCTTTTGCCGGATCCATTTCTACCGAGCAGAGCTACTATTTGGCCTCTTTCTATTGAAAAACTAACTCTTGAAAGCGCTGTTTTTGTATAGTAGCGCCGTCTGAATGAAGCTAAAAAGCCCGAGCTGGCACGCTCGTATGTTTTAAAGTGTTTTGATAAATTAGAGACTTCTATAACCTTCTCCATAATAAATCATCGATATAAATCACTTATAGTAAATATTAATAAATATTAAATACTTATTGTATAAAGGCGTATAAGGTCTATTACACCCCCCTAAGCATCTTGGAGTAGAAGTAATAAGTTTCGAATTTTTATCACTTTGCTACTTACCTTATATCAATACAACATCTTTCATATATCTATTATCGCCCGTGACATCCTCCACGAATAAATTTGGGGCTTTCTACTTTTTAGGATGCTTATAAGATTATAAAGTAATTATATTCAAATGAAAATGAAAAAGCGTATTTGCAGCTAAATTATAGCAAAATCTGCTTTTTATGAAAACATGGGAATTAGTACTATTAGCCATTTGACAAACCACAAGAAAAGCTTTTATATTCAAGAAGTTTAAATAACTTGGTGATTATTTGAGAATTTTTAAGAAGACTAATAATAACGAAACCTACCTTCGTAAAGACGATGAAGGTTATAAAAAGAATTTAACAGTAGAAGAAATACAAGATGAAATAAATAAATTACAAGATAAAAAAAAGGAATTGGATGAGCTGGTAACTGAAAGTTGGATAATAGAAAGAATAGTATGGGATAATCATCCCAATGGACTAGATGAAGAGCGTAAAAAATTTATGGAAGAAGTAGTAGAAAAACGAAAAGAAGCATTTGGAAAATTATTAGGATTAGAATATTTATTAGATAAAGAGAGAAAATTATTAGAGAAAAAAAGAAAGAAACTAAATAAGGAACCATGGTGGAATATAATAAAAAATAGTTTTTGATACAGCATTATAACTAGATTAGAAAATAGAAAGAGACAAAAGCAAAAAGATAAAATATAGTTACAAATAAATCTTGTAAACAGTTACCTTATTCTAATAATTTTAGCTAATAGTCTTTTTTAAATTTTCTTTCTGAGAAATGAAATATATATAAATATTTTCTTTCTAATAAATAAAATATAACTTAAGGGTGGGATTATAGAGCGATTAGAAATATTAGATTATTTTAATGAATATAGGAGATTTGCACCTCAACTTATAGAAAGGGAGCTGCAAGTTCCTCTCAATTCTAATTTTATAATATCATTGATAGGACCTAGAAGGGCTGGAAAGACATATTACTTCTTCCAGATAAAGAATATGCTTAAAAATCCATTATATCTTAACTTTGAGGATTCAAGGCTTAGAAATATAGATTACAAAGAAATAAGGGATGTAATAAGGCTGTATATAGAGGAGTATGGCGAAGCACCAAAGGAACTACTTTTTGATGAAATACAGAATATAGATGGATGGGATATTGCAATAAGAGAGTTATATGATATTAAAAAATATAAAATATTCATTACAGGTTCTTCATCTAAGATGCTCTCTAAAGAGATAACAACAAAGCTAAGAGGTAGAACCCTCTCTTATACACTACTACCATTCAGCTTTAGAGAGTTTCTAAAGATAAAAAATATTAAAATAGAGCATCTTTCTAAAGATGATGAAACTCTCATTAAGAATGCATTGAATGAATATATAAATTATGGTGGTTTTCCCGATGTTGTAATGAATCAGGAAAAAGATAAGATTCTTGCAGAGTATACTGATTTAATACTCTTTAAAGATTTTATAGAAAGACATGAGATAAAGAATATACAACTTGCTAGATACATAGAGGAGAGTATTCTGCAGAATTTTTCAAAAGAGATAACCTCTAATTCATTATTCAATAAGGCAAGGAGTTCCGGAATAAAGGTATCTAATAATACTATTTATGACTATTTAGAAAAGCTCAACGATACAGTAATATTCTTTTTCGTTGATCGATATTCAGAAAGAGCGCATGAAAGAACATCCTGGCCTAAAAAAGTATACTTAGCAGATACCGGGCTTTCAAAAGTGTTTAGATTTGGAGATGATACAAGCAAGCTTATTGAGAATGTAGTATTTCTTGAACTTATTAGAAAGAAAAATAAGGATCTTTTTGATATATATTATTTAAGCAATAGCAGTGGCGAGATAGATTTTGTATTGAAAAGGGGAGGTAATATTTTCTCTTTAATACAGGTTGCATATGAGCTGAATGAAGAGAATAAAAAAAGAGAGATTAAGCCATTGCTTTTAGCTGCTGATAGATTCAAGTGCAAAGATCTGACAATAATTACATGGAATGAAGAAAATATGATAAAGGAAGATGATAAAATAATAAAATTAATACCTTTATGGAAGTGGCTTCTAAACCCGCAGTAAAATATAGTTTAAATTAATATAGTAGAGATGTTCACTAATTCTTAAAACCCTTCAGGCAAGAAGAGCGCGAATTGTAGTGTTCTAAAATTATCAAATAGCAATAGATAATTTTTTATATTTAATCAAATACAAATTGATTATTTTAAATGGTGTTTATATGAACATAGAGAACGCTTTAGTGAGATATATTGATTATGGGAGCAATATAAAACTTATAGAAAGAGATGTAAAGTTAAAAGAATCAGGCAGTTTTATAAAAGCTTTTGTAGGACCTAGAAGGGCTGGGAAAAGCTCTATGATGCTACTAATTATGAAGAAGCTGCGAAGCAAAGGTATAAAACCTGTTTTTATAAACTGCGAGGATATCGATTTTACAGGTATAACTATAAATGACCTTGATAGAATAGAAAATGCAATTTTTAATATTTATAATTTAGGCAGTAAGTCTAATATATATCTCTTTATAGATGAGGTGCAGAATTTTCCAGAATGGCAAAGGTGGCTTAGAACATTATTTGATGAGGGTAAATATAATATATTTGTCTCTGGATCTACATCTGAACTTGAGGAAGGAAGACTACCTTCAGATCTTAGAGGTAGGGCACTAGAAACACTCATACTACCTTTTTCATTTAAAGAATATTGTAAAGCAAATAATATTGAATATTCTAAATATATGAATATAAATGATAAGAGTAAACTCCAAAAGGCACTTACAGATTTCCTCGATTATGGAGGTTATCCAGAAGTGGTTAAAGAGAAGGATTATAGTTTAAAAAAGACCCTACTTTCAAATATTTACACTACCGTAATACAGCATGACATAATAGAAAAATATAAGATAAGAAAAATAACAGAATTCAAACTATTTTTAAATGCGTTGTTTGGCACTGCATGCAGAAATTTTTCAGTTTCTAAAATAATACACTGGTTTAAGGAGCAGGGCTTGAGCATAAGCAATCAGAGCATATTTAACTATCTTGATTATGCAGAATCGGTATTCCTCATACGCCTTCTTTATCCTTATTCCAAGAAGCCTAAAGAGCGCAAGACGAAGCCAAAAGCATATCCTATAGATAGTGGTATATTAGGGCTACTTGAAGGTAGCAGAGATAAGAAGCTAGAAACTGCTGTGTTTGTTGAGCTTCTAAGAAGAGGAGAAGAGGTATATTATTACAAAAGTAGTAGCGCAGATATTGACTTTGTAACTTTAGATAATGGAAAGGTGTATAATATAATACAAGTCAGCTACAGTATAGACAATGCAGATACATATGAGAGAGAAGTGCATTCTATAGAAAAAGGTGCAGAGGAACTAAACTGCAAAAATGCTTTGATAATAACCTTTGATGAGGAAAAAATTATAAAAACAAATAATATTAATATAAAAGTAATACCTTTATGGAAGTGGCTTCTAAACTCCCAATGAAATATATTTTAACTTTGTATATGGTAGAGAAATTCACCACTTCTCAAATATATCTTTATGCAAGAATGGCTCAAATTATATTCTTCTAAATTATCAAATAGCAATAGATAATTTTTTATATTTAGTAAAATAGTATTTGACTATTTATAATATAATATAGAAGAATGTATCTTTATTTTATAGATTAGATTTACATTCAAAATAGGATACTTAAAAATTTAATGAGCTAATTTTGCAAAGACCATAGCATGCTTTCTCGTATTTTGCTCAAATCTTCCTCTTGATCAGGCTTCCTGAATACAAATAGGTGTTCGTGCATTAGCAATAAGAAATTATTCTCAATAGATTTTTTTCTCCATAATGGTGCGGTTTTTGTGTTGTACTGAACTTTTACTATACTCTCTTTTAATACAAACCCTTGCTCTAAAAATACCTGCATTATTCTAAATGATATTGGAATTTGATGTTTATGTCTTCTTGTATCTCCCATTAAAATTGCACAATATTTGTTTGGCTTGAGAACACGATAAAATTCTTTCGCTACTTTTGCCATTTCATTGCTAAATTCTTCTACGGAATGCACTTTGGATAAATCACCATCACCTTTATGATTGGAGTTTTTTGTATAAGATATTATACTTGCATAAGGAGGATGTGTTGCTATCAGATCTATACTTTCATCTTTTATAAAATCTAACTTTCTTGCATCGCCAAGATATGTTTTCTGCTCCAAGAATTTATTATCGAGTGTTGAAAAATTAAGGCGATCTCTAGTAAGCATTATTGCTTCTTCATTTATATCAACCCCAATACCTCTCCTTTTCAATAATTTGGTTTCTATTAAAGTAGTACCCGAGCCTAAAAATGCATCTAACACTATATCACCCTCATTAGAGTATCGTAGTATTAGATTTCTAGCTACTTGCGGAGCCCAATTGCCTCTGTATTTTGCATTAAGATAATGGGTAGCCCAGCTACCCCTTTCTGGAAAACTCCAGACAGTTGTTGTTTCTAATTTGAAGTCTTTTGGCTGCAATTCCTTTATATTTTTACTTTCACCTATTTCTAGTTCGGTATCTTCTATAACTACTTTTTTATGTTTTTGTATAAATATTTTATAATCAGCATCAGTTATCTCACTCATTTTTGTAACTTCCAATTCATCCAAATAATCACCTACTATTCTTATTAAGCCATTCTTTAATAAGGCTGTTTATTTTTGTTGATACTTTTAGATCTTTCTTGCTGCAAACTCTTTTGAATTCATCGAATAAATTAACATCTAATGTTATTGTTACCCTCTTTTTCCTCTCCATAACATCATAATAATATACTTTTTATATATAATTAATACTTATACATATTTATATGTATTGGTAAGTATACAAAATAAATTCTCTTTACAGAATGCATAGCAGAAAGCCCACAAATTTATTCGTGGGATGAATGCGAAACGAAAGGTTTATAAATATATATTGAGGTATATAAAATAGTAGTGAGATAAATGAAATTGACTCAGGTTGTAAGAGTAGAAGGAGATTATGCAACGCTAGAGAATCTTTCAAAAATAACTAATGGCCTTTATAATTCTGCCCTATATT
>Ga0080003_1001761_pt1 | contig 10916 bp, 23 predicted proteins | sample JossMetagenome_FD_69206 | JGI IMG/M metagenome (GOLD analysis project Ga0080003, IMG submission 69206) | Hot spring microbial communities from Joseph's Coat, Yellowstone National Park, USA - JC2_E (SPADES assembly) (version 2) | ecosystem: Environmental > Aquatic > Thermal springs > Hot (42-90C)... | reverse complement strand
AGAGAGGTAACGTTAAGAGTTAAAAAGGTAAAGAGGTAAAAGGGTAAAGAAAGATTTATTAAGGAGAGAAGAGAAGGGTATATTGGTGATAGAAGATATGAGTCAAGAGATGTATAAGGTAATTCAAGATATAACGCAAAAGGTAATACAAGAAATCAAAATGTTCCACGATTTTCCAGAGTCCATAAAAGTAAATAAGGCAATATTGACCTTAGAGCCAGACGGTTTTAGTGGAAGTTTGTATTATATTACTGTGGAATATGAGTTTGATAATACTAAATACGTTATCAAAAGGCCGGTATATACTAGACTAACAAGTACAATTGACGATATGATTTATGAAATAGTGGATCATTATAGAAGGATGCATTTAGAGTAATATTTTTTTTCTTAATTTTAAGTTAATCTTTTTGTTTTTCTATTTTTTACATGCTTAATTCTATGTTTCATATTTTTATGCTTAATTTTTCTCAAGTTAGAGATAAAAAGAGATAAAAAAAGAATGATTTAATATATTATCTTGAAGTTGAAAAAAATCAGGTATAAAAAAATAGAATTAATTTTAAAGCTAAAAATAAATTGAAAATAGATATTGTTTTGTTTCGCTTAAATATATTTCTAAGCAGTCGTTTTTCTCTGCTATTTTTATTTTTTCTGTGCATTCAATTTTTGTTTTTCCATATTTTAGTCTTAATATCATTTCAGTTTTATTATTATTAGGCAAAAATGTTATTTCGAATTTGAATAATTTTTTCTTTAACAATGTGAATGCGTTGATGCTTATTTTTTCTCTACTTATTGCTAAAATTTCTGGTACTTCATTCATTTCAAAAAAGGACATTAATAAATTTCTAATTTCTTGCTTTGAAATTTTTTTAACTATATAACTTACGTTCTGTTCCCAATTTTCAAACTCCTCTAAGCCCATTTTTATCACATACATGCTTTAGAGATTTAGATATATAAAGTTTTCTGTGGATTTTTAGAGTTAAGTAGACTAAATTTATGATGGTCTATCGTAAGATGCAAAGGTAAAAAGATAGAGAAAGATTTATATACTTATAGTTACATATGGTATGATGGGGAGAAAAAAATGAGTCGAGAAGAAGATAAGTTGGGTCAAGATATAATTAAGTTAAGTCAAGAAAAATTAGATGAGGAGGAAATAGTAAAGTTGGTTAAAAAGGTACTTCAAGAAGGTAAAGAAGAAAGTATACATGAAGCAAGGTTTATTCTTGTTCTTCCAGAATGGAAAAGACCAGGTAATAGTTTCAAAGATTATGGGAAATTTAGAATTTTATACGGCGATGCAGAAATATTTGAGCTTCATAGTGTATATGATTATCCTACTACTGATCAAACAGAATATGGCATAATACCAAAATCTAAAGCCGTTGTTATACTTTTTGAATGGGGTGACGATTTTCAAGGCAAATTTCAGAAATATGCAAAATTATATGTCTTTACTTATCATAAAGGATGGGAAAGCATAGATCTATATTAATTCAATTATTTTTTTATTCTATTTTGATTCATATTTCTATTTTTATGCTTAATTTTTCTTATTTTTGTCTTATTATTTCGAAATGAAGAGAGATTTAAAAGTAAGGGACAAAACGCTAAAAATAACGAGAGATGCAAAGATAAAAAGGTAAAGAAAGATTTATTAAGGGGAGAAGACATAGTATAAAACTAGGGAGAAATATGAGTTGTGTAATACTCGAAAAGAAGGGTAAGTATATATACATTAAGTGTAAAAAATGCGGACATGTACTTTTTTCCAACGAATCAATGTCAATTTCCGATTGTGAGCATTTTCAGGTTGTTATGAGTAATGATCGAATTGAAATTGTACCCAAATAAAGTTAATTTTTTATTTTTTTGATTTTAACTTTTTAATTTTTTGTTTTAATTATTTTTATATTTTCTATCTTATATTTCTATCAATATTTTTTTTCAGGTTTGAGATAAAGTTACTAGAAGTTAAAGAAATTGAAAGATAGAAAAATAAAGATACTTTTAAATTTGTCATAAAGAATAACATGATTTACTGGTGAGAAGAAATATGGTAGTTTCAATTAAATTAAGAGATTTTGGTTGTAATATGCAGTATGAATGTCAAGAAGAACATCGTGAATTGTTAGTTATTGATGTTTGTAATAAATTTGCAGTCGTTACTAATGATTGTGATCATTTTTATACATTAAGTTTAAGAGAAAATGATGAAATTGAATGTCCAAAGAATAAGATTGAAGTAGTAGAAAAACATTATTATGGTAAATTCGTTATTTGTAAAAGATAAATTCGGTGAGATAATGTCTTTTGAAAATCGTGATGATGTACTTGGAGATATAACAATTAAGAAACATAATAATTATTTTGAAATTATTTTTACAAAAAAGTATAATTGTCATGTTTCCGATTATGAACAAAAATCTTGTGTCGTTGAACATATAGATGACCGTGGAATTTTTAATGTTTATTTTATCCCATATGAAAAATTAGAAGTTAAAAATATTGATGAGTTATTCTTATTGTTAATTAAAAAGCCTAGAGAAATTATAAATATTTTAACAAAAAATGACATAACAATAGATAGACTTATAGTAGAATATTATCAAGATTAATCTTTTTCGTAATTTTAAAAACTTAGAGGTTTCGAATGATTTATATTTGTCATATAATATATGTTAATTTGCAGATGATAAAAAATGGTTATAACGCATAAATTAACTGATGAACAGAAAAAAATCCTAGAAAGTATGCATAACAGAACGGACTATATTTTCGAAACTCATAAGGAATATCTTGATGCGTTATCAGAATTTGATAGAACTGGAGTATTAAAAATTCATGGAAAAGTTCTATATGTAAGAAAATATAATAATCAAGAAAGTTAGAATAGATTATTTAATCTTCAATAATTTTTGTTATTTCTGTTTTATTATTTCAGAATTAAGGGGGATTTGTAAGTAAGGGACTAGACGGTAAAAATAGCGAAAGATAGAGATCTAGAGATTTAGAGAAAACTTTAAAAGTTAAGAAGTACAGATGTATATTAGACCTGATATGTCGGAAGAAAATATCCAAAATGTTCAGCCTGAGTCCACTCAGGTTATCGAGTCTGAGTTGGCTCAGGAATCTCTTTCTGAGATTTTTTCTCAAGCTGAAAATACTCTAGTTGAAGTTAGAACATTAAGACAACTAAGATACTTGCCTACTGTTTTCATGCTGAAGACTAAATTTGGGCAAGTAGAGAAAATAAGTTTAACTTATCAAGATAAACTAGACTGCAGTAGTTATATTTCAAGGTCAGGTCTCACATTCAACGGATGTTTTGAATTTAATGGAGATCAACTTAAAGAAGTCAAAGGTATATATCATACGCCATTTTCTCCATTGTTTAGTTTGAGTTTCAGGGGAAAGATTAGCAGAGATTTAGAAGAAATGAAAAACTTTATATTGAAATCATTGGATATTCTGAATGTCAAGAATACAAAAATATTAATTACATATGATAACTATTCTTTTAACGTTTTTGATAAGTATAGAAAAGGTCAGCTATATGAGTTTGAGCAATTTGCTGAACAAGGTCATTTGCAAATATTCAGTATTCCAATGCCAAAATATGCGGATGTATATCAGTTTAGAGAAGTTAGCAGTGGCACGATATACAATCATGAATTGAAATTTGATAAAAATGTTTTAGCATATGAACCCTATACAAGGCCCGGTGTCTCAATAATCTTATTTACTAATGAGGAAACAAAAGTACAAATTAATAGTCCTGATCATGGTGAAAATGAATTTATCCTGCCTGCAAGAAAGTTTTATTTAATTGTACATCCAAGGCCTATTACAAGTAGGGTTGATTAAAAATGACAAAAATAAAGTTAGGCAAAAAAGAAAGGGAAATAATCGATTTTCTATTAAAGAATAATGGATCAGTGTGGCAAAGTGAGATCTTAGAAAGATTCACGTGGGCAAGTAGATATACTTCCATATTAATAAGAAGACTTTATAGACTACAACAAAAAGGCCTAATAGAGATAAGACAAGAGATTAACCCAGAAACAGGAAAGCAGAAAAAACGCATTTACTTGAAACAGTAATTTTTTTATTCTATTCTTTTTTTAGCTTAAATCGTAAATTATTTCTTCAATTTCGTCTTGTATATCTTTTATCATTTCCATTATTCTTTTTTCAAATTCATAATCTTCATAATTCTCATCTATTTCATTGTTTATTCTTATTATTTCTCTTAATTCTAACTTTGCATTTTCTAAATCTCTTATTGCATCTTTCAAACTTAATATGATTTGCTCATATTTTGACATAACTTATCTACCTCATTTAACGATAATTTATATGACGTTTAAAAATATTTTTATCTTTATGACTTTGTGTTTATAATGTAATTTTTTCTATGTCACTTTTTTTGATAGAAAGTTTTAAATTTGTCAGTTATAAAATGTTTCATAGGCGTAGCGCCAAGGATGAAGGGACATCTGGCGTAGCGCCACATGTCCCGGATTACTTGAAAAGAAAACTATTTTCATCTTTACGTTTTTGCGTTCAAGATGCAATCTTTTATTTTTTCTCTTGGAACGCCTTCTATACATCTTTTTGAAACGAAATTCATTGATGTCGAATTTAGTACACTTTCTACAGTTACAGGCTCATAGCTCACAAAGTTCTCATGTATTACACAATTTGGTCCTGCGAATTTAAATAGAATCGGATGGACTTTTTTAACTTCTTCCAACATTAGCCACGCTATTTTTCTAATTTCCCACTGTGATCTACTACACAGTCTTAAACTGAAGAAATTATACAATTCTCTAGCGTTCATGGTTACTACAATGTTAGTGTTCACGCCATTTGGTAAGACATATCTAGCGTCTTCCTCTGGTACACCGTTTTCAAGAAGTGCATAATAGTAATTGTAAATTTGTCTATATGCAGTTTCAATTAGGCCTTTGGTCCTTTTTTCTGCAGATTGCGGAATTATTGGTTTGAAATATTCATCAATTGGCTTAGCAAATCTATGACTCATCTGAGTATAAGAGGCTATCCTGTGCCTGACCAATTGATGACTAGCAACACGGGATATATCCTCTATGGAGAAAGTATAAACTGAGTGTTCTAGAACTGACCAATATCCGTGCAAAATTGCATCCTTGATCCATGTCTCTATTTCTTCTTTAGTCATGTCTTTTTCATGATGTTCCCATCCCTTCCTACTTCTGGACATCTTAGATGCTATCGCCACAACTTTTTCTCCGTCTTCTGAAAAAGAAACTAGAGAAACTTTCAATTCTTACACCTTTTTCTATTTTAATCTTATTATTTTTTCTATCTTTGCTTTCATATTTGTTTCTTTTTCTAGTTCTTCTTCCAAGAACTTTTGTAACGCTAATCTTATCACTTCACTTCTATACATTCTGTGATTCATTGCATACATATCCATTTTAGTTATTAGGTCTTCATCAGCTTTAAACACAATAATCCTCAATCCCATTTAGATTACCTCCTTTACTTTCTTTACTGTATTCATTTTTCCAACAGTTATACCAATTGTATATTCTTTATCTTCAGAGAATTTATATAATCTAATTTCAAAATAGAAAGTTCTATTTCTCATCATCAAATAACCGTTTATTGTTCTTTCTTTCTTTGAATAGAAAAGAATGTCAAACTTTCCAGTAAATTTTATTGCATTGTTTAGAATGTTGTATATGTCTTCTTCTGTTATTACTTCAACTATATTTTTTATAATTTGTAGAGTTTGTGAGTCCATTTCTCCTCAGGAACATATGACTTTATGACGTTTAAAAACATTTATATTTTTAGACTTTCAATTTAGAAAAGTGTACCATAACATTTTCCCTTAAATTCGCAATTCTTGCAGAAATATGAATTTACAGGTGGTATATTTTTGTGATCTTCCATCTTTATATATTCCTTAAATTTCTTTATCCATTCAATTGCCTTCTGTATATATTCATCCATTAATTTTTTATCTATTAGAAATTGTTTAACTTCTCTATTTATCCTATTCAAATATATAATATAGATATTATCTATTTTATAATTCTGTTGTTGTAAAAGATAGTAATATATTGCAACTTGGTAAAGATGATAGTCTTTTATTTGGAAATAGTTAGTTGAAATTGTTTTAAGTTCTATAAGGTCATTATTACAAATTAGGTCTATTCTTCCCGATATTTTGATTCCTTCAATTTCCCCATTGATCTCAATTTCGGTTTGACAATTTAGCTTTTCTTCAAAATAATGCTCAACTTTTTCATGATATTGTTCCCCTAAATCTAATGTGATTTCGTTTATTGCTTTCTCAAATTCAAATTTTCTACTAAAATAGCTTTTTCTAAAACATATTCCAATTTCAGATGGAAATATTGTATCTTCTGGATATTTCATTTTGAAACTTTGTTTTACAAGTTCTTCATAGTTCATTTTCATCCCCCTAAATTGCTAAATCTCATAAAGTTTATTATTTGATTACATATTTCGTCATTTGATTTTTGACCGATTTGCAAATCTATGTCTAACGCTTGCAATAAGATTTGAATATCAATACTTTGTTCTTGTCTTCTGGATTCCAAACTATCACAAGTTATGTAATTATTGATACTATTTATTTTTTGTTGAATTAGTTCAACTAGTGCTCTTAAAATTGAAGGATATAAAACTCTTGAATTTATTATTTTCTCATAAGTTTTTTTAACTGCCAATTGGATAATATGAATTCTGTCGAGTATTGCGGGAGTAAATATTTCATAATTTTGAAGATAATCTTCAACATCTGGAGTTTTGAATTTATCAAGAACCATTGAATATGGATTTCCTGCGTAAATTATTGGAATACATTTTTGTATTGTGGCAGATTTGGATTCTGTTCCTGCACCACGGGTCCAAACACAATTTTCTAGTCCGGTCGATAAAGTTGCATTTATTGAGCCTAATTCTTTAGCACTAAAACCCTCTTTCCAATTTTGTATTTCATCAAAAATGAGTCCATTGCTTAAAAACACCGCACCATACATATTATTTCTTGCATCGTATATCAGATTTGCATAAGTCGGAGATTCTGTATAATATCTAAAGTTAAAAACTTCTTGAAGGATCATGAAAGTTGTAGTTTTTCCAGTTCCTCTATTAGAAACTTCAATATAATTAATTTGACGTTTGGTAATTGGAGATTTAAATAATGGAAATAACCTAGGAAGAAATAGAAATATATCATTAATTTCCATTTTTGTTGGATTATATCCGAAAGATTGAAGAAGAAGGGCATATGTTTGCTTTTCTGAATTTGCCAAATCAAATAATTCTTTCGCAATTTCATAATTATTTGGAGGCTCAATGGAATAAATATCTGATATATACCAATTCATTGCCCCTTTTCTGATTTTAACAAACATGTAACTTGTAATTAAATTATAAAAATCATCTGGATTATCTGCAATAAAATGAGGATCAAAACTCGCAGTGAAACCATTTTGAAATCTTGCTATTATTTCATCATTTTTAACTTTAAAATTAGTAATTTTAGAGATGAACTTTATTTCGTTATAATATGGTAAATTTGAGGAGAAATATTGTTGATCAATTCCACGTTTGTAAGCTCTCAAAATTTCATTTTTCTTTCTTTCATCAATTTGTTTTTCTCCTATAATAATATTTAGAATACGTTCAGTGTCACGAGGATTATAAAAAAATGAATGAGCCTTTACTTTTTCTAAAAACTGAGAATTACCGTTCATGAAAAAAATGATAACTTATGACGTTTTAAAACTCTTCCTCCACATTCCTTCTTTCTCTTCTTCTCTCTTTCTTTTCCTCTTTTTGTGTTTCTTCTTCCTGTTCTAGTTCTAATTCTTCTTCTTGAACTCTATTTCCATTTCTAGGACTGAACTTTACATATTCGTTCAATAAGTCAGCATATTTACTTAGAAACTCACTAATTAATCTTAAGTCCTCACTATCATTAGCCGTTATTCCAATTTGTTTCCTATAGTTATTCCTTGAATGTATGGTCATTGAATATCTTACAGAATTTCCGTTTGGTATAGCATTTATTTGAACTACAATTCTATTCGTTCCTTTTATATTCAATATTCTTGACACTATTTTGTTTTGACTTTTTGCCTGACTTCCTAACTCATCTATTATTTCTTTGAGGGATGCCATGTATACTCCCTAGTTAAAAACTTAGAATATGACATATTTATATATTTATAGTTATTCGGAAGGAGATGAGGACAGATATAAAAAAATACTTAACTTATTTGGAAGAATATAGACCTTATAATTTTCGCTATTTTAGTATTATATTTTCTAGACAGTTCTTCTAATTTTTGATAATATAGCTCATCTACAGTAAAAAATACTCTTTCATCATATACATCTCTACTTTCTATTTCTTTAAATGGACTTTGAGAATTTAGTATTTTATCGATTTCCTGTTTTATTAACTCACGTTTTTCATAAAAAATATTTTTATATTTTGCAGGTATTCTAAGTTCTATATACTTGTTTTTTTGTCTCTTCATACTTTTCTCTTTCAACATCAAGGATATAAACGTTCCATATACATTTAAATGTCAGGTTTTCATTTGAAGATATGAACTGTGAAAAAGTTTTTAGCTTTCACTTTCTTTACGCTTACACTTATTTTATCACGATTGCCACAAATTATCGATATAGTTCAACAATACCAATTTTTGAGAAATTTAAAAGATATGCTTATGGTCATGATAGAAATTCACATATTTTTAGTGTTAAGGAATATACGACGAAGACGCATGGTCTTCATTACCATATTTTATATTTTACTAATAATAAATTAGATTATTCTAGAGTTCATGAAAGAATGCCAAAACATTCGGATATTAGAATTGAGATAGTTCCAAAAACTAAAAGTGACATAAAAAAAGTTTTTACTTATATGACTAAGTCTAAAAAATAATTTACTTAGTTTGTGATTGTTGTTGAGAACTTTGCTTTTTCTGTGCTAACGAATTTACATCTGAGAGAGTGTCCATATTCAGTAATGCATTAACTCCAAGTGTAGTAGTGTCTTTTATTGACTCGATAGCGGAAATTGTGCTTTTTGTCATTTCATTTATTGCATTTTGAAAAGTTTCGTTATTTTGCTTTTGGTTAAAAAGATGTACAACTTCACCAACTACATAACTAGCTATTAGCACTCCCATCAGTACTAGGAATCCTTCTATTGCTATTGTAGTTATAGTCATATTGATTCTATTTTTAGAAAGATGGTCAATAATAAGCTTTTCTCAAAAAATCAAAATATATAAATATGTCATAATATACGTTTGAGAAATGAGGAAAAATGGCTCAAAAGGTAGAAAAGCAAAAAGTTGTTTTCGGCATTAACATAAATAAAGATCTAAAGATGAAATTAAAGAAATATTGTGTAGAACAGGATAAGACATTAACTGAGGCGATTGAGGAGGCATTAATTGAATATCTCCAAAAAAGAGGAGTAAAATAAAAATTCTATGAACGTTTTTAAATTAAATAAAAAAACTCTTTTTTAACTATTATACATTGATCTTACATTTTTTTCTGTTTGAGTTTCGAATTTTGGTAATGTAACGTTATTCTGATTTTGGTATTTGCCGTGATATGGATTTTCAACTGGTGTTAATGTTTTTGCAAAAATTAGATGTAGAAATCTTTGCCCAGATTCAAGTTTTATTGGAAATTCTGATCCAACAATTTCTATGGTCAATTGTCCCTTAAACCCAGCATCTACAATTGTTGGAGGAATAAAGAGGCCTAATCTTGCGAAAGTGGACCTGAGATTGACAAACGCCATTATGTCATTAGGAAGTTCTATATATTCCATTGTCGTCATTAAAACATGTTCATGTGGAAAAACTATAAATCGATTATAGTTTGTAACAATATAGAAATCTTCAATATTTTTGTCGACTTCAAAAACTTCATCTGTTTTTCTTAATCTTGCAAATTGTGAACCAATTCTTAGATCAATTCCGTTTTCTCTTATAATTTCATCCGAAAAAGGTGTTATTTTTATTAGACCTTTTTCTAGATAATATTTAAGATCTCTATCGCTTAAAATCATATTTCTTCAAGTTTGAGAATCATGATATGACATATATATTTCTAGTTATTTTCTTCTTTTTAATCTTTCAATTTCGGCCTTAAGTTCATCAATTTCATCATAAATATCTACAAAAATATCATAAATTACAGTATATAAAAATGCAAAAATTCCAGATGAAAAAATTACTGATATTAAAATTTCTAATATATTTTTTGTTAGAATTCCTAATGATAAAATTATCAAAGCTAAAAATGTAAAAACTAGAAAGACTAAAAAAGTTAATATTCTCCAAAGATCTCTATTCATACATTATCAGATTTATTTTTCGTTTTATGACAAACTTATACATATTTATTTTAGATTATTCGGAAGATTTTGACTTTTGTTCTGGATGTAACTCGTAATAAGCCTCAATTAACATTTTTCTAAACTCTTCAAAGTCCTCCTTACTTTCAATTACTAAAAACCTTTCTCCGTCTTTTTCTTCAATTCTCATATTCATATATTTTCTATTAAACACTTTAAAAATCTTACGTTTTTCTTAATTCTGAGTTAAGAAACTTCATTCTGGACTTCGCCACAGAAAACTACAATGTTAAACATATTTCTGTTATATCTCCAATTTATTTTTATATATTGTGGATATCGGAAAGTCTTTATTATATATCTTAAAATTCCATTTCCCTTCTTTTCGTAAAATTTTATTGAAACATTCATTATAATTTTGATAGTTACTAGATTATTATCTTCTAAAACTAAATAATCATAAAGATGGTCAGGATAACGCATTTTTAGC
>Ga0080003_1001760_pt1 | contig 10917 bp, 14 predicted proteins | sample JossMetagenome_FD_69206 | JGI IMG/M metagenome (GOLD analysis project Ga0080003, IMG submission 69206) | Hot spring microbial communities from Joseph's Coat, Yellowstone National Park, USA - JC2_E (SPADES assembly) (version 2) | ecosystem: Environmental > Aquatic > Thermal springs > Hot (42-90C)... | reverse complement strand
CGTAGTCCACGGCAGCCCGCAGGGCGTCGGCCACCTGTTTATCATCTAGCTGAGGAGCTGGGCCCGCTAACAGTTTTTCTAGGAGCTTGGCGGAGAAGGCGGCGGCGCCCATCCGGCTAGCCACATCGCCTGCGGATAAGCCGCTGACTCCGTCAGCAACCACCGCAATTATAGCATTAATTTTATTTACAGACGCATTGAGTAGTAGGAAGCTATCTTCGTTGTGATCCCTACCCCCCACGTCAGTCAACGCGGCTAGTTCGTACCTAGGCGTCGAAGAATTGTCGCTACTCATAGAACTCCACCATCACATAAGGTATACCTGTGCTCTCGCTGAAGGCAAGCACTATCTGGTCACCAGGCATGAGCTCATAGGGCTGGCTCGGCTGACCAGGGCATTGATCCCGGCAACCAAAGGACACCAAGATCTCCTGCCCACCCCTGATGATCTTCGTCCCATTTACACTCCCAAGGTCTTGGATAAGCCAACTCCCCCGCGACTTGTCATACCAGATTCTAGCGTGCCTCCGGCTGATGTACCTCCTGCCACTACGCCTAAGCTCCGGATCAGGCACCTCAATATCCGCGCCGGAACCCTCCGTTCCGAGGATATACGCCTTACCTGTGTTGAGCCGTACCCTCTTCCCATTGATGAGGAGATAGGCCCCAGTTGGCGTGAGCGGAGGCTTCCTGGTAGTGAGTAGGTTGTAGAGTTCGGTGCCGTCCTTTATTCGCTTGGTTGGGTTAACATCAAGCGCTGCCTTAAAGACCTTGTTAAACAGGGATGCGTAGCTACCGCACTCAACCAAGTTGCAGGGCTCGTCTATAAGCACATGCTGGGAGCTGATATATCTACTGAAATTCAGTATCGCATCTACGAAGACGCCTCTCCGTGGTTTCATGGCGCCCATGAGCATGGAAGCCCACATATAGACGTCGGAGGAGAAGTAGGCGTAGCCCTTATCCGTCTGCTCCTGCGGCGACACCCAATCCTTTCCTATCTTAGTGCCCGGCGTCATTTGGGCATACCCCTCCTTGGCTGTTCCGAAGTCTAATAGGACGGGATCGTCGCCCCTCATTATGACGTTGTCTGCAGCGAAGTCCCTGTGGATTATGCCGTGGTTATGGAGAAATCGGAGTATGTCCGCCAGCTTCTTGCCGATTTCAAAGGCCTCATGGGGGTCAAGCCCCCCCTTACTGGCGGCATACTTAGCCAAGGTCTGCCCCGGCACGTACTCCTCCACAACAACCGGGTTCAACCCCTCGTCACCCCGGTCGATGAACTTGACTATGTTGGGATGACCGCCGTACTGCCTCCATATGCGCTCCAAAATCTCCCCCTCAACCCTCAACTTATCAATGCAGTAATCGATGGGATTTGGTCCACTTACATTTGGGAACTTAATAACAACGTCACGCCCACCGTAATCAGCCAAATAAGCCACACTCATGCCCCCTTCCCCCAGCTTCCTCTTTATCACGTATCTACCCAGGACTGTTCTGCCCAGCCAGGGATCGGCCATATTGGGTCAACCATATTACTTCATAGGGGTTGTGAGCCTGTCTACCCTCGTCTTGGGATCCTCAACCTTGGTCCCCTGCGTCACGTTGACAAGCCTTGCGAAGTACGGATCTCTCATCATTAAGTCACGGGCCTCCTGGGTACCGAGCAGGGAATCGAGCAACCTATACTCGTCTGCGGGGTTCTCGCCATTTTTCGACTTCTCGACTATGTTCGCCACTCTGACGCCCACCACGTGGTAGATGCGGGCCTCCGGGTGCGCCTCGGCGAAGGGCGCCTCTTTGACGAACTGTGCCCCCACGTCTTTTGTCACTGCACCCAGCGCCACCGCCGCTATCTTCTGCTGGCCCTCTGGCTTCGGTCCGATCTTCAGCTTGAAGGTTGCTATTATGATGTCGTTTGCCGACACCATGCCCACATCCCACGGCTTGCTCCTCGGGTCGAGCACCATGGCTCTCGGCGACGACAGAGCCGCCTCGCGGATCTCCACGCCGGCTTCGGGGATTAGGTCCAGCGCAAGCTTTGGCGCCACCGTGGTTTTTATCATGGAGGCCAGCACCTGCGTCAAGCCCTCAAGCTCGTTGGGCTTGCTAGCGTGCTTCATAGTCCCTCCCCCTGCCTTCGCCATATCGCCACACAGGTTTAGGTCGTAGTCATCGCCGATGCCGTAGACGAAGGTGGTTATGTTGTGCCTCTGGCGGGCCTCTTGCACAAGCCCGACGATTTTGGCGGGATCCGTCACACCTGCGGTGGGCTGACCGTCTGTGGCTATCACCATAACCCGCAGGTAACCAGGTGGCGTCTTTGAGAGCACATCAACCGCCCTCTCAATACCCTCGTAGAGATTAGTCCCGCCTCCACACTGCGCGCCCCTTATTGTGGCCTCCACGTCCTTTGCGGATTTCTTGGTGGCTGAATCCACCACTATTTTGGCGTTTTCGGAAAAGGTGATTAGTGACAGTATGTCGTCATCGTCCAGGTCTCTTTGGTACCTCCTAATTATGGCCTCCTTAGCCGTCTCAATCTTCTCGCCGCACATGGAGCCCGACGCATCGATTACAAACGCCATATGCGCCTTCCTCCTATAAGTCTGCACAGCCGCGGCAGCCTCCTTGGTGGGCCTAGCCCTAACCATGAGGAAAACCTCCGCCTCACTACCCGCCGACAAATTATCCCTATTGAGATGCGCCTCAAGCTGGAACGGTGCCGACATAATATCTATACATTCCAGGCGTATTTAAATTTTCTTTTATTTTTAAATTCTATCACCGAAAGCTTTATTAAGCCTAGTAACGCAAAGGGGGCGTGGTTAAGGTTAAATGCCCTGCCTGCGGTTTTGAGTTTGAATACAACCCCCATAGCCCCTACTGCCCACAATGTTACACGGTTGTCCCGCCGCCTTCTCAACAACCTGCCCAGCAACCGCCCTCCCAACAACCCGTGCAACAGTCAACTCCACAGAGGGCCGTGTCTCGATACGTTGTCCATGCCGTGAGGCAGGATGGGTCTAGGGAGAGGGTGGCTGAGGTTGTGGAGGGTGGGCCTGAGGTGGTGCTTGGGCGTTACGAACTTTATAGCTATGCCCTGAGGGATCCGGACACCATATCCCGCGTCCACGTGAGGTTCGTGGTCAAGGGCGGCAAGCTTTATGTGCGTGATGATGGCTCCACCAACGGCACGTACGTAGACGGGCAAGACATAAAAGGCAAGGGGGAGGTGGAGCTACCGCCGGGCAAGGAGGCGCTCCTCGTAAACCCCAAGTCGCCGGTAGTCAAACTCGTGGCTGAGTCCGCCTAGTGGGCTAACACAGATAACCTATTAAACTTGAGCACCTCCACGCCTTATTCGAAGCACCATCACCGGATTATTAGGTCGCTTAGGGTATATCCAGCTTCCACAAAACCAGCAGCCAGTAATCCCAACCTTAATATTTTAGCAATAGCCTTTGCAGTACTAGCCCATGTAGCTTTAGGAATATTGGATTTAAGGGTATCGCAAGGCTACTCGTACACTCTTGTTCTACTGCCTCCACGCCTCAACTCCTCAATGATTTCCTCGCAATTACTGCCGTAGTCAAGGGGTGTCCTTCCCTCATTATCCCTTATGGTTGGGTCAGCCCCATGATCAAGAAGAACCCTAACCACATCAACAAAGCAACCCTCTATCGCAAAATGCAGAGGCGTATAGCCATACCTATTTTGTATGTTTGGATTCGCGCCGTGTTCAAGCAACAACTCCACAACTTCGGGATAACCATACATGGCCGCATAATGCAACGGCGTACTGCCATAATTATTTTTCATGTTTGGGTTCGCGCCATGCTCAAGCAGAAACTCCACAATTCTGAGATAACCACGATCAGCTGCAGTATGCAACGGCGTACCACCCTCTACTGTACTTTGTCCGTTTGGATTCGCGCCGCAGTCTATTACTAATCGCTTTACCTCAGCAAGATCACCTCTTGTAACAGCCAAGCCTAACTTAGATTCTGGTGAAAATATTCCGCCGCAATTCTTCTTTCTTCGGGCAATGAACATTGAATATGAGTGCTTGTTTTTGTTTTTAATGCTTTTCGGCACCATGGATTTAAGGGTAATCGTGAGGCTACTTGTACACTGTTGTTCCACCGCTTCTACGCCTCAACATCTCTCTGAATTCTTCCGAGCATTTGCTGCCAATGTCGAGGGGTGTCCTTCCCTCATTATCCCTTATGGTGGGATCAGCCCCATGCTCGAGAAGAACCCTAACCACATCAACATGGCAATTCTCTACCGCACTGTGCAGAGGCGTACTGCCATGATTATTTCGTACATTTGGATCCACTCCACGCTCAAGCAAGAACCTCACAACTTCGGGATGGTCATTCCTGGCCGCAAAATGCAGAGGTGTATCGCCATAATTATCTTGTATGTTTGGGTTCGCACCATGCTCAAGCAACAACTTCACGAAATCGAGAAGACCATCCTCTGCCTCGAAATACAATGGTGTAGCGCCATATTTATTTTGTATATTTGGGTCTGCGCCATGCTCAAGCAACAACTCCACAACATTGAGATAACCATCACTGGCTGCTAAATGCAACGGTGTATTGCCATCATTATTTTTTATGTTTGGGTCTGCGCCGCAGCCTACTACTAATTGCTTTACCTCAGCGAGATCACCAGTTACAACAGCATCGAATAGTGAATCCGCATCTGCGTCTCCGCAATTAATCTTTCTTCGGCCAAAGAACATTGAATATGAGTGTTTGCTTGGTTTTTAATGCTTTCGGCGCCATGCCTACCGCGTCTAGCTTGTGTGGTTGAGATTGCATCGCAGGCTTTAGTGTTGGGGTCAGCGCTGTGCTGCAGTAAAGACTCCACGATAGTCCGGTGACCACGGCTAGTCGCGATGTGGGGCGGCGTCAACGCCATGTTGCAAAGGCGAGCTCGCGGTATGAATGTTAAAGAAAGAGCTAGCTATCGTAACGCCATTAATGGAAAAGCCGTTAGTAACTAACTGAATTTGTTGAGTAGTAGATATCATCGGGATCAACTGAATAATCCACCCACCAGCATTATTCATCAATGTTATAGGCCCCACCGGGAGAACCAGCCAAAGCCCAAAGGAGTTCAGCTGCCCTAAATAACTCCCATTAACGTACAAGGAAGCGTCACCGTCTATATATGCATCTTGGATCACTTGTTCCGTCGCATTGACATATGGGTTGAACAAGCCTTAGACTGCGAAAGATAATCCGCCTACACCCTTATGTATATGACTCCAGTATTGATTAAGTTCTAGCGAAACGAGTGCTAAGTCGCGGTAGCAATAACTATCACTTTTTCTCCATTATAAGCTAATCATAGTCTTCTGGCATATAGGCTGAGTTCACTACACTCCCGTTACCATACGTAGGTAGAGATACGAAGAACCCATATACCTTCCAACCACCTAAAGTAGTGCTGAATACGGAACCTTCTAATGTGTGAACGAAATAACTCATATCGTTAAAGTCAATTATGCCCGGAATAGAGAGATTACCCAACATTACGGGAGGCATTAACAATCCTAATTCAGCCTTAGTGAAGTTCAGGTATACACCACCCATGGCGGAGGAATTGTAAAAATACGGAATAAGGTTAAGCCCAGTTGAGGAAGAAGACTGTGGAAGCGGGGTCAAAGTCCAGTTCCACTGGTCAGTCACTGGGTAGGCGCTGATGTAGGTGAGCACTGCGGCTTAGACGTAGTAAGTGCCTCCTTGGCTGACTGGGTAAGTGAAGTTGAACGTGTTGATGCCTGGGTTTATGGTGACGCTGAACGCCTTGGAGGGGCTGTAGGGACCAGCGAGGGAAGGGGTTATTGGCGACCCAGAGCTCTATCTCGCCTTGAGTCCGGCTAGTCACCGTACCGTTGACAGTGACCGTGACCACAATCTCCCCATTACTCGCCGAGGCCTGTAGATTATAGAAGGGCTCATGCCTAATGAAGGTGACGAAGTTACTACCAGACTGGAGATTCACCGTCATGCCTCCCCAATACTCCGTGAAGTTAAGCCCAGTGTTCGGGTAATGGTAAACCTCAAGAATGTAGGTTCCCGGAGCGATATTGTAGAAGCTCAAGTAACCGCTTGAATTCATGAAAGCAACCTCCTTAAAAGAGGAATTGTAGAGGACCCCAAGGACAACACCAGGCACAGTGGTGGCAGGCCTACCAAGAACATTGTAAACTAGGACAGCCAAGGAAGATGAAGACGGTGAAGGTGGGGTAGTTAATTGCTGAGTAGTTGCCACGTACAATAAAGCCCAATCAGCATAGCCCCAACCTGTAGTTGCGCCTACGAATTAGTTTCCGCTACTCGGCGGTGTGAAATAACCTATCAGGAAGCTTACTGATTGCCCAGTGTTTAGGTCCGTAGCAACGCCACTGAGCGTGTTCGTGCTTGGGTTGTAGGTCACTGTTACATATCTGATCACCTGGGTTAGGATGTGAATCCTGTACCAATGCCGTTCCAGCCTTAACAACGCTTGGATTAGTACCGTTAATATTGCTCAGAATGACTACGTCCCACTGCCCAGAGGCGTTATACCGGCTCCAGGAACGGATCCCACTCAACAATTAAGGCGTGGAACTCTGCGGTATATCGTCACCAAACATTACCCCTTGCAACCTGCTTGTTGAGGTGTAGCTTATCGAATATGTATTGTGGGCTCGCGCTCCACATCGTAGGCTTCAAGAAAGTATATGTCGAAGCCATCAGCGAACTGCCCGGGTGGCTGACCATTCGAGAACGTGCCCAGGAGAGCCACAATCAATGAACCTCCACTGTAGGCCTCATCCCAGAACACACTACCTGCAGTACCAGGTTTGTTAAGCCGATTAAGTAGGGGTCAACTCAACTGGTTGGCATGCTGGTTGAGCCCCAGTACTGGCCTGCATTGCTTGGCCCGTAGTGCACAGGCCATTGGTTTATTGGTGCACCGTTATAGTCGCCCTGGCACACGTGTGGTGCTCCGAAGTACTGCTGGCCGTTCTCTAGGTTCACCATCACCTGCGTATAGGGTTGGCTTGTTTGTGCCTTGGCTGTTGAGCTAACGATTAATAGCACCGCCACTACTAGCATTACTGAGACCGTAATCACCAGCCTAGGCCTGGCGGGCACAACCTAGCAATCGATAAACTCCTTTTAAACATTCAGCGAATCCACCACGCACGTTGTGCATGGTATGTGGGTAAGGAGACCACCACGTGCAATTGAGAAGAGGGTTTACACTGAACTGTGGATTAACCTAGGGCATTACCTTCTCCACAACACAGTAGGTAAACCACCAACAGCAACGTCACCATCAGCAATATTTTAATGATTAGGAGTAATCGTAGGGTTACTCGTACACTCTTGTTCTACTGCCTCCACGCCTCAACTCCTCAATGATTTCCTCGCAATCACTGCCGTAGTCAAGGGGTGTCCTTCCGTTATTATCCCTTATGGTGGGATCAGCCCCATGATCGAGAAGAACCCTAGCCACATCAACATGGCAAACCTTTACCGCAAGATGCAGAGGTGTCCAGCCAAACTTATTTTCTTGTATGTTTGGATTCGCGCCGTGTTCAAGCAACAACTTCACAACTTCGGGATAATTAAACTCGGCCGCAGCTTGCAATGGTGTGATATCATAATCGCTTGGATCCTTGTGTAGCAACTCTACAATTTTGGGATAATCATACACGGCCGCAGCGTGCAATGGCGTAATGCCATATTTGTCTCTTATGTTTGGGTCTGCGCCATGCTCGAGCAGAACCTCTACAACCTTGGAATTACCATACGTTGCTGCATAATGTAACGGCGTCTCGCCATATTTTTTGTCTCTTATGTTTGGGTCTACGCCGTGCTCAAGTAGAACCTCTACAATTTCGGAATAACCAAACGCGGCCGCAACGTGAAATGGCGTGGCACCTATATCGTCATCCCTCACGTTTGGATTCGCGCCGCAGTCTATTACTAATTGCTTTACCTCAGCGAGATCACCAGTTGCAACAGCATCGAATAGTGAATCCGCATCTGCGTCTCCGCAATTAATCTTTCTTCGGGCAATGAACACTAAATATGAGTGCTTGTTTTTGTTATTAATGCTTTTCGGTGCCTTGGATTTAAGGGTAATCGTGAGGCTACTTGTACACTGTTGTTCCACCGCTTCTACGCCTTAACATCTCTCTGAATTCTTCCGAGCATTTGCTGCTAATGTCGAGGGGTGTCCTTCCCTCATTATCCCTTATGGTGGGGTCAGCCCCATGCTCGAGAAGAACCCTAACCACATCAACACGACAACGAAAGGCCGCACTGTGCAGAGGCGTCCAACCATCATTATCTCTTATGTTTGGATTCGCGCCGTGTTCAAGCAACAACTTCACAACTTCGGGATGACCCCACGCTGCCCGACCCCACGCTGCCGCATAGTGCAACGGCGTCCTGCCACCATTATTTTGCACGTTCGGATCTGCACCATGTTCAAGCAACAACTCCACAACTCTGATCGGATCTGTGTCATGCTTAGGTAACAAATCTTCTACAAATTCGGTTAGACTGTCGGCTGCATAGTGCAACGGCGTAAAGCCACCCGAGCCTTTTATGTTTGGATCTGCACCATGCTTAAGTAACAACTCCACAACTTTATGATTACCAAACGTGGCCGCATAATGTAACGGCGTATTGCCATCTTTATCTTTTATGTTTGGATTTACGCCGCAGTCTACTACTAATTGTTTTACCCCAGCAAGATCACCTCTTGCAGCAGCCCTGAATAACCTCTCTTCTTCGCAATTAATACCCTTTATCCAGTCAATGAACCGCCTAATGTCAGGCATTGAATATGCGTGCTTGTTTAATTTTTAATGCTTTCGGCACCACGCCTCCCGCGTCTAGCTTGTGTGGTTGAGATTATACATCGCAAGCGTTGTCGAGACTTAGTCCCCTAAGAGTCTCAGATTCGATTTGTAAATTCTTCGTGAACGCATCCCGTCTATGTAGCTGTGGTATCCCGCCTTGGGCGTTTTCTGGGTTGGCTTGGCCCGTGGCTTAGCAGGAGGTAGACCAGGTCGGACGTGCAGCTTGAAGCCCCCATCGTTTCTAATGTTGAGACTCACCCCGCCTTAACGTTGCGGAGAACCGCCGAGAGGTAGTGGCATGCCTGTTCGACATGGTGGTTAAGCGGCAATAGTGAGGGCTTATTCATATACCCTAGTGACGCCGCCACTCCTTGATCTTGAGATCCTGAAAACAATAACCGGATTGCCAGGGTCATCCCTGCATCTATACCCAGCAACTATTTCATCACCACTAACCTCTATATAGGGCGAATGCCTACTGACCCACCTCTCAGCAATAACCACATCATGTCCACAGATGGCACAAACTACGCCATTCAGCTTATTTCTTAACAAAGCCTCAACCTTGTCGATTAGATCGATTTCATCCATGGCAATTCACGGTAATAAAATAATAGAGGTATTTATAAATTTTGTCCATGGTTCCTGTGCAATCTTGGGAGGTTCATAAGTGGTGTGGTGGGTTGTTGGGGCTGGCGGCGTCTTCGTGGCTGAAGGCACCTCCGGCGTCTACGACAGCTTAATCTACGCGGTGTACGACGCGTGGGACCCTAGGTATAAGGTCCTGTATATGCTCGTGGATTCTCCCAGCTGATAGGGGGTTGGGGATCCGCCTCGTGGGATGAGGTGCGGCACCCTATATGCAGGGTTCAAACTATGTCTGCAATGAGGTTCCACGTCACTTGGCGTCAATGTATAAATGCATCTAACCATGGAAGAGCAATGGGTCTTTGCGATGTGGATTTCGTAAACCATAGCGTATGCCCAAGTAACCAACCACCCAACCAGCAATCACGCACTGCAGGTTCAAAATACAACGGAGTACTGGATCTCTATAGTGCAGGTAAAATGGCGGCACCAGTAGCCCTAGCACTAACAACCTCTCCACCAAGGCAGCCACCGAAACCTCAACGCGACCTCTAACGAAACCCCAAAACTCATCCCAACCCGCAAACCCCATCAATAAAGTAAGCACAAAGGAGCACTTATAAGGCACTAAGAAGATAAAGAGCGCCACGGACCGATGGTTTTTAAACTATGAAAGGGAAAAGGGTTTAATGAATCTATGGGATCGTGATTGGGATTGGGATTATGAGGGGCTCAACGCTTCAGAGCTTGTACGCTACGTATTTTACATTTTCTAATCCATCATCTTAGATTTAATCGCCGATTTACCTTGGAACATCGCAACTGTATTGATGATTGGGATTGCCAATTTCATAACTCACGAAATAACAACCGTATTGCCAACGGTACAATCACCCGTATATGCTGTAGTTTTAGCGATAATGCCATTATTGAATTTTGCAATAAATCTGAATCAATGAGAGGTTAAGACACGCTATGGACCTCTCCGATAAGGTAAAGATTCTCTCGATAATAATTTCACTGGTGATGGCGATTGAATCACTCATCCTCGCAGTAATCATTTAGGGTAAAGAAACATCGCACCAAAACCCTAACCCAACCCCTTGATCACCGGCTCCAGCTCGATTGTGGCTTGCCTCCTTATTGGACCGGTGATCACCAACGCCTTTGTTGTTAGCCCTGCCATGTGTGGTGGTAAAGCCGTAGTCAGCCATTTGACGTCCTCGTTGGTCAGGTTCAATACCTTAGCTGCCTCGTTAACATACGCATCTGACCCACCGAGGACGATCAAGGGATGAGGAGGTGAGGATGCTTAAGCACAACAGCCTCCTCAAGTTCAATAACCCTAACCCCAAGCTCCTCCGCAAGGGCCCTACTTGAGTCATCACTGAATCCCCTGGCCAACACAAGGGGCCTTGCGTTGATCAACTTGGCATCGGTGTACG
>Ga0080003_1001759_pt1 | contig 10918 bp, 9 predicted proteins | sample JossMetagenome_FD_69206 | JGI IMG/M metagenome (GOLD analysis project Ga0080003, IMG submission 69206) | Hot spring microbial communities from Joseph's Coat, Yellowstone National Park, USA - JC2_E (SPADES assembly) (version 2) | ecosystem: Environmental > Aquatic > Thermal springs > Hot (42-90C)... | reverse complement strand
TATTTCTCGGGTCACTCCCTGAGGCGCGCCTCGAAATCCCTGAGGCTCACCATGAGCAGGAGCCACGTCTCGATATGGAGGTGGGTGCAGAGGCTCGGTCCCGTCCTCGGATCCTTCGGCGCGGATCCCCGGGACGTGCGCGGGATATTCGTGGATGAGACCATGGTGAACGTGATGGGAATCCCCGCTTGGATCTGGGTCGCGTTCGAGCCTGACCTCCGCGCCATGCTGGACTTCCACGCCAGCCCACGGCGGGAACTCGATCGATGCTACCCCTTCATCAGTCGGCCGGGAGCGCGGGCTGAGGCCGGGAAGGGCGCTCGAGGGCCTGCCCAGGCCCGCGCCGGAGTGGGGGGAGGATGTGCCTTTATGGCTGAACGCCGCGCGCCCAGCGTCCCCGCTCGGGCAGGGGGCGAGCCTAAGGTGAAGGAGCCGGCACAACCGGTGTTGGTCAGGTAACATCATTCGGCAGACAACATTCGCGTCCGCGCGCATTGACCCAAGGAAGGGGCTGCCGAGAGAACTGCCCTCATCCGGGAGGCAGTCGCTACGTCTCGCTATCGTCTTATCTGACCAACACCGCACAACCGCGGAAAAGCTTTATATATAGCTATGCTATAAGCTACCAAAACTAGGGGGGTTGTTATGGTGGAATTTGGCATGTTAGCTGTAGATTACGAGAAGCGCGTTGACTTTGACAGGCTCCGCAAGGATCGTCTTGATAAGGCAAGGGATAGCATGAAGAAGTCCGGCCTTGAGGCACTAGTGTGCTTTGACGATGATAATATAAGGTACATTACTAGCGCAAGAATAGGCGACTGGGCTAGGGGTAAGATGCTCAGATGGTGTGTATTACCAGTAAATGATGATCCGATGTTATTTGAGGTCGGAGGAAGAGTTGCGGCTCAGTTGGAGTATCATGGAGCGGTGTGGCTAAAAGGCAGAGTGAGGCCCTCCATAAATTGGGGTCGGGGCGCTGTACCTAAGGAAGTTAATGCCGCCAAGAAAGCTGCGGAACTCATAAGAAGCACATTACTAGAATCCAGGGTTCCACTCGATAAAGTTGGTTTCGACGTACTTGATCCATACCTGTTAAAGGCGCTGCGGGAAGTCGGCATCTCAGAGATCAATGACGGTCAGACGGCGCTTCTAGATGCTAGGAAAATCAAGACTAAGGATGAAATTAATCTATTGAAAATATCCGCTTCGATAGCGGATGCTGCTCACTACGAGGTGGCACGCAATCTAAGGCCCGGCATAAGGGAGAACGAAATTGAAGGCATAGTCGCTAGGACTCTCTACTCGCTGGGTGCTGATAGAATAGAGGCAATAAATGTCATATCTGGCCCTCGCACGAACCCGCATCACCACGACTTTAGTGATCGCTTGATAAGGCCTGGCGATATTGTATTCGTGGATATAATGAGTTCGTATTCTGGTTATTTAACTTGCTATTACAGGACGTTTGTGGTTGGAAAAGCTACAGAAGAACAGAGGAAGATTTATCAGAAGACATATCAATGGCTATATGATTCCATAAAGATTTTAAGACCAGGTATAACTACGAAGGATATCGCCGAGAAGTGGCCCGGTTCTGAGGTTCTAGGATATAAATCAGAGCTAGAGGTTTTGGCAAACCAGTGGGGGCATGGACTTGGTCTTAGCCTATGGGAACTGCCAATAATAAGCAGAGCATGGAGCTTGGAATATCCATATCGCATAGAGCCCGGCATGGTGTTCGCATTAGAGACGTATTATGGTGTGAAAGGCGAGAAGCAGGCCGCAAGGATCGAGGAAGAAGTGGTAATCACGGACGGTGGATACGAGGTAATAACAAAGTTTCCTGTGGAAGATATAACCGAGACGCCAATAGTCTAGAGGATTCTGATTGGATAAGAGGATAACCTCCAATGACACGTCCATCTCCTCTAGTTCCCTTATCGGGTTGAAGTGCATGGGGGCCGGTGGGGATGGTCCGCCCATTTGGCCTTATCTGACCAACACCCAGCACGATATAATGCTGTGTTGCACGACCCCCCGGCGAGCGGAAAGTTAATAAGCCACCCATATTCTCAATTTCTATTGAGATATGGCAGGAAGAATCCCTAGGAGGAGAAGGAGCGCTATCTCCAGGAGCATGCTGTGGGTGATAGTGGCCGTCGTCGTTGTGGTCGTGGCCGTCGGGGGCGTCTACGCGTACATGGTCACCTCGCGGCCGTCGGCTCCCTCCGCGATAGTCGTCGGGTGGGTGACGCCGGTCACGGGGTCGTTAGCGCCCTTCGGCTCGATAGATCCGTGGGTCGCTTCCTACGTCCAGAATTACATAAACCAGAATATGGGCGGGATCTACATATCCCAATACGGCAGGAAGATCCCTATCGAGATAATAGTGAAGGACACCCAGAGCTCCCCGTCGACCGCGGCGACCGTCACCCAGCAGCTGATAACCCAGTACCACGTGAACATGTTGCTGGCCGCTCACACGCCGGCGACCGTCCCCCCCGCAGCGGCCGTTGCCGAGAAGTACGGGGTGCCCCTAATAGCCGATGACTGCCCCGTATCCGCCTTCATAGGCTCCGAACCGACGGGCGGATATCACTGGTCGTACGACTACTTCTGGGCGTTCTCGCAGACTGTGTACGCGCACCTGCAGATCGTCAACGAGCTCAGGAACTACACGAACGGCAAGATGGTGATAATAAGCTCCGCGGACGCGGACGCGCAGGCTTACGATCCCCTTATGGAGAAGATGGCCACTGCCTACGGCTACCAGGTGGTGTATGTGCAGACATTCCCGTACGGCACGACCGACTTCACGTCCGCGATAATGGCGGCGAAGGCCGCGAACGCGACCATATTAGTGGGCGTAATGATACCGCCGGACTTCGCGACGCTCTGGAGGCAGGCGATCTCGCTGGGATGGCACCCGACGGTGGCGGTGATCGCCAAGGCGATGCTCTTCCCATCCGAGCCGACTTCGATGGGCGACATGCAATCTTACGGCATAGGCACCGAGATCTGGTGGTACCCGACGCTCAACTACACGTCGCCGCTCCTCGGCATAAACACCCTCCAGTGGACCCAGATGTACGAGGCAAAGACCGGGAATGAGTGGTCAGCGAACATAGGATACGACATAGCGCTGATGGACGAGATGTACAACGTGCTATCGAGGACCCCCAGCCTCGATCCGCTCGCCATAAATCAGACGATATACACCACGAACTTGAATACGATCGCCGGGACTATCGACTACCAGAACCCGTTCCCGAATCCGCAGATAAAGCAGCTGATCGAGACATACGAGCCGGATCTGCTACAGCCGCAGAACGTTGGGCACTACTCGCTCAGCCTTGTGATGTCCGGCCAGTGGGTCCCAGGCGGTCCCTGGGGATGGACGCTAGTTCCCGTTTACAATGCGGGGACCGGCGTCGCTACATACCCAGCGGTTCCTATACCGGTGAACCCGGAGAATGCGACGCTCCCGTACACGCCGCCGTACTTCGTTCCTCCATCATAGGATGCGGGCGTAGTCCCTGGTTTTTTTAACTAGCATGTCACCTTGAGCTCACATAATGCCCTAGGAGAGTATCAGCTCCGCAACGTTAATTTATGGCGAGATTCGCAATAGAACGGGATGGGCTCCTCATCGTTTGCCTTCGGCGAATTGCTCAAAGGCATCAGGGTGGTGGAGCTGACGTCGTGGATTTCAGGGCCATACGCCGGGGCGATGCTCGCGGCCCTCGGCGCGGATGTCATTAAGGTGGAACCCCCCCAGGGCGATAGCTGGCGCGACGACTACGGTTACGCGTCATTCGTGGCGATAAATCGCAATAAGAAGGGAATAGTCATCGACCTCCGGAAGGAGGAGGGCAGGGATGTTCTCTTGGATCTGGCGAGGGCGTCCGACGTCTTCCTGGAGAACATGGCGCCCGATACCATCAGGAAGTTCCGCGTAACCTACGACGATATCAAGCAGATCAACCCCAGGATTATCTACGGATCGATAAAGGGATTCGGCGATGGCCCCTACGAGGACTGGATCGGGACCGATCCGGCGGCCCAGGCGATGTCCGGCAGCATGATGGTGACCGGGTATGAGGACAAGCCACCGGCGCGCTGTCTCGTCTCATGGATAGACGACGCCGCCGCGATCTACATGGCGTACGGCGTCCTGGCGGCACTGATGCGCAGGAGCCTGACCGGGGAGGGCGCCTACGTGGAGGTGACGCTGTTCGACGTTGCGTCCGAGTTCGTGACCAACAACCTGCTCAACGAGTACCTGCTCACAGGCAGGTTGCCCGGCAGGTACGGATCGGAATACCCGACGCTAGTTCCCTACGGCGCCTTCAGAGCCAAGGACGGATACATATTCACCGGAGCGAGGAACGAGAGGATCTGGAGGGAGTTATGCAGGGTACTGGGATTGGACGACATCGTGGACGATCCGCGCTTCAGGACGAATAAGGATCGGGTGGCCCACCGTGAGGAACTGCGGAGGATAATAGAGGGCGCTATGGCCAAGTTCACCGTCGACGAGCTGGCGGCGAAGCTCAGGGCCCTGGGCGAGGTGGCAGTTCCCGTGAGGACCATGGACAAGCTACTGTCGGACCCGCACTTGGCGCACAGGGGGCTCCTGAGGGAGGTGCAGGACCCGGAGCACGACGTGCCCGTGAAGGCCGCTAGGATTTCCCTCAGGACCAAGGAAGGTTATGTAGACGAGGTGAGGTCGAGGGCGCCGGAGCTGGGCGAGCACACGGTGGAGGTCCTGAGGGACGTCCTGCACTACGATGATGACAAGTTGAGACTCCTTCTCGAGAAGGATGCAGTGCTTGCGAACGTCAGGAGGCGCTAGGGAGGTCGGATTGTGAGTTCCGTGGCTGTGAGTGTTGAACCGCCGATCGCCGTGCTGACCCTCAGCAGGCCGGAGAGGCTTAACGCGATAAATCCGAGAATGGTAGCTGAGCTTTCCTCGGAGCTCGACTCCCTAGAGGAGAAGGAGGAAGTGCGCGCGATACTCATAACGGGCGCCGGAAAGGCGTTCAGTGCCGGCGCCGACATCAACGAGCTCAGGGGCATGTCCCCGATCGGAGCCGCAATATTCTCCAGGAGGTTCCAGGAGCTCACGCTGAAGATAGAGTGGCTTCCCAAGCCGGTGATCGCCGCGATAAACGGTTATGCGTTCGGAGGAGGGCTCGAGCTGGCGATGGCCTGCGACCTGAGGATCGCGAGCGAGACCGCCGAGGTGGGACAGCCCGAGATAAACATCGGGGTCATCCCGGGCGCGGGCGGGACCCAACGCCTTCCCAGGCTCACCGGAAGAGGGAGGGCTAAGGCAATAATCTTCACCGGCGACAGGGTGAAGGCAAGGGATGCCCTGGCCGTGGGGCTAGTGGACGCCGTGGTGCCACCCGAATCGCTGATGGATGAGGCTAGGAAGCTGGCATTGAGGCTGGCCGAGAAACCCCCGTTGGCGCTGATGGCCGCGAAGTATGCGATACAGGTTGGAATGGAATCCAACATATGGGCTGGGCTCTCCGGCGAGGCATGGTTATTCGGGCTCCTCACCGCCACGCAGGACTTCACAGAGGGCGTGAACGCGTTCCTCGCTAAGCGCAAGGCAAACTTCCGGGGTTCATGATAATTGCTCAAAAGTTTTATTAAAAATTAATTTTAAATATATTTGATATAATATATTAGCGCTTCTCCTCAATCGCTATCAGCCGTATCATCGAGCCGTCGCCACCGTGCCATTTGAGGGGCAGCGCCATTATAGTCACGCGCTTCCCCAGCACCTTGTCTATGTCGCCTCCCACGTTCTCTATACCCAGGATCCCATGTGTGTAGAGGATCCTATGACACGGCTCCCAGTACGGGAAGTCCTGGTAGAGGTCGCGCCCGTTCTCCTTCCTATATTCCTCGAGGACCCATGGAACGAGCGGCGGGGGCTGCGCTATCCTGGTCCCCAATGGGTGATCCATGGCCTGTGTGTCCGTGCCGACCAGCTTCACGCCCTTTTTGACGAACCACTCCCCGGCCTCTTTATAGAAGCCGGGCGCATAGATGTAATATTTTATGTTGTCACCGTAGAACCTGTGCCATCCGGTGTGCACGATCACTATGTCGCCGGGCTCTATGGAGGGCTCCGCCCTCTCCAGGTCGTAAGGGGTCACCACCTCCCATTTCTTCTTCGGGATGTCGACGACCACGCCCTTACCTATGAACCTGCTGAGCGGTATCTGATCTATGTACGGATAATCCTCCTCGACATGCACGGGCGCGTCTATGTGCGTGCCCACATGCATCGTGTGCGTCAGGACCTGGGATAGGACCCTAGCCCTCGAGTGATAGTGCATCCTCTCTATTTTCACATCGTCGAAGTATGGCCAGAGCGGTACCCCATATCCGAACCCCTGCGTCAGGTCGTGGATCTCGACCTTCTTGCCTAGGATTTCGGCGCCCACGTCAGCGAGCGCATCCTCGTATTTCCCTAGGTACTCCTTGGGGAGCATGCCATGCATGTAGACCGACTTCTCCAAGTCCTCGCGCTCCTTTATGTCTTCGCAGCTCGGCTTCCTCGACATCGTCGAGCACCTCCCTGCTTCGGATAGGTTGCTATCACAAGCATCGTTGCTGGCGCCTTGGACTTGTTGATTATCCTGCGCTTAGCATTCGGTGGAATGTATAGGCTATCCAGCGGCCCCAGCTCATACTCCTTGTCGTCCTCCGAAATCACGGCCACAGATCCCGAGAGCACTACGTACACCTTCTCCGTGTCCGAGGAGTCCGTCTCGGCTCCGCCTCCTGGCAGGAAGTAGCTCAGGCCCACCCAGAATCCTTGCACACCACTCAGGTCCCTGTGCTGTAATCTATAGGTGGTTGCGCCAAAGTGCTTCGCCGCCTCATATGCTGGCGCATCCACGAACGCCATCTTCACCAAAGACTTGTTGGGCATTTATTAGCTAAACGTAAGAACTATGATATAATCTTTACGCTGAACGCCCGGTGTTGGCCAGATAAGCCCAAATGGGCGGACCATCCCCACCGGCCCCCATGTACATACCCGTACCCTTCCACTTCAACCCGGTGAGGGAGCTGGAGTGATATCCGTGCCCTCGGCATATTCAAGTAATAAAATACCCATCTGGGAGAAGGCGCACGCGCTCCACCTCTACATGGCCGGCCTCTCATCCTAGGAGATAGCCGACGCGATGGAAGGATCGCTGCGGGAGGAAGCCGTCCCACTCGTCGGTGCTAAACTGGGCCCGCGCGCTCGGGTCGGTCGGGTGGACCATACCGCCGAGGGAGAGGAGGCTGATCGCGGTGGCCGTGACGAGACCGTGGAGAGGGTGAACGACCGGGAGGTCTATGTGTGGGCCGCGATAGACGTGGATACCGGGGAGCTCCCCGCGATAAAGGCGTCATGTCGAATGATCCAGTCCAGGAGCTCCATGGACGCGCTCCTCTTCCTGAGCCGGGCGCTCGAGGCCCGCACGAACGCCGTGTTGCCTATCTATATAATAATTATAAAGTAATGTTTAATAATGGGTACTAATTATAATTAGTGAAAACAAAAATGGCGTCCATGGCTGACGATCAATACGTCATAGCTAGGCTTGATAGCTTCAATACCTGGCCGTGGTCCCTGAGCCTTCTGGTGATAATTGGAATTGGCTACTTCTTCGATCTCTACGACGTGCTCACGCTAGGGGTGGCAGCACCGTACATGGGACCAGCTCTGGGGGTCAGCCCGGTGACATTGTCGTCAATCGGCTCCATGGTGGTCCTCATAGGATACGTCGTGGGCGCGCTCCTCTACGCGCACATATCGGATACCGTGGGCCGCAAGACCGGCCTGCTGATAACGCTGTTGACGTTTTCGGTAGGATCCATACTGACCGCGGTCTCCACGAGCGCGCTGGAGGCGTACATATGGAGGTTCATATCGGGGCTCGGGATAGGCGCGGAGCTATCGATAGCCTCTGCGTACTTGAGCGAGATGGCGCCCGCCTCCGTCAGGGGGAGGTTCCAGAGCCTGGGAACGTTCATAGGATTCATAGGGGCGGGAATAGGCCCGCTGATGGGGTATTTCATAATCCCCGCATTCCCGTGGGGCTGGAGGCTCTTCTTCGTAATAGGTGGGCTTGGCGCCGTAACAGCTGTGTTCTTCAGGTGGTGGGTGCCGGAGAGCCCGCGCTGGCTCGTGCACAAGGGCAGGGTGGCAGACGCCAAGCGCATCGTGGAGGGGCTGGAGTCGCGCTGGCGCGCGCTGCGCGGCGCCCTCCCGCAGCTCCCGCAGCTTCAGGCCGAGGTGCGCAGGTACGAGAGGATACCGGTGGTGGAGCTCCTGACGAGCAGGAAGTACGCCTACCGGGTCCTGTTCGTGCTCCTGGTTTACCTGCTTTACTACGCATTCGCGTACCCGTTCCTGGGCTTGACCGCATCGCTGCTGCACGCCAGCGGGATGACAGCCATAGCCAGCCTGTACATAGTCGGGTTCGGCGGCCTCGGATACGCCATCGGGGCATTCCTCACCGCGGTGTTCGCCGACAAATTGGAGCGCAAGAACCTGATAGCAATCGGCCTCGTGTTGCAGGGCATCGGATTGTTAGCAATAGGCCTCAAGATCTCGGTGGCCGAGGTGCTCGGCGCCTACTTCCTCTCGGCGCTGGCCAACACGTTCCTGGTGACCGGTCTCTATGTGTACATGGCAGAGGTGTTCCCCGCCGGGGCCAGGTCGATGGGCGGGGCCCTCACGGACGGCCTGGGCCACCTGGCGCCTGAGATCTCGATACCCGTGGCCGTCGCCATATTCGCCTCCTACGCGCTGTTCGGGACATTCGCGTTCCTGGCGGTGCTCGCATTCGTTACTGCGGCGGTCATTGTGCTGGGGATGAGGACCACCAAGAGGGTACTCGAGACCCTCGAATAGACAGATGCCATTCACAACCCTAATTTTTTCCTGATTTTGTCCCTGAATCCCATCTTCTCGAGGTCGAACGCTCCATCTACCATGTCCCTGAGGGATGACCTGATCAGCTTCTGCGTGGGGGTCTTCGGGAGTTCGTCCACCAGCTTCACGTATCTCGGCACCATGTAGTAGGGGAGCCTGGACCCGCAGTACTCCACGAAGTCGCCCAGATCGAATGAGCCGCGGTCGGAGACGACCAGGAAGGCCGCGAGCTCCTCGTCCCCCAGCTCGTCCGGGACCCCGGCGGCCGCGACCTCGAGCACCCCCGGATAGCCGCCGATGATCGACTCCACGTAGTACGGGGAGATGTTCTCGCCCCTCCTCCTTATCACCTCCTTCTTCCTGCCCACCAGATGGAAGAATCCGTCCTCGTCCACGTACGCCAGATCCCCCGTGTGGAACCACAGGTTCCTCCAGGCCTTCACGGTCTCCTCCGGCTTCCCGCGGTATTCGAGCATCATGACGAACGGCTCCCTGGACCTCAGCACTATCTCGCCGACGGCGCCCGGCCGGAGGGGCCCGTCGAGCTCGTCAACGACCGCGGCCTCGAAGTCGTCGAGCGGCCTCCCTATGGTGCCCACCTTGACCATGCCCGGCCTGTTGAATATCGCTATGGCGCCCGACTCCGTCAGCCCGTAGCCCTCGTGTATTCTGACGCCGAACCTGCGCTCAAACTCCGGCCAGTCGGCCTCAGCGACGCCCCCCGTGTACATGACGCGGCATCCGTGTGACCTCTCCTCCGGCGAAGGCGGCCTCCTGAGCAGGGCCGCGGCCATTGTGCCTATCAGGAAGGATCTGGTGGCGCCGTAGTCCATGCACCTCCTCCAGAACGTGGACGCGTGGAACCACGGGTCTATCGCGGCCGTCCCGCGCGCGTAGATGGCGGGCATCACCACCATGAACTGCCCGCTGGTGTGGAAGAGCGGCACGGTGCCGTAGATCGTGTCCCCTTCTCCGGCCTCCACTATCTGCGCGCTCTCCACCGCGTGCGCCGCGTAGGCCCCGTGCGGCAGCACAACCCCCTTGGGCATGCCGGTTGTGCCCGAGGTGTAGATTATGGCGGCGGGATCGCCGGGTCCCACGTCCTCGCGGCGCTCCAGCTCGCCCGGGACCTCCTCCAGCTGCGCTATCGACACGGCGTCCACTCCGACGGCCGACGCCGCCCTGAGCGCCTCCCCGGCTACCTCATAGCTGTAGAGGAGCAGCTTGGCGCCGGAGTCCCTCAGCTCGTAGTCCAGGAGATCGCCCTTCAGCATGAAGTTTATCGGCGCGAACACCGCCCCGATCATGAACGACCCGAACCAGGCGTACACGAGCTCGGCGCGGTTCTCGGAGAGCGTTGCGACGGTATCGCCCCTCGAGATCCCCCTGGAGAGCATCCACGCGCCGGCGGCCCTGGATCTCCTGAGGAGCTCCCCGTAGGTGACGTCGCCGCGCGGATGCCTCAGCGCCACCTTCGATGGCACCTCAGAGGCCGCGGCCTCCAGGATCTCCACGAAGGTCCTCGCGAATCGCATATGTGCGGATAGAAGCGATGTGCGCAAATAAGCATTTCCAAGCGGCTGCTGTGTTGCACGACTCCCGGGCGAGCAGTCCAGCGGTCCCTCCTCCGGCCGACTGCATACTTCTGCGGGCTGTTCTGAACGATACGATCTTCGCGTGCTCATCGAGTGGAAGGCCGTAGAAGATGTCGGCTTCGAGCGGAAGGTCAAGCATGTGGGCAAAATACTCTCCCAACTGACTGATAACGCGCTCAACGGCTCGTTCGGCGCGAAGGCTCCTCCGGGCGCCTTAGCGGTCTCGTATCCATGAGCGCGCAATCTCCCGCAGGCCCGTATCAGCGCGGGATCGCTCGAGGACCGCGGGATTCCACGAGCCCCATTTCCCCCAGCAGTTTGTTGACCCTCTCCCTGAGGATCGAATGATCTTCGAGCGGGTCGAGGACCA
>Ga0080003_1001758_pt1 | contig 10919 bp, 8 predicted proteins | sample JossMetagenome_FD_69206 | JGI IMG/M metagenome (GOLD analysis project Ga0080003, IMG submission 69206) | Hot spring microbial communities from Joseph's Coat, Yellowstone National Park, USA - JC2_E (SPADES assembly) (version 2) | ecosystem: Environmental > Aquatic > Thermal springs > Hot (42-90C)... | reverse complement strand
AAACAGTGCTTACGAATGAGCGATAATTATCGTTTGTGATATCTTTTATGCTTTTTACATTTTGAGCCTCACAGAATTTTAGAAAATTTACAACTTTGTTTTTTCTATCATTTTCGCTTTTCTTTGAAACATTAGATTTTTTTCTTAAGTAAATTCTCAAATTTTTGTTGTATTCGTCAATTAGTTTTCCCATATAGCGACCTCCTTTTCTCTCAAGGCTTTTAATAAGCGTTGAGAGCCGAAAATGGTAAATGTCTCGTCTGTTTTGTGCTTTTTTTGGCACTGGCACAGAAGGGCCAATATGTCAAGTCGCAAATGCGACAATTAAGGAGGATAGCCGATAATAGCTTAATAAGATTATTTATTACAACTAAATTATATGTATTAATACAAAAAATCGCAACAAAAAAGCCAAATCTTTCCAGTCCACGCGTTGATACATAAATGCTAAAAAACACAATTTTAAAAATGCTTTATTTATCAGTATTTTATGTTTTGATAAAAATTTCAGTCTATCAAATCCGAAATAAAAAATATTGTCAAAATAGTATTTACGCTTGCTGTCTCTTGCTTAACAGCAAGAAACAGCAAGCTTGTTTTTGGTTGATAAAAAAAATAGTTTGTAAGTTAATTTGAGTTTGTAAAAATACGCCCGATAAGGCTAATAGAAGATTGGATAAAAAGAGGGGTAAAAATTTAGTTAGCTATCATAGCAAAAACTATTTTGTAGCTAAATAAACTATAAAATTACGTGCGATGGCTTGCGCCATTTGTCCATTCTCCATTTGCCACCATGCTGGCAAAGTGAGTGGTTTTACGCCCTTACAATAGGCAAGTGCGTAAAAAAAATAAAAAAAAACTTAACTACCTATAGTATAATATTTATTTAAAAAATGTCAAGAAAAAAATCACTGAAAACCCTGACGCCTCGCGTCGGAACGACGCTTCGTTGTCGCCTTGCGTTTGCTACAGGAACTTTCGCAAACGCAAGGTTTGCTAACCAAAACGATGCAACGGAAATAACTTCCGTTGCTAAAAAAACAGAAGAGCTCCGATACAAAAAAAGCTTACTCCAACCGCCAAGCCCCTAACTCTACACGCGCCCCCCCACACACCACACAAGCCCGCCCCTTTTTTGCTTGGCGGAAGCGTTAGACTTTGGCGAAATAATTTCGCTAACATATTTTTTTTAGCTTTTTTTTAGGCTGAAAGATAAAAAATCACAATTAGGGGAGGGAAAAAAAGGGAATGGGGGGCGCGTGTAGTTAAAAAAGCTTATCTAACTACAGAGATAATGCGTAAGCGCTGATAGAAAAAAGATTGCAAAAAAAACACACAAAAAAAGCTTGATAACTTAACAGATAGCGAAGCGAGTTGCACGGCTTTAGCGAACGCTTTGCGACGCGATAGCATAGTCGCAAAGCGCGTGCAACGAAGCGAAGCGTCAAATTGGTAGTGAGTTTTTTTGTATGTGTATGTGTGTTTTATAATTTTAAATAGTTTAAAGAGTTTAGCCTTGCGGGATAGGCGTCAGGATAACAAAAACGGGGGGGTTACCGCAACTTTTCTAATACCTTTTAGCAACTTTCATAATACCTTTTAGCAACTTTCATAATACCTTTTAGCAACTTTCATAATACCTTTTAGCAACTTTTATACTTGACAAAAATTGCTATTTAGTTATATTATTTTGTTGGGGAAAAAGAAACTTGCAAAGGAGGTGATTTTTGGGTATTTTACTTGATATGAAAAAAAATGCAGTAATTTTACAGAAGCCGAGCGGAACAATTGCAGTGCGAGTAGATATAACGGCAGAACAGCGACGGCTTTATAATGGGCTTTTGTGGGTCGCGCGCGAAACAATCAAGAAAAATAAAGACGAAAGACACTACAGTATTAACTTAGCAGAGCTGAAAAAGCTTTTAAACAAAAGTGAGCAAGATAAAAATAATGACTATTATAAAGAGAAAATGGAAGAATTAATGCGCAAGATAGCTGAATACAATATACTTGGTAAAGATAAAGCAATGCAGGGTAAATTTGTTTTAGTTTCACATATTCAATTTGTTGAAGATAAAAGGACAAAAGAAAAAGTGGTTAAGTTTGAAATACCCGAATTTGTGCGCGAAAGGCTTGTTAATCCACAGGACAGTTTATATGCAAATATTGATTTGGTTGTGATTAGAGGGCTGACAAGCAAGTATGCGATAATTTTATACGAGTTAGTAAAAGACTATAAGAATGTTGAAATACCTACAATGGAAATAGAAGAATTTAAGAAATTTTTTGGAGTTGACGAAATAAAAAGCTATGAAAGAATTGAAAGGCTGAAAGCTAAAGTATTAAATAAAGCTGTTGAAGAGCTTAATAACAACGAAAATATTGATTTTACTATTAGTTACAAGCTTATTCGCAGGGGCAAAAGATATACACATATTAAGTTTGAATCTAAGCCAAAACAAAAGCAAAAAGCATTAGAACAAAAGCGGGATAATATGCACTTGAAAGTCTTAATTGACGCAGTTCCTCAGGAAGAGCGCGACAAAAAGCTTGAGAATTATTTGGCTAAATGTCTAAAGAGCTATGACGCAAAATATTTGCTACATCAGATTAAATATGTAGCAAAGCAGAAACCAAAAAATTTCCCAGCTTATTTTAAAAAAGCAATTGAGGAAGACTACGCAAATATAGAAGCTATGGAAGAAAAAGAAAAAGCAGAAAAAGAAAGAATAGAAAGAATAGTAAAAGAAAAACTTGAATACTTAGAAAAAGAAAAACAACACGACATTGATGTATTTATAAGCAAAGAGAAATCGAGAATTTATTCTGATTTTATGAACACTTTGAATGATAGTGAAAAGCAAGACTTACTACAAAAGTATAAGGCAAAAGTTAAAGAAATGCGTCCAGATTTAGACGAAAACAAAAACTCTTTTTCGTTTGAGTTTGAGGTTGAGAATATTATTACTGAAGATATTATAGCTGAGAATAAGATTTATCAAATAAGATTAGAAAAAGCGCGCAAGGAAGCAGAAGAAAGGGCAGAGAGAGAATTTCAAAGAGAAAAACAAAAGCTTGATTACGATATTCAAAATAACTTGCTGTAAATTTACCAAAGGAGTTTTTATGAAAAAGTATTTTTTAGCTTTAGTATTGGTGTTTGGTTTGGTAAGCGTTACTTATGCAAATGAAATTAAGAAGTGCTTTAACTACCTTGATTCTCAAAATTACCAACTTGCCTTGCAAGCTGGTCAAAATGCTGTAAGTATTTATCCACTATCCGCAGAAGCGCATAAATGTTTAGGTATTACTTATACAAGACTTGGTTATTTTAACTTAAGCATTAAAGAGTTAAAAACAGCAGAAAAACTTACAAACAGTAAAGCTGCTTTAGAAGTAATATATTCAGTTATTGGGGCTGATTATGATAATCTGGGTGATTCAAATAACGCTTTACTTTACTATAATAGAGAGCTTGAAATAGCAAGAGATTTAAATAATCAAGAAGGAGAAAGCAATGCTATAAACAATATTGCTGGAGTTTATGAAGAGCAAGGTAATTATAATAAAGCACTTGAGTATTACAATAAGAGCTTACAACTTACAAGTACAAGCGACCCGAGCAGTATTGCTATTACTTACAACAACATTGCAATAGTCTACTCAGCTAAAGGAGATAAAAATAAAGCAGTTGAATACCTTAAAAAAGCTATAGAGTTTGCTCAAAAAGCTGGTGATTATGATGGCACAGCTAAGTATATGCTAAATTTAGGGAACACATACATAGATTTAAAAAACTTCTCAGAAGCACAATACTACTTGCAAAAAGGTTTATTAATGATGCAAAAATTAGGCAATAAATATTGGGAAGCGACTGGATATTATTATTTTGGTAAACTGTATTTAGCTCAAAACAAAAAAGCTTCATCAAAAGATTATTTTACAAAAGCGTATAATTTGTTTAAAGCAATAGGCGACAGTGGTGATGCTCAATGGGTGTATAAAAAATATTTGAAATAGTAAAGAGTATTTATATCTTATTCAAATATTGTATAATCAAAAGAAGAAAAGATTTAAAAAAAAGGGGTGCGTTATGGACAAAAGAATTATAGGTGTAATAATTGGTGTAGCTGGAATTTTTTTATGGTTTATGCCTTTAGCTTCATGGACTGAAAACTTTATGGGTAATACTATTAACGTTTTTCAGGCAGGATATCACATAGGTGGTATTGCCTATTTGTTACTACTTTCCATGCTTGCCTATTCTGTTTTATCATGGTTTAAACTTCATTCGCTGAGAATTATTGCTGGTGCTCTTTCTTTATTGATATGTCTAATGTTTTTAGTACAGATAGGTTCAAATACTGGATGGGGTTTAATAGGTTTAATTCTTGTTTCAATTTTAGGAATTGTTTTGGGTATTATTGACAATAAGAAGCAGAAAATAGAGCAATTAAACAAGTAGCATAGAGGCTTTTATGAAAAAGTATTTTTTAGCTTTAGCATTGGTGTTTGGTTTAGCAAGCGTTGCTAATGCAAATGAAATTGAGAAGTGCATTAACTACTTTAAGTCTCAAAATTACCAACTTGCTTTGCAAGCTGGTCAAAATGCTGTAAGGATTTACCCACGATCCGCAGAGGCGCATATGTGTTTAGGTGGAACCTATTATTATCTTGGTTATTTTAACTTAAGTATTAAAGAATTAAAAACAGCAGAAAAACTTACAAACACTAAAACTGATTTAGGAGCAATATATTCAGTTATTGGGAATGATTATTATGGTCTCGGTGATTTAAATAACGCTTTACTTTACTATGATAGAGAGCTGGAAATAGACAGAGATTTAAATAATCAAGAAGATGAAAGTGCAGCTTTAAGCAATATTGCTGGAATTTATAAAGATCAGGGTAATTATGATAAAACACTTGAATACTTAAATAAAAGCTTACAATTTACAAGTGATCCAAGCAGTATTGCTACTACTTACAACAACATTGGAGTAGTTTACTCAGCTAAAGGAGACAAAAATAAAGCAGTTGAATACTTTAAGAAAGCTATAGAGTTTGACCAAAAAGCTGGCGATTATCATGGCACAGCTAGAGATATACTAAATTTAGGTAGTACATACAAAGATTTAAAAAACTTCCAAGAAGCAGAAAACTACTTACAAAAGGGTTTATTAATGATGCAAAAATTAGACGATAAATATTGGGAAGCGACTGGATACAAATATTTTGGTAAACTGTATTTAGCTCAAAACAAAAAAGCTTTATCAAAAGAATATTTTACAAAAGCGTATAATTTGTATAAAGCAATAGGCGATAATAATGATGCTCAATGGGTGTATGTAAAATATTTGAAATAGTAAATAGTATATCTATATATTTATTTTCAATTTGTATGTTTCGGTTTATATCTAAAAAGCGAAACATTGAGCTGACTTTGAATGCAAAAATGCGATTTTTAGATTCAAAAAAACATCAAAAAGCTTTATAAGTATATCTTTACATCTACAAAAAGCGAAGCCTATGTCAAGCCATCGAATGGCTCGACATCAAACAAACAAAACAAACGTTTTTTAACTGTTGTAGTCGAATTCGACAAAAACTGTTCGTATTCGCCTAAAGCGTCAAACGAGTCTTTGTAGAATTCGACAAAGACTCGACTCGAACGAGTCTTGTCCAAATTTGGACAACCCTCGTCAAAAGTTAATAACTTAACTAAAATTAAAAAAATTAAAAAAATCTACGGGTTTGTTGAATTCGACAAACCCGTTCATCAAAAAAAGCCTCAATAGCCTTGTAGGCGATTTTAGAAGCAGCAGATTTGTAACTGTTCGTTTGCTTTTTCAGCAAGCGAAATAATTTCGTTTGCTTCGGAAAGTGAAATAATTTCATTTTCCACCATATACGCGGAAATTATTTCGCCGTATTTTATACTTTAGTATGTTAAACTCAACTTTAAAAAAACCTTACCATAAAGCCAAGTTAACTATTGTTAACTATAAAAATCTTATCATAAAGCCATTCTTTTAATTTGTCATACATTGTCATACATTGTAAACAATCCGCATTGGCAAGCCATTTTGCTAAATGTTAGCGTAAGTTTTAGTTACTTCTTGTCTGTTGTGTCCGAGCTCACGGGAAACTTCAATTTTGCTTGCGCCTTCTTCAATTCTTTGCTGAGCGTATGCGTGTCGTTCGCCGTGATAGTGGAAATAGTCGTTGTTGCTTTTATTGAAAGCATCTTGCGTGTTTTTTGCAAAGCTGTATTGTTCGCGCAAATGCGTTGTAGGAGCAAGGCTTTTAAGATTGTTTTCTTTTTAAAAATCTAAGATTGAATTCAATAGTTCTTTTTGAGCTTCTGTCCTGACGGGTATATCTCTTGTGCGGGAATTTTTTGTGCCGTCCTGACCCGTTAGGTGCAAATTACCTGTTTTAAGCGCTTGCTGTATCGTTTCTCTCTTTATAGCTAAACTTTCTCGCAAACGCAAACCAAAGCTTCTTTGAAGTTCAACGCTATGCTGTAAAGCCTGTGCTTTAATGTCATTTTTTTCTTGTAAAAAAGATAGAAAAGCATTATGCGTGCTTTCAGATACTGAGCGGTCTTTATATTCAAAACTACCACGCGAGAGCTGAAATTCAGATTGTTTCACAGTTTGTAAGTCTTTATTCAAAAAGTTATTTGTGTATTCAATTACGCGATTTAAAGCTGAAATATAGGTCTCAACTGTGTGTTTGGACAGCTCGTTGGCTTCAACACGGTCTTTTAGTGTAGCAACATACGCTTCAATTACTTGTTCATCTATTTTCTTCAAGCTTTTTATGTCAAGATTTTCGCGCAATTGATTTAAAACAGTCTCAATCTTTGCTTCAATAGCAGAGCCACGATTGCAAAAATTTGCGATGTCGCGGGCAAGGTAACTTGCGCTGTGCGGATTTTTGAAGTTGGTCTGGACTGATGCTTTCATAGTATAGAGCCTCCTATTTTGCAAAATTTTTTATATACCCTACAAGCGAAAGTAGAGTATGTAAAAAACTTTGATAAAAAAAAAGCCCGCCAAAAGCGGGCAAACTAAAGTAGTTTAAACAAATTTTCTAACTGTTCTGTTGATAGTTTGTTTCTTTCAATATTTAAAATTTCAAGTATTTTATTAAGCTTTTTTTCTTTTGTTTTCAGAATATTAGCTGACACATTTACCTTGATAGGTAGATGCGCGCGGGTAAAAAATTCTTGGAGCGATAATAAATATTTACGCTTTGTTTCGACACTTTTTGAAGACAGAAAAATACTTACAAATGCACGATAATTATCGTTTGTGATATCTTTTATGCTTTTTACATTTTGAGACTCGCAAAACTTCAAAAAATTTACAACTTTGCTTTTTCTATCATTTTCGCTTTTTTTCGAAACATTAGACTTTTTACGAAGATAAATTCTCAAATTTTTGTTGTATTCGTCAACTAATTTTCCCATAAGCGACCTCCTTTGAGACCCTCAGGCTTGCAAGCGTGAGAGCCGAGAAAATGGTAAATGTCTAACCTGTTTTTGCTTTTACGCAGTGGCACAGGTGAGCCAATATATGTAAAGTCGCGAAATGCGACAATTAAGGAGGATAGCCAATAATATTGATAGATTGTTTAACTGTTGTGTCCAAAATTGGACAAAACGATTGAATGATAAATTGTATGTATTAATATAAAAATCGCATTGCAAAGCTAAGTCTACCAAGTCCGCATATTTATAGAGAAATGATAAAAAATGCAATTTTAAAAATGCTTTATTTGATAATGTTTTTTGTGTTTGATAAAAATTTAAGTCTACCAAGTCCACTATAGAAAATATTGTCAAAATAGTCTTTACGCTTGCTGTCTCTTGCTTAACAGCAAGAAACAGCTTCGCTTGTCGGTTGATAAAAAAATAGTCTGTAAGTTAGTTTGAGTTTGTAATAAAAAGCCAAAAAAAGCCCGATAAGGCTAAATAAAGGTAGGCTAAAAAAATAGACACAGTGCTAAATCAAAGCTTTTAAGCTAAATATACATCCTGATTCTTACAGCTATGCGCCGTTCGTCTTTGCAGGCTTGCCAGACCCCAAAGATACTCCCTTGCATACCCGAGTGGGTAGATAAGCATAACAAAAAGGCAAGCAAGGATTTTGAAAAGGCATAAAGCCTAAAAAGGTTATTAATATTATAATGCTTTATAAAAAAAAGTCAAGAGGAAGAGAAAAACAGAGAAAAACACCTGACGCCTCGCGTCGGAACGACGCTTCGTTGTCGCCTTGCGTTTGCTACAGGAACTTTCGCAAACGCAAGGTTTGCTTATCTTTATCTCTTCACGGGTGTTAATGGGTATCTTCAGCGAGCGAAATAATTTCCGTTGCTGAAAAGAAGCAAACGATGCGGGCGACACCGTGTCACCCGCATAAACAAATAAACAATTGCTTTTTTTATGATTAGATAGAAGAGCTCCGATACAAAAAAAGCTTACTCCAGCCACCAAGCCTAACTCTACACGCGCCCCCCCCCACACCACACAAGACCCGCCCCGAGACGCTCTTTGGCAAATTTGCCAGCAAGCGACACCGTGTCGCTAAGGCAACGAGGCAAACTACTTGCGCGGCTTTTTACTCAACCGAGCTTAAAAAAACTTTATGCAAATTGCTATGCAACAAACTTATGCAACTTGAGATGTCTCTAAACTATCACCACGATAAAAAAAATAGCCATTTTTTTAATTTTTAAGGCTCTAGCTCAACTGCTAAAAAAACCAAATGCGTTAGGCTTTTTCTAATTTTTTAAAATTCAAAAACGGGACAAATGTAGAAACATATAATAACTTTACCTAGGCGCTGGTGCTGGTTAGGATATTAGGCTAGGCGTGGCGTTAGCCATTGCGCCTAGCCGTTAAGATATCCGTTAAAACCAGCACCAGCTGGGGGGGTCTCGGGGGGGTTGGTAGCCTACAAAAATTTATGTTCTTAGGTTTGTTTAAATATTCTGTATGCTGCATGTTTTGCTGTATCGTAGTTATTACCTGCTTTTTGTAACAATGTTTTAAATTCTTGTTGTGTGTAAGCTGCCTTTATAGTTTCTGTAAAGCTTTTTGGGGCTCTATCATCAATTAAAATTGCTTGGTTTTGGTCTTGCCATTGCCAATTTATTCGTATATTTTTGCTGTAGTTATCAATTATGTAACTGTTAAATCTTTTTATAATGCCTAATTTTGACAATCTATCTAGATATTCTATATAATTTCTTTCGCTCCATTCCAATAAGTAGTTTGAATGTATGTTTATAGATTCTCTATGTCTTCGGGGATAGCAAAATTTAATTAGGTTAAAAGTAAACTTTGCAAATGGTATATTGCCTTTCGTAATTAGAATAATTTTTTCTATATCTGGCTTTGTAATAAAGCCTAAATGTGTAAAGCTTGTGCTGTCAGGGTATAAAAGATAGTTTTTGTATATGTGTGTAGCTTGCCTTTCTATTTCTTTTTTTACTACATTTGGATTTATTTTTATGTCTCTGCTTAGGTTATTGTGTTTTTTATTAATCCATTGCCATGCTGTTTCAATAGCTGTTTCTAGCGGTACATTTTGCCTCCACAAATAGTATAAAACTTTGAACTGGCTGTCATGTCTACTATGCAAGCTTATTAGTCCATTCTCATAAAGATATCTGCCTTCTTGGTATGTTGTTACTGTTGTTACTTTTTTTGTTTCTATACTTAAGCTTTTATCAAGTAATCTTTTTTCTGGTGTTATTATTGGGTTTAAGCTTTTCAAATCAAACTCATCAAGTTTGTTAAACCAGTATAGCATTTCTTGCCAATTTCCTAGTTGTATATATTCATAATCTAGTGGTTTCTGGTTGAGTCCAAACGGTAATCTAGCCGCCTTTCGTGTTCTTGGGTATATTTCTATGTTATGCTTTTTTGCTATTGGGTCTAAAATTGTATGTAGTAATTTGATTGTTAGCGGTTTGCCGTCATAGGTTGGTCTAAATAAAATATGATAGCTATCTGGGCTTTCGCTGGTAAAAAGCATGCTGTTTGTTTCGTCTAAATTTAACTCTTTGCGTATTTTATCTACTTTATTTATCGTAGCATCGTCGATGTCTACTATCGTATGAGCTGGATACCATTTAGCAATACTGCCTACATAGTAATCACCATTTAGATGTTTTACGATTGGTATGTCTGGTAAGGGTTTTTTCTTTGTTTTCCATCGCTGTCCAATTTGTTTTGTAGCATATTTTGGCAATCGCTGTATAAATGTTCTAACATATTCCTTGTATTCTGGCTGTATTGTCTCTAAAATAGTTTTGTTTTTGTAGTTGATTTTTTTAAATGTTGTGCTATATTTATTCATAACCGTTTTCAATCGTTTTCATAACTGATTTGCCGCCTGTAAGCCGCAAACTTACAGGCTTTTTTTGTTTACTGATTTACCGCCATTTGTTGTTTTATAGCCTTTTTTTCTAATCTTTCGTGTTTTTTGATATAATCTCTAGCCAAATTCCTAACTAATTCCGATACCGTCATTGATTCCTTTTCCGCTACAATCCTCATTGCTTCGTATAGATCTTTCGTTATTGATATATTTTTTACTATCATTCGCTTGTTTGTTCTCATAACCACCTCCTAAAAAAATAATTACTTAAACAATTTTTTTTTACATAAATAATATGCATCATTTTTTTTAAAAAATCAAGTCAAAATAACAAAAAAAATTATGTTATTTTTTAATATTTTTTGGTAAATTTTTGCAAAATTTGGTAATTTTTTGCAAAAAAATAAAATTCAAAAACGGGACAAATGTAGAAACATATAATAACTTTACCTAGGCGCTGGTGCTGGTTAGGATATTAGGCTAGGCGTGGCGTTAGCCATTGCGCCTAGCCGTTAAGATATCCGT
>Ga0080003_1001757_pt1 | contig 10922 bp, 13 predicted proteins | sample JossMetagenome_FD_69206 | JGI IMG/M metagenome (GOLD analysis project Ga0080003, IMG submission 69206) | Hot spring microbial communities from Joseph's Coat, Yellowstone National Park, USA - JC2_E (SPADES assembly) (version 2) | ecosystem: Environmental > Aquatic > Thermal springs > Hot (42-90C)... | reverse complement strand
GGTGCCCAGAGTGCGGTGCGCTTATGATTGTGGGTGAGGGATGCGCAACATGTCCTGTGTGTGGCTATAGCAAATGTGCTTAATCTTTTTTCTTTTCTTTTTCTGTGCTGCTAGGGCATATCTCCTTTAGCACGCACCTATAGCATTCTTTATTTCTTGCCTTGCATGTGTCTCGCCCGAGCGCTATAAATAGATTTGAAACAAACCCCCAGTACTCCTTTGGTATTTTTTTCATTAGCTCTTTTTCAACAGCTTCTGCTTTTTTGCTTTTTGCAAAGCCCAGCCTATTGGCTACTGTAATGCAATGGGTATCAACAGCTATGCCCTCATTTATATTGTAAAGCTCGTTTAAAATAACGTTTGCAACCTTCCTACCTACTCCTGGAAGAACGGTGAGCTCATTAATGCTTTTTGGAACATTACCATTATATCTTTCAATCATCATCTTTGCACTTTCTTTGAGGTGCCTAGCTTTTGTTTTGTAGAAGTTAAGGCTCGATAAATCTTTTTCTAGTTTTGTTATATTCGCATTCGCAATATCTTCAAAGCTTTTATATTTATCAAAAAACTTTTTTGTAACTTTGTTAACCTGAATATCAGAATTCTGCGGTGAAAGCAATACAGCAACAAAGAGTTGCATTGGGTTTTTGTAGATAAGCGCAGTATGCTGCTCGCCATAACGTTCAATTAGTTTGTTTAAAACCTGTTTTGCATATTCTGTATCAGCATTAGAACTCTTTGCTCTTTTCTCGGTTTTAGCTTGCATATATTTATTTTTATGTTGAATATTTTTATTGTGATATGATGCGCTACGAAGCATTTGCTGGGTCTTTCTACACATTTGATAAAAAGGAGCTTGAACAGTTTATAGATAAAGCGTTGCAGGAAGCTAATGTAGATAAGGAAATTGCTGAGCATGCAGTCTCTTTTGTAGCTCCCCATGCTGGCTACATTTACTCTGGTCATGTTGCTGCTTATACATATAAGGCGATTAAGATAATGGCGAATGCAAGGAAAGTAGATACTTTCATAATTATAGGCCCTAACCATACAGGTTATGGTACACCTATATCTATATCTGCAGAGGATTGGCATATGCCATTTGGCGTTGTGAAAAATGACTTGAAGCTTTCAAAACTGATCGCCGAGAAATCAAACTACATAAATCTTGATGAATCAGCGCATTCAAATGAGCATTCAATCGAAGTTCAGCTGCCTTTCCTTCAAAAAACTGTTGAAGATCCTAAATGTGTGTTTATCTGCATGGGGGATCAAAGCATAGGAGCAAGCAAAGAGCTTGCAAAAGCAATATTAGAGGCAAGCAAAGAGCTAGGTAGAGAGGTGGCTGTGATAGCAAGCTCAGATTTCAATCACTACGAAAGCGCCGAAGTAGCGAAAAGGAAGGATATGCCCGCAATTGAGGCATTGCTAAAATTAGACTATCTTGAATTTAATAAAAGACTAGAGCAGAGCGGCGATACCGCATGCGGTTTTGGCCCCATAACTGTTGCCACAATTTTTGCAAAGGAAAAAGGTGTAAAAGCTGGCCATCTTTTAAAATATGCGAATTCAGGAGATGCAAACGGCGACTATTCATCTGTTGTCGCATATGCAAGTATGATCTTTGCATAGCTACTTTTTTGCTACTATCACAAAAGCAAGGCCTCCGGAAAGTTCTTTTTCTTTTATCTCTTTAAATCCATGTTGCTGTATCAGCCTGATAACATATTCCTTATCTATGTTAAAGCCGCGCCTCATATAAACTTCAACATCATGCTTAAGCTTGGCATCAAGTGCAGGTAATATATTTACAGAGTAGTAAAGTTGGGTTAATTTCCTAAGCACACTATCCTTTGGTCTGAGCATGTCTAGAAGGACAAGCTTTCCGCCAGGCTTGAGCACCCTGTGCATCTCGCTAATCGCGTTATCTAAGTCGTCAAAAATACTAAGTGAAAAGGCTGTAACAACAGCATCAAATGAATTATTGCTAAAACCTAAAAGTTCAACATTGCCAAGCATATAGCTTAAGTTTGCAAGTCCTTTGCTCTTTTTAATCGCTTCGCTCAGCATATCATTGTTTATGTCTATTCCAACAACTTTGTAATTGCTGTGAGACCTTGCAATTGCATACGCTATGCGCCCTGTTCCTGTAGCGACGTCAAGAATACTTTTCTTGCCTTTGCCCATTTCTGTTTCTTTTACAGCCTCTTTTATTATCTCTTTATCCAGGCCCATACTGAGCATTTCAATTAGCTTGTCATACTTTGGAGCTATCCTTGAGAAAAATTTATTTAAATCCATGTAATCCTGCCGAGATATATTATCTAATTGCCTATTTTTATTTATATGCTGTTTGCTTTATAAATTAAATTTTTCTGAACAAAATCGGATAAATGTTTATAAATAGGAAAAAATAAAATTTAATCATGGAGAAAACGCCAGCTCAAAAACAAGCTGTTTATAATATCTTAATGAACATGGCTAAAGAGTTATTAGGCTCTGGCAAAAATACAATAGAGATTAAAAATATGAAGATTATAGGCTACAAGGAATATGAAGAAAGAGTTATGCTGATAACAGATATCCCACAGGGTTCATATGAGCATTACCATGTGGTTATATATACTAATAGCGAAAAAGCAGAGGATATCATTAAAGCAATCGAAAACAAAAGAAATGGAAATGAGATACTTATTAGCGGAAAATTTAAAATATTATTAATTCATGATGAACGTGGTGAAAGAATTAACTTTAAGTCAAACGATTGGACATTCAAAGTTGTAAATAGGTCTTTAATTCCATTGGATGCATTTATTTATGCTGAGAGACATTAAACATTATAATATTTAAAAATTTAAGAGTGCTAGGTTGCTTTTTGCAATCATGCAAAGGATTTTAAGATCTAAAAGCCCTTATTTTTGCTTTTATACTTTTAGTGGTGCAAAATTATGGATAACTATAAATATTATTTCTTGTAAATAATCATTGTGGTTTGGTGATAGAGATATCACTTCATGGTAGAGGCGGCCAGGGCGTAGTTGCTGCAGGAGAACTATTGGTGAAGGGTGCAGTTAAACAAGGTATATACGCACAGTCTATTCCATTCTTCGGAGGCGAGAGAAGGGGAGCACCAGTTAGGTCAGGAGTTAGAATATCTGATTCACCAATTTATACTCATGAGAGCATAAAGAATGCTGATATAATGGCAATATTTGATGTCTCTCTTTTGGATGTTGTTGATTTGCGCATATTAAAAGATGGAGGCTCTCTTCTTATTAATTCACCAAGTCCAAAAAAGATTGTACAAAATACTTATTATGTTGATGCAACAAGCATTGCAAAGTCTCTCGGTTTGGTTATTGCTGGCTGGCCTTTGGTAAATACACCTCTTATGGGTGCACTTGCAAAGATCTCGGGTATTGTAAATGTAGAAGATTTAGAAGCGATAGCAATAGAGCAGTTTGGTCGCAGGGGCGAGCTCAATGCAAAAGCGATAGAGCTTGGTGCAAACGGGGTGAGGAAGCTTGACTAATATAGATGAGCTTGCTGAAGAATTACCAATCTCAAAGCCTAACATAGGCTCTTCTGGTAAGACAGGCACATGGCGTGTAGAGAAGCCTATAATAGATTTGGATGCATGCAAGAAGTGCGATATATGCATATTAGATTGTGTTGAAAATACGATAGACAAAAGAAGCGATGGCTATCCTGTGATAGACTATGATTATTGCAAGGGCTGCGGCGTGTGCTCAACCGTATGTCCCGTAAAGGCAATTAAGATGGTTGCAGAGGTGAAAATGTGATTACAGCTATGGTAGGAAATCATGCTGTGGCTTATGCAGTTAAGCAGGCAAAGCCACAGGTTCTTGCTGTTTATCCTATAACACCCCAAACCACAATGCTGGAGAAGCTTGCTAGTTATGCTGCTTCAGGTGAGCTTAATGCCAAGCTTATAAAGGTTGAGAGCGAGCATTCAGCTATGGCTTCTATATATGGTGCTGCAATAGCAGGAGCAAGGGTGTTTACCGCAACATCATCTCAAGGCTTGCTATATATGACAGAAGTGATCTACTGGGCTGGCGGGCAAAGAGTGCCAATTGTGGCTGGCATAGCAACAAGGGCTGTTGGTTCGCCTTGGTCTATATGGGATGACCACCAAGATTTTGTGAGCAAGAGAGATGCAATATGGATCCAGATGATGGCAGAGAATGTGCAAGATGCTTATGACATGACTTTGCAAGCTTTCAAAATTTCAGAAGACAAGCGCGTAATACTGCCTGTGATGATGGGCTTTGACGGATTTGTACTAACCCACACAATGGAAAGGCTTAATACCTTAGATGATGCAAGTGTGGGTTCATTTATACCAGAGCGCGATTTTAACATTATAGACTTTGATAAGCCAATAGGTATAGGCCCAATAGCAACACAGGATAATTATATAAAGTATAGATACAAGGCAATGCAGGCGATGGAGCGTTCAAAAGAGGTTATAGAAGAGGTTTCTAAAGAGTATTCTACGCTCAGCGGCAGGGAGCAGCATGGGCTTATAGAATTCTATAAGTGTGATGATGCAGACTATATAATAGTGGCAATGGGTGCATGGGCTGGTGATGCAAGAGTGGCTGTAGATGAGCTAAGGAGCAAGGGTATTAAAATAGGGCTTGCAAAACTCAGGGTTGTAAGGCCTTTTCCGAAGGAAAAGCTTATGCAGGTTAAAGATAGAAAGGCGCTTATTGTGCTTGATAGAGCATATTCCTATGGTTCTGGCGGCATATTGGCGACAGAGGTGAAGGCCTCTCTGTATAATGCCAATATACCTATCTATAGTGTTATAGGAGGCATAGGTGGTAAGGAGTTAGGAAAGAACGAGATTATAGGTGTTGTTGAAAAGCTTCTAAGTGGTAAGCTTGAGAGCGAGGTGTGGCTTTTATGAACTTCCTTAAAGGAAATGCGGCATGCCCTGGTTGCCCGATACCAAAAGAGTTAGATGCAATACTTGATGTTTATGGAAAGAAGACAGTTATTGTAGTTCCAGCATCATGCTCAACAGTAATAATGGGCGATACTGTTCTAGGCATGCCTTCGCCAGTTAATGTTGTTCACAGCCCTTTTGCGGCAGCTGCTTCTATCGCATCTGGCTTATCAGCTGCAATGAAGTTTAGAAAAGATGATGCAAACATATTGGTCTGGGCGGGTGATGGTTCAACAAGTGATATTGGCTTTGCAGCGGTAAGCGGAGCCGCTGAAAGGAATGAAGATATAACCTATGTTTGCTATGACAACGAAGCGTATATGAATACCGGTATACAGAGATCTAGCTTAACACCATATGGTGCTTGGACTACAACTACTCCTTCGCATAAACATGAGTTCAAGAAACCTTTGCCACTCATAATAGCTATGCACAATGTACCTTATGTTGCAACAGCATCAATATCTTATCTTGCAGATTTCAAGGCAAAATTTTCAAAGGCTAAGAGCATGAAAGGCTTTAGGTATATACACCTCCTTTCTCCTTGTCCTCCTGGGTGGAAGTTTGATGCAGGCTTAACAATGAATATAGGCAAGCTTGCTGTTGAGACAGGTATGTGGCCATTATATGAGATAGAAAACGGTGTATTCAAGCTATCTAGCATAAGCAAGCCTTATATTGACAAGGCAAAGCGCAAGCCTTTGGAAGAATACCTAAGGCTTCAGGATAGGTTTAGCGGACTAAGCAGCGAAGAACTTGCAAATATGCAAGCCTATATTGATGAGATGTGGAACTATATAGCAAAGGTTAACGATTCAAAACTTACTCCTTAACAAAGCTTGCATAGCCCTCTTTCTCTATTTTCTCAGCGAGCTCTTTGCCACCACTCTCAACAATCTTTCCTCTGCTTAGTATATGCACAGTTCCATTCTTAAATTCGAGAGAGCTTAATATTCTTGTATAATGTGTTATAAATATACACCCCATGCCATTGCTTACACTCTTGCTAATGGCTTTGCCTATAATCCTTACAGCATCTACATCTAGCCCTGAGTCTGGCTCATCAAGAATTGCAATTTTTGGCTTAAGCACAAGCATCTGCAGAATTTCACTTTTTTTCTTTTCCCCGCCTGAGAAGCCCAGATTTACTGGCCTCTTTATTACCTCTTCGCTCATCGCTAATTCTTTTATACCTTCTTTCACGCTTTGCATAAGCTCCTTTATATCGCTCCCACCTAGTGCTGATTTTGCATTATTAAGGAATGAAAGAAATGAAACGCCCTCTATCTCTACAGGGGTTTGATACTGCAAGAAAAGGCCTAGCCTTGCGCGCTCATCAGCTCTTAGCTCAAGTATGCTCTTGCCATCAACAAGTATATCTCCTTTTCTTATCTTTACACCTGAGAGCCCCATTATTGCTTTTGCAAGAGTAGTCTTGCCGCTTCCATTCGGACCCATTATTACATGAAGCTCTCCGCTCTTTACATTTAGGTTTATTCCATTTAGAATCTCTTTTCCTTCTATCTCTGCATAAAGGTCTTTTATCTCAAGCAACATCTAAACACCTAAAAGCTCATTAAGCATTGAATCTATCCTAGTTTTTAAATATTCATTTGATGAAAACCTCATAATATGCTTATCAAGCATGCCCATTAGAATAAGCTTCTTTGAATCACTTTTGCTAATGCCTCTACTCATAAGATACTCTATTGCTTCTGTGCTGATAGGCGATACAGCAGCCGCATGCGAAGCTTTAACATCATTCTCCTCTGTACCCATTGAAGGTATCGCCTCTATTTTTGAATTATCTAAGCTAATGCCCCTTGTTGATATTACTGACTCACTGCGATAAGCCCCTTTTTCTATGTTAGAATTTTCTTTCATCGATATTGTAGAGCCTTGAGAGCCTATCGCACTAGCATCGAAAAAACTCTTTGCTTCGGGGCCTTTGCTATTTACCAAATCTGCTATGTCTATGGTACTATTTTTTCCAATGATAATATTATTTATTATCACCTTGCTGCTGGCATAGCCTACTATTTTGTTCCTCGATTTTGCTTCCCTGTTGCAGAGAAAGTTGTTTACATTAAGCTCTGAGCCTTCGCCGAGAACAGCATTGTAGAAATTAAGAGACCTCTTGTTGCTTAGCTGTATAATGTCAAGACCTACCTTTGAGCCCTTTTCAGCACTAATCTCATTTATAATGCTGTTGTCGCCATATAAGAATTCCTCTAAGCTAAGCCCAGCCTGCTCATCTGCTTTAGCGATAACTAGCAGCCCTTCCCCGCCCATAAGAAGCCTTAAGCTTGCCTTATTTTTCTTTTCCACGCTTATGAGTAGGAGCTTTTCGATGTTAGCCATAGTAAAACCAATGTATCTGCTTTCTGCCCTTGTCTTAAATTCATAGGCCAACTCATCTTCTATGTTATGAACCTCTATCCTAGCATTCTTGCTTCCTTTATTCACTATAAATTCGGAACCGTTTGTAATAATATCAAATGCCAATTTGTTTTCCTTGGCAAAGTTTTGCATTTCATCTATGCTGGGCCTAGTACTATTTTTAAGCTCTATCCTTAAGCTGTTCCTTACATAGAGTGGATCTGGTTCTTCAGGAAGTTCTTTATCAACTCCCTTTACTATATTTAAGTATCTCATCTAAATCATTTTTACATACTTATTAGCATAAGCATAATTTACATAAGCATATTAAGAATATAATCTATTTTGCTGTCACTTATGCTAGCTTTTTTGCATATAAAATATGTTTAGAAAGATATAAATATAACTCGGTTATTGGAAAAGGGTGGAGAAAAGGCCGGAGAAAAGGGTAACAAAAAATAAGTAGTATGTGCCACTTTCGTGGCACACCTTTGCATACATTACTTTTTGAGTACTTCTAGGAATTCTATTATCTGAAGTTCTAGCAGCATTCTCTTAATTGCTGCTGCTTCTGGGCCGTCCTCTTCTTTTATATATCTCTCCATTGCCTCTATTACCATCGGCCTTATTTCTTCTTTTTGTGCTGCTTCCTCTGCTATTATGGGCGCATATCCTTTGCTTTGCTTGAGTTCCTTTAATATCTCCTCTACACTCGCTCTACCTAACTCTAGCTTCTCTTTTTCTATTCCCATATTTATCTTCCCCACCCCCCATTCGATTACTATTAATAATCAAAGTAATATTTAAATCTAACCATGCCTTTTATTCCACTATTCATGCATTTATCAAATGCTAAGCTTTTTCTGGCCCTCGCTTTTCTGTGCTGCAAGTTTTGCCTTTATACTGTTTATAATAGAGAGCATCTTCTTCTCTCTTTGCCTTGAAACGAAGAAATAGACTTCATCTTTTGTGGCCTTTGTAACAAGCATATAAATTTCGCCTGCTCTAAATCTACCTGTTCTTCCACGCCTCTGTATATTCCTTATCTCATTTGGTATAGGCTCATAGAACACTACAACATCTACGCTTGGTATGTCTAAGCCTTCTTCGCCTATTGAGCTTGCAACAAGTATATTGAATTTGCCACTTCTAAAATCTTCTATTATCTGCTTCTGCTGCATCTGCGTTATACCCTCTTTTTTACCTACAAAAGGCCTTGCATTATACCCATGATTGCTTAGTTGCTCTACTAACATTTTTATGCTAGATCTATACTGTGCAAATACAATAATGCTTTTATCCTTGTATTCAGCCAATATACCAAGCAGTGCCTCAACCTTCGGGTGTTCGTAGCCTAGCCTTATACCTTCATCGCTTATCTGTTTTGCTATTACAATATTCTTGTTGTTGAGAAGGCTTAGTATGGCCCTGCTCTTCTTTTCTCTTCTTGCAAGACTCTCGATATAGCTTGAGAATGCATATAGCCCCTCTGTCTCTACAAGGTCATACATATGAAGCAGGTTTAAGAGCTTTATATAGCTATACATTGCTCCGAATCTATAGTTTGTTGCTGTTATCTTGCTTATTTCGTTTCCTAGCTCTATGAGCTTGCCTTTTGGTATGTGCTCAAACTTTTTGAAGCCTATAAGCTCCATCTTGTTTAATGATTCAAGGCTTTCTTCTATTAGTGGCCTTAAGTAGCTCGTTATAAGCCTTATCCTCTCAGATTTCTCAACATATATTACATGAAGGTATTTCGGCATTACATATTGCACAACATCTTCATCTGTTGATATTCTTACCTCTATGTTTTCTATCTTTAGTGTATCGATAAGCTCTTTTATCTTCTCAGGCTTGCCACCAGGCGATGCTGTTAAGCCAACAATCTGTACGCCTTTCTGCTCAGCTTCGTTTGCTATATAAGTATAGGCATATTTGCCCACAGCCCTGTGGCATTCATCAAAAACGATAACGCCGAAATCGTCTAAGCTAAGAAGCGCGTGCTTTAAGTCATTTGCTATTGTTTGTGGAGTCGCAACTATGACCTTTGCTTCATTCTCAAGCATCATTCTCTTCTTCTTGCCAACCGCGCCTGTAAGTAAAAGTATTTCATTTGGTTCTAACCTGAGAAGCCCAAGAAGTGTATTGTGGTGCTGTTCACATAGAGGCTTTGTTGGTGCTAGAAACATTGCTTTCTTCCCTTTGTATAGCGCATCTGCTATAGCAAATATACCTATGAGCGTTTTTCCAAGCCCTGTTGGCAATACAACAAGCGTGTTTTTGCCCTGGAGTATGCTCTTTGTTATATTGAATTGGTATTCTCTAAATGCCAAGCCTTCTAGCTTTACAAGGCTTGTTGCAGGGCCGAGCTCATACCATCTTTTGTCAGCATCTATTTCGCTATCCATCTATCAATAAATAGATTTCGCATAATTATAAATCTTTATAATGGATTAGATGGTTATATGAGCAAAAAGAGCGATCCGTTCTGCGATAAGAAAAGCATTGAGACACAGATTTACTACGAAACAAAGTACATGAACGTACTTTATAATTTGTATCCTGTGGTGAAGGGCCACACACTAATAGTGCCGAAGAGGCATGTAAGGGATTTGAATGAACTAAGCGAAAAGGAAGCAGTAGATTTGATAAAGGCAATAAGATATGTTACGCCAAAGCTTCTAAGGGCATATAATGCTGACAGCTCGTACAACCTTGTGGCACAGGTTGGCCCTTATTCAGGCAGATCCATAGAACATTTGCATATTCACATAATACCGAGAAACAAGTATGATATGTACAGCGACTACAATGACAGGCTCTACGCTGATCTAAGGAAGTTTGAACTTGAGAAGCTCGCAAAGCACAAGATAGAGCCAGAAGTAGAAAAGCTAAGAAAAATCTTTAAGTATAAGCCTAGCGCAAAGTAAAAACTTATATATAAAAAAAGGTTATAGGTCATCCAGGTTGTCCAATTTTTTCTTTTTGATATATTGCACTTATCTAGTTCTATTTCGAATGACTTTGCATCCTGGGTTTTTCTTTTATTTCTGGCCTTACGGCCTTTATTCCATATCATTCTTCTCAATAAGGAAATTCCCTTCCTTACAATACTTTTTATTGTATTGCTTCGTATTCACATGGAATTACCGCTCTCATCCCCTATCTTGTGAAAGGGAACTTTCAGCGAGCGGAGTTAAATAAAGAAATAGGAATAAAAAAGGAAAAGTCTCTTTAGACTGGCTGCATTATATTATACACCTTTCCTCAGTGAGGTTTATCTTTGCCCAGCGCTGAGAGTCATAAAGACCTGGAAATGTCTTATCAACTTTTATCACAAGAATGTTCCCATCGACATCTGACATATGTGTCTGGCCTGGAAGCATTATAGCACTTCCTACAAACTTGTTGTTGTAATATATGTTGAATACTGCCTTTGAGCTATTCGTTTCATTAGTGCTCGGGAAAGTTACGTTATAAAGCACCACTTTATATGGACCTATACTTTTGCTTTCATGTTCAAATAAGAGAATATTATTTTCTATTATTGGATGAATGTGACATGTAA
>Ga0080003_1001755_pt1 | contig 10929 bp, 10 predicted proteins | sample JossMetagenome_FD_69206 | JGI IMG/M metagenome (GOLD analysis project Ga0080003, IMG submission 69206) | Hot spring microbial communities from Joseph's Coat, Yellowstone National Park, USA - JC2_E (SPADES assembly) (version 2) | ecosystem: Environmental > Aquatic > Thermal springs > Hot (42-90C)... | reverse complement strand
TAAATCTGTACTGCTTTGCAATAGCGCTTATTTTTGGAGCACTTGCATTATTATATGCTTACAAGATAAAAGAAACACTCTTTTGGGGTAATGCATATATAGCATTTTCCATGGCCATACCATTCATCTTTGGCAATTATGTTGTTTCGATATCGCTTAAGCAAAGTATAATACTGATAACACTCTTGATCTTCTTTAGCGGCCTTGCCAGGGAGATACAGGGCACCATAAGGGACTTAAAAGGAGATGTAAAGATAAGGAATGTAAAAACATTGCCAAGAGTTATTGGTATAAGTGGAGCCGCCGTGCTTGCCCTCGTGTTTTACTTAATAGCGATTTTAATTAGTATATACCTCTTTATCTACTATGAGCCATTTAAGTTAAACCTTATCTACATTTTACCAATAGCAGTAACTGATATTATATTGCTATATTTGGGGATAAAATATATTTATGAAAGGAGTGAGAGATTCTACTCTTTTGCAAGAAATGCTTCGCTTGTTGCAATGGGCATCGCCCTATTAGCACTTTTGCTCGCACCTCTATTAAGTATAGCAATATGAGCCCATTCTATTTATCGCCTTCTGCCCTTAACATGTGTTATCTGTTTATTACTTGTACCTTCTTTGAACTGTTCGCTTTGTGCATTGCAAGGATTTCGCAAAAGCAACAATATTAGAACTATAAGTATAGCAAACAGCACTATTAGAATTATAAGAAGTATTGAATAAATCTGCTCTATCTCGCTTGAGATATTATTATAAGAGTATGTTTGATTTGGCTGTAAAATAAATGTACTGTTTATGAGCTTGTTTGCGCTGCTGAGCTTCGAAGCAAGAAGTGCAAGCGAATAGGCATTTGCAAGATTGCTATCATTTCCTGTTATATTATATTCGTTTATATAGAATATCGTCGATTTTGCAAATTGATTTGGCCATACACCATAAGTTGAATTGTCTATCAGTGCTTTCTCTATGCTCATATATTCTGAAGGTGTGTAGTTGCTTATTGTAGGCCTATCGAATATGCTTGCGTAAGTACCTGCGTATATTGCTGCAGGATAATTTCCATTGTTATAGAAGTTTATTGCACTTTGCAGATAAATGCTACTTCCAAACTCACTTGCATTCTGTATGAGCTTAGATGCATAATTCTTTAGAAGAGGTGATCCCTGCACAGGCACACCGCCCATGCTATCAGCAATACTATACATATCACTTGCTGCAAGACACCAACCATAGGCTTCTCCTGCAGTGTATAAGCTTTCAAAAACACCATCGGATGTTTCACTGCTATTTAGTATAGTGGCTGCATTGCCTGCTGTTATTGTACCAAGCTCTTGTCTCAGCTCACCGCCTATTACATATTCATAGTTTGAATTGGTCATTTGCGGTGGAACAAGAGATGAGCAATATGCAGAAACATTGGAAATAATGTTTGTGGCTGCACTTTTGTTTGCATTGTTTGCATTAGCAAGCATAAATGCTTGTGGATATATTAGAAAAGCAAGGTCAGCGGCTGTATATAAATAGCCCTTCTCTGATATTGCAGAATACTCCTGCATTGCATTGGTTAATTCTGATTTTATAAGAGAGTAGTTATTTGGTATACCATCAATTGACCTATTTACAAAACCAAATGTAAAGCTTGTAAGGTTTTGAAAACCACTTAAGTTACAGTATAAGCAAGATAGATTTGCATAAGGAATTTTATCAACATAATAGTTGGTATAAGTATTGTAAGTTAAAGGATATGGGGCCCTTAAGCCTGTTGCATATGCAAAAGCTTGAGATGCATTCTTAACCTCAACTAACGGTATTTCAAAAGTTTGCTGAGTGACATAATATAAAAGATTTTCGAAGCTTCCATTCTCAACATAAGGAACAAGCACAAACTTTAGATTGTGCGTTTTTGCTGCGGCCACTTTATCATATACACCGCCTATCTCACCAACGCTGCCATCTGGGCTTATTGTTCCTGTAAGTGTAAAATCGTGTAGTAATGGTTTATGCGAAAGCGCAGAGATTGCGTCAAGTGTAAAAGCAAGCCCGCCACTTGGCCCAGATACACTCACATTTTTATCCTCTATTATATAAGAGAAATTGTAATCGCTCATATTTAGGCCAAGGTATTTGCATGCATACTCTACCCCTGTCTGTGCAGAATTTAATGTGCTTTCACCAACAGATGAAGGGCCGCTTATCGTCACCATGCCATTTCCAGTAGTAACATTTAGATAAAACAAAGAGAGTATACCCTTATTTGACTGTATTAGAACTGCTGGAGCATATATATAAGCACTACCCACAAAGCTCGCGTATGATGTTGAGAATAAAAGCGTTGCAATAAGAGCAAAAGTCAAGCTAATATAATTTTTCACAAGATCACCACTGCTTATTGATTTATTTATCTTTTATTCTTTTATTCTTTTACTTGCTATTTTCAAAATCAGATATCCTTTTCTGCTTAATGCTGTTAGTTGGCTTCTTAATCCTGTTTAGCATGTCAACTATACCAAACACGCCATCGTAGCCAGGAATTAAATTAACTTTTGAAGTCCTTATATTTTCTATAGCTTCTGCAAGAGTCTTGTCTACCTCTTTTATAGCTTCTATATCTTCATTGAGTAGAACATTTATCTCGCTTCCGAACCTTTTTAATAAACTAGAGTAAAGAGACTTAACATATTGCGTACCCCTTCCTTTGTTAGTAATGTATGAAAGCACCTCTATGAGTGGCACAGCATATGTGAATCTAGATGCATTTTCTGGCATGAAGCCATCCGGCCTGTCTGCTAATTCAAGAACCCTGTGCAAAACCCCTATTACCAGAGGCTTACCACAAACAGGACATTTATTGCCATATTTCTTTGCCTCTTCAGGACTCATTGAAACATTACAGTTTCTATGGCCGTCATAATGATACTTGCCCTCTTCAGGATAATATTCTACGGTAAGACTAAGTTTTCTATTATCTTTCTTCATTATCGCCTCATTTATCGCTTTATAAGAAGGTTCTTCTAGTTCAAAAACGGTCATCTCTCTACCAATATTTTGCGCTGAATGCGCATCGCTACTTGAAAGAAGAGAATATTTGTCAAGTATTGATAATCGCCAGTTCATCTTCGGGTCTGATGACAAACCGGTCTCGAGAGCATGAATATTTTTCTCTTGCTCAAGATAACACTCTTCAAGGGAGTTGAACATATTTTCGCTTCCCATGCAACCATAAAAAGGAGTCCAATTGTGAGCAGGGTATATTAGTATATTTTTATCTATCGACATTATCTTTTCTACAAGCTCAGCAGGATCAACATTTAGCACAGGCCTGCCATCTGCATCTAGATCACCATACTTTGAAAGAGTCTCATTTATCTGCGCTGCTGTCTCAATAGATGGTGCATGCAAAACGTGGTGCACTTTCTTGATGCTGTTTTCTCTTCTAAAAACTGTAGATACCTCTACAGTAAGAATAAACCTCATACCTTTATATTCATATAAACCTTCTTCTGCTGGCTTCAACTTTTCTTTGAGCTCTTTAAACCAAAGAGGGTGGGTAAAATCTCCCGTACCAACTATACTAATACCTTTGTTTCTAGCGGCTTGCGCTATTCCGTCAAGGTCGAGAGCCTCGCTTGTTGCCCTCGAATATTTGCTATGGATATGAAAGTCGCAGTATAACTTCATGAAAATCATTTGCTCTTCTCAACGCCGTTTTTTGGACATATATTGCTTATAACACACTTTGAACATTCAGGCAACGCACTCTTGCAAACAGCATGCCCATGCTGCTTTAGCACATATGCTATGTTGTGCCAGTATTTTTTGTCTATACTCTTCATAAGGTCTTGCTCTATAAGCTCTGGCTTTGTGTTCTTGCTAAGGCCTATCCTATATGAAAGTTTTATGACCCATGTATCAACTGGTATGCCTTCTACTTTGTTGTATGCATTGATTAATATTGTATTTGCAGTCTTTCTACCTACGCCAGGCAGCTCCAGAAGAGACTCCATGGTATCTGGTACTTTACCATTGTATTTTTGCTCTATTATCTTGCATGCCTCTATTATATTTTTTGCCTTGTTTCCTGCATAGCTTACCCGCTTTATGTATTTTATAAGCTCTTCTGGTTTAGCTTGCGCATAATCGTGCGCTGTCTTATACTTCTTAAAAAGCTCTGGCGTTATCGCATTAACCACTTCGTCATGCGTTTGAGCTGACAATATTGCAGCAACAAGTAATTCTATAGGTGTTGAAAAGTTTAAGTAATATTTTGCATTTGGGTAAGTTTTTTCGAGTGTTTCAACTACTTTATCTACCTCATCTTTGCTAAGGAGCCTAAACTCTATAAAATCACCCTAGTTTATAACCAATATCACGCACAAATTTGCGTCTTTTACTTTTATCTTCTTCGCTTTCCAAACCTTTTGCACTCTCACCATCTGCTATACCAACAATAGCTTTTCCCTTTATACCATTTGCTATGAATACTTCCACATCGTTTGCTGTTGCACAGTATAAGTTTACAACTTCAGGCACCGCTTTTATTGCATTTACAACATTTATTGGGTATGCATTTTTGAATAAGATGACAAATGTATGACCTGCGCCTATGCTTAATGCATTTCTCTGCGCCTTTTCGATAAGTTCTTTATCATTGCCTTCGCTCCGTACTAGGCAAGGACCACTTGCTTCTATAAACGCTACTCCAAACTTAATATTGGGCACTGAATTTACCATTGCTTCATATAGGTCTTCTGCTGTTTTTATAAAACCAGCATGCCCGATGATAAGTTGTTCATCGGGATTCTTTTCTATTTTTATAGAGTTAATTTCCATAGCATCACGGTGTAACCCTAGTCCTATCCCTAGGGAAGAGTGAACACTCCCTTATATTAGACATATTTGTTATCTTCATTGCAAATCTCTCCAAGCCGATGCTCCACCCTGCATGAGGCGGTGCGCCGTGCCTAAATGCATTTATGTAAAATTCAAAATTCTTTGGATCCATTCCCCTCTTTCTTATGGCTTCCTCTAAGAGCTGTGGTATGTGTATTCTCTGCGCACCACTTGAAATTTCAAGCCCTTTATAAATAAGGTCAAAGCTGTTTGAAACTTCAGGATCCTTCTCGTTAGGCATCGTATAGAAGGCGCGCACCTTTGTTGGATACTCTTTCAGTATTACAAAATCACCATAAAGCTTTGCCAAAAGCGCCTCGTGCTCTCTCTTAAGATCTTCGCCGAACTCAATATGCAGACCGTTTTCATTTATCTTTTTTATAGCATCTTTGTATTTTACCTCTACAGGCTTTGGAATATCTAACGAAACACCAAGCGTTTCTAGCTCTTCTGCATTTCTCTTTTTAACTTCTTTTATTATGCTTAAACCTACTTTCTTGAGCATTCTTATCGCATCATTGTGGTCTGCAAAACCCATCTCTATATCCATCTGGGTTATCTCATTCAAATGCTCTGTTGTATTGTGCTTTTCGGCTCTGAAAACAGGAACGATCATAAATACCTTATCAAAACCGCCAATAACAGCAAGTTGCTTGTAAAGTTGAGGAGATTGTGACAAATATACTGTCTTTTCGAAATATGTTACTGGAAAAAGGTCTGTGCCGCCTTCTGTAGCGGCCGCAACAATCGAGGGCGTTCTTATTTCGGTGAAGCCTTCTTTGAGCAGTGTATTGCGGAATGCTTGCAGTATTGTAGACTCTATCTTAAATATTGCTGAAGTTTCTAAACGCCTTAAATCTATATATCTATATTCCAGCCTAACATCAAGCTCGGCAGGCACCTTGCCTGTAACCTCAAAAGGAATCCTTCCAGAAAGCGGATTTAGATTTATTACCTCTTTTGGAATGATTTCAAAACCTTTCTTCGCCTCAGCATTTTTGCTAACTATACCTTTTACCATAACTACGCTTTCCTTAGGCAGATCCATACTTCGCATTAATTCCTTGCTGACTATGCCCTCTTTTGCTGTTACCTGAACTATGCCTGTTTTATCCCGAAGGAGCATAAATATTATCTTCCCTATATTTCTTATTTCGTGCACCCAGCCACAAAGAGTTACCTCTTTGCCCTCAAGCGTTTGATCTAGCTCATTTACGTAGTGCGTTCTAAGCAATTAAACACCCAATAGTATATATCAGCAAAGTTATATATTTATTCATCGTGTTAGAAAGAGATATAAATTTGAGCTATAAACTCATATTATGCCTAATGTCTCAACAATAATGCAGAGATATGCTGTTGCTGTTTCTGAAGAAACGAGTATTGCAAATGCTGCTAAGCTCATGAAGGCAAACAAGGTCTCGCTCATGCCTGTATTAAAAGATGAAAGGCTTGTAGGTATAGTTAGGGAGAAGGATTTAGATAGCTGGAAAGGCGATAAAAAAGAGAAGGTAAGCAATATTATGGAGAAGCCAGTATTTGTGCTGCCAACCGATGAGATAGATCAGGTTTCAAAAATAATGCTCGAAAGACATATAACTAGGGTGCCTGTAGTAAATAACGAAAAGGAGCTGATCTTCTTAGGCATCGTTACATCTAGCGATGTGGCAAATGCGATAAAAATGGGTATTTAATAAAAATAAAAAGAAAAAGAAATTACTTTGATAGCTCTATCTGTATTGCACTCACTTTTGACTTTGTGCCATCTTCATTTGTAAGCTCTTCTGAGCTTATTGAGATGTTGCTTACTTTCACATCTGACACAAACCTGTTCCTTGCTATCTCTGCTACATCTACCGCCCTAGAGATTGTATTGCCTCTTGCCTTTATTGTTACTTTCTTTGCCCCATTGTTGAACTGCGTTACCACAGCAAGTACGTAGTTCATTGCAGGCTTCTTGCCCACATATATTACATTTTCTGGAATTGATGATTCTTTCTTTTCTTCTTCGGCCATTGTTTCACCTTTTTGTTTTAGCATTTACTGCAAATTTGAGATTTATACTGAAATAATATTAATTATTTTACCACAAAATGATTTAATAAACTTTCTATCATTCACCTCTTTCTTCAACAGGCAAAACAAGCGCCTCGCTAATGGATTTCCTTGCTATTTCGTTTATATGCATCTCTTTAAGAAGCTCTTTTATAATTTTAATATCAGCATTTGTTGAAGGCTTTCTAGCATTAATTACACATACATCAGGATAGGGCTTTATAGAAAGCTCGTATGTTCCTATTTTTCTTGCAATACTTATTATCTCTTCTTTATCAAACCCTATAAGAGGCCTTAATATAGGCATATTTACATTAGCTTCTGATGCTGCTATGTTTGAAGGTGTTTGCGAAGAGACCTGTCCAAGGCTCTCGCCTGTAAAAATAAGTTTTGCTCCTTCTTTTTTAGCTACAATCTCAGCAAGCTTGAAAAGAAAGGCTTTAAACAATACATGCGAATATCTGCCCTGCTTATCTGCTTTTGCTACAGCAACTGTGAAGTAATGGGCAGGTATATAATATATTATAGGCTTAAGACCTTTTGAATATAGGCTAAGCTTAGATAAAATCATAGGTATTTTGCTCTCTTTTAGCATTTCTGGATCTGCAAACTGGTGCACATGCAGATATATTGGCAGAACACCCCTCTTCATAGCGAACCAAGCACATACAGGCGAGTCTATACCACCAGAAAGAAGAATAACACCCTTGCCGCTTGTACCAACAGGAAGACCACCAAGCCCCTTTATGCTTTTATCATAAATATATGCATGCTTTTTCGTTACATTTATGAATAAAGTGCCATCATATTCATGGAGAGACGGCTCCACGCCTATGCTCTTTGCAACTTTAGAGACCTCATTTATGATATCAAGAGAATTGAAGCTAAGCTCCTTGTATGATCTGTGCGCAAGTATTTTAATTTTTTTATAGCCTCTTGAAAGAAGCAGTTCCTTTGCAACGCTTGTTATTGAATCTATATTTGGCTCTGCCTCATATGCTAGATTAAAGCTGCTTATTCCGAAAAGATAGCCAAGCTTCTTTAAAATATTATTGGCGCTTGCCTCGCTGCTGGGCCTAAGTATAATCCTATCATGTTCTTCCTCTATGGAATAAGCTTCCCCTTCGAGCAGCGAATTGAGGTTTGCTTTAAGCTGATGTATGTATCTTTGCTTATTTTTGCCGCGTAGCCACAGCTCGCCATAATGAACTAATATTACTTGCGCTTGCATAATAAAAATAGGAAAAGAGTTTATTTATCTCTTATGATAACTCATATAGAAAAATTAAATATAAATAAAGAAAAATAGACCCTATATGTTGTTATTAAACATGACCCTCTGCTTGTTTCTTCATACTTGCTCCTACGTGTTGAGTTCCATTCAGTCTTGGTTGTTTAGTTGCTGAATCCTCTCATTCTCCCCAATAGTCTGGCCAGTTTTGATTTCCTTGCTGCTGGTTTCCTTCTACTTGCTGCTTCTTTTCCTCTTCTAGCTGATCAGTTTGCTTACCTTTTGGTGCTTGTTTTTCTTCTTGTTCTTCTTCCTGTTCTTTCTTTTCTTCACGGTGAGCAAGTTTATGTATGCCCTCATCTATTTTCCCTGCTAGCCATGTAAATGCGCCAACAAGATGTTCTTTTATCGCTTCTGAAATATGGTCATTATGTTCGGCTTCATTTATTACTCCCGCTACCCATGTTACCCCACCAACAAAAAGTAGAGGGACGCCGAGGATAGCCAAACCTTCACCGAATAGGCCAAAAGCCGCCAAAGGAAGATAATAAAAGCCCCCGAGAAACAGGGCAGCACCAAGAGCACCTACCACCGCACCGACAATCCCGATTTTCTTACCGTTTTCGCGCAGAGCACTGTGATACTTTTCATTTTGTTTCTCTTCTTTCGATACTGGCTGTTGCTTAACTACCGATTGCTCTGGTTGCAGCACGGTTGTTCTGTGTATAGGACTTAATACTGATACCTGTGGCACAGGCACAACTGGTCCATTAGTTTTTTCTTCAGCACTTTCTGACTTTCCTTTCTCAGCTTTTTCTTTAGCACTTTTTTTCTTCTCTTCAGGAGCATTTGCATTAATAGATCTGGTAGATGCAAACAGGTATTCTACTAGACTTAAGTTCGCCGCGCCAAATATAGCTTCAAGGTTAAGCTCCACGCCAAACTGTCCTACTACTTCTTTTACTCCGTTTAGGTCTTTGTCATCCAGCTCGTCTAATGAGAAGTGAAAATAATTATAACCTAGCTGTGATCCGTTCGTTTCTATATTTTTGTTTATTTTATTGAAGAATCTGTCTTCTAAATTCAACACATGCATTTTAAGCTTTTCGTCTCCAACTGCCTCTGCTAACTCGCCCATACGTACCAAAATAGAAGCAAATAGTACTAGTTCTTCGTTAAATTCCGCTATACCTTTCTTCTCTAGGGTCTGCTTGAGCTCTTCAAGATTAGATGTACTCTTCTCAAGCTGATTAACTTTTTCCTCTACAATTGGTAGTAATGCTTCTAATGTCTCTCGCTTCTTCTGTTCTGCTTGCCCTTGCTCCTTGTCTCTTATGAATTCCGTTAAAGGAATAAGCTTTTGCTCTCCCTTCTGTTTTATTTCTGGGGAAGCTCCTGACTTCCCTTCGGCATCTTGCTTCTCCTGTTTTGCTGAAGCACTTGGGGTCTCATGTTTCTTTGATGGCTTATTCACTGGATAGCCTATCATCATCTTGCTGGTTCCAAGCCAAGGATCCATAGTTGATTGTATTTCTGAGTCCTTTTCCTTATTTTCCTTAGACTTAAAAGCCACATAACCACCTTTATTTTGATAAAATTTATATCTTAATTTATATAAATAGTTTTCTTTATTTTTGTTTATAAAAGGTAAGTATAGATAATTTTTGTGTAGATAATTTTTGATTTAAGCAGACTTGTTAGTTTAAAGTTTTGTTTCTAATGGGAAAAGCTTATTTATCTTTTATGATAGGCCCATATTGTAAATTAATCTTGCATACTTTTCTACTTGCTCAAGCTATTTAATGAGTTTTCAAAATATATGAATATTTAGAACATCGAAGGTTCTCCAGAACATAAGGAATGGCAGCTTTGCAAGAACCTCTTACTTAGGAATTCCACTAGCACTTTATGACCAATCATCCCCTTTCTCTCTGATTCTACGTCCCAAAGCCCCCATAACTAAACCAACTATATATATAGCAAACCCCACCTCAAAACTAAGACTAAGGGAAGGGTGGGTGTGACTAGCAATAGCTGATAAGAAAGTACTATAACCAGTAATAGTTAAGAAAGCACCAAATATAGTAAACACCGACCCAATATCCCACAGAATTCTGCCTAATTTAAGATGACGTCTATAATATTCGCGCTCCTGCTCCCTATGCTTCTGCAGTTGCTTTATCATCTGGTCAAATTCTTCTTCCTCTTCTTTCTCTGCTTTGCGCAAAAGAGTTAGCTCATCGGGCTTCTGTGTTTCTGAGTTGATCTGTGTATTCTCATTATCATTTGCCTTTTCCTTATTTTCTTCCTTAGACTTAAAAGCCACATAACCATCTTTACTTCGATAAAGTTTTTATATAAACCTTTATATAAATACTTTTCTTTAGTTTTGTTTATCAAAAATAAGCACAAATGCTTTTGAATCTAAGCTTGTTTTTTTGTGCTTTAAAGCTTTGCTCTTAGAGTGCTAATTTTATTCTTTGGTCCATCTTTTGATAACAAACACCGAATAGGTTTTTAGATACATTAAGCTATAGCTATTTTCGCAAGTCCTATGATTGCTATTGGTTATTTCCTTAAATCTGTTGGTTTTTGCTGCATAGGCATCGTTTGCATAACTTCTCTAACCTTTTAATAACTTAATGCTTGCTTAAACTTTACTTTTTTATGCCTTTGCTATGTTCTTAAATTTAAGCGTGTCTAACTTCTTTAGGATTCGGCTTCTTATGATATAATAGATCAAAC
>Ga0080003_1001754_pt1 | contig 10934 bp, 11 predicted proteins | sample JossMetagenome_FD_69206 | JGI IMG/M metagenome (GOLD analysis project Ga0080003, IMG submission 69206) | Hot spring microbial communities from Joseph's Coat, Yellowstone National Park, USA - JC2_E (SPADES assembly) (version 2) | ecosystem: Environmental > Aquatic > Thermal springs > Hot (42-90C)... | reverse complement strand
TCTTCTCAGCACTGAACGGCGTGCTTATCACTCTTAGATCTACATTAAACCGCGTGTATTCGATTATAGGTATTATGAAGAATATGCCAGGGCCTATCATGCCTGAATACTTTCCGAGCCTTAGCACTGCCATCCTGTTCCACTGGCTTACTACTCTTATAGACAGTGCAAGGACAATCAGTATGATAAAGAATGACACAATCGGAACGATCCATAAGTTATAGTAATATACGCTTGCAGCACTAGCTGCAACAAGTAACAGTATTATAATAAGGTCTACCAAAGCACCAACTGTACTTTTATAGTGCTTGGTACTCTGGTCGATTATCTTTCCTGCGCCGGAATTATGGGCAGGTGCACCAGAGCCGACTTTGCTTCCAATTGGGATTTTTGAATTATCCTTGCTGTCTGTAGGACCGCTTGCAAGTATTTTGTTATCCATACATATCTACAATTATTAAATCAAAGTTTGAAAGACCCAGGTTTGCCACCGGCTGAACCACCAAGTCCTTTGAATATATCACCCAGCAGGCCGCCTACAGCATTTGCAGCGTTTGCGTCACTTGCAATGGTACGAGCCGTAGCATTGCCACCGCCAATTGCACGCTGCAGTGCAAACCTGGAAACGCTGTGTAGTACAACCTTTCCGGGCCCGACAAACTTTGCAAGCCATAAGCTCTCTCCACTAACCAACTCTGTTTTAAGGTTTCCGACCTTTGTAAACTGTATCTGCATATTACCATCGAAAGTCGCAACATGACCTGGATCAACATTTAATACGCTCCCCGCATCAAGGTCATACTCGACTATATCTCCAGATACATGTATAAACACAACACATGGTCCATCAAACTTCTCAAGGAATACGCCTGCGCCACTCAATGCTCCACGAATCGAAGCTTTAACATCAATCTTTGTAGGATCGGTAGTAGCAAGAAATGCAAAGTGCTCTACATAAACAGATTCGCCCTCCTTGAGTTCAATAACCTTTACCTTTCCAGGAATAACACCTGCAAGTGCAATCTGCCCGTTGTCGCTCTCTGCAGTGCCCTCTAAGAGAAATGATGATGAACCTGCGAATGCCATCTTTACTCCTTTGATGAAACCTGCACCTCCTGCCCATTTTGCATTAAGGCTTACATTATCTGTTTTGCTTGCCATCTTTCCTGCATCAATATATATTTTTTCTCCGGCGTTTAGGTTTATGTTAAGGATCTGCATAGAGGAGCCGATTATATCATATTTCATGCAACCACATTGTTAGTTTATCTATTAAAGTATAAAAAATATGCTGTTGCATGTAAAAGCTGCATGCGTGAAAAGGCATGCACAGTAAATATGTGTATGGGTTGTATTTTAAACCTACCTACCGCACTTCATGCACTTTCTTTTTGATAGATGCATAGAGCGCAGGCATTGGCTACATGTGGCTATGCAAGCCTTTTAATTATGTGATAGCCAAACTGTGTTTTTACTATTCCTGATACCTCTCCAGGCTTAAGGCTGAAAGCTGCTTTCTCAAATTCCTTTACCATCACACCCCTGCCGAAATAGCCTAAGTCGCCGCCACGCTTTCTTGAGCTGTCTATTGAGTATTCCTGTGCCAGTTTAGAAAAGTTTTCGCCATTCTTAAGCTTTTCAAGCACCTCTTTTGCCTTCGATTCTTTATCTACTAGTATATGTGCACATCTTATCTTTTCGGCCATAAAATCACCACAATTTGCAATGCTCATTGTGTATATTTATCTCTTTTTGTTCGTTTTTGCTTTGTTAGCAATACTTTTTAATATCAGATGTGCTAATTATAGAAGAGAAGCCAGTAGCTTTTCTTATCCTGTTCATTATAGCAAGTCCTATGCCTTTCTGCGGGAATGGCTGTACGATGCCAAACTCTGCCTCGCTCGTTTCGATTTTCAAAAAACTATCAAACAAATTGCTTGCTATTTCATATAAGTTTTTCTCGCTTCCTAAGCTAATAACTTCTGTGCCCTTTTGCTTTATTTCTTTTTTCATTTCATCGCTGCATATTACTGCAACGCTTATTCCTTTTTTACTACAGTATTCAACTACCTCCTTCAGCATTTGCTTGTTATTGGCAAGAACTAATGGCTTGTTGGGTGCATAATGCCTATACTTCATACCAGGTGCAACCGCAACTTTTGCCTCATGCTTGCCTTTTGCATAGTCGCTAACCACAATCTTGCCAAACATCTTTCTAAGTTCTTCTAATGTAAAAGGCCCTGGCCTTAGCAATGTGAATGGCTTATGCGTTGCGTCTATTATTGTCGACTCTACGCCAAAAAAGTTTTTCCACCATCAATTATAACGTCTACTCTATCTTTCATTTCCTTTATTATATGCTCTGCCTTTGTAGGGCTTGGTCTTGTTGCCCTGTTTGCACTAGGTGCTGCGATTGGCACGCCACTTGCTTTTATCAAAGAAAGCGCGATGGGGTGTGCGGGCATTCTAACCGCAACGGTGTCAAGCCTATCAGTTACCTAATAGGGAATATTTTCCTTTTTCTTAAGCACAAAAGTTAGCGGACCTGGCCATACTATATGCAACTTGCTTTTTATTACCTGTGGAACATCAATTGCAACATCATAAAGCTGGTGGAGATCTGCTATATGCACTATAAGCGGGTTGTCTGTAGGCCTGCCCTTTGCTTTGAAAACCTTTAGCACTGCCTCAGCGTTATACGCATTTGCACCAAGCCCGTAGACAGTCTCGGTAGGGAATATCACTGTGCCGCCTCTTTTTATTGCCATTGCTGCTACTTTTATCAGTCTTTGTTGCGGCATAACCGAATTAATCTTCAGGATATTGGCCATCCCTATCCTGCCTCCAATTTTTCTTTCTTATTATTCAATGCCTGTTGCTATTTTTATTCCTTCGCACAATTTCTCAGCAGATACATATTGACATGGGTTCTCTTTATGGAAGTCGAACAATTTATGGCATGATTCTATGAAGAATACCACCATAAAAGCAATTGGACAAACCGGTGGGTACTATATTTATATATTTCGAATATGATATATCATATGTGAGTCTATGGAAAATATAGAGAGTGAATTCATAGAAAGAGTAGGCAACCAAAAGGTAAAGCGTAAAAAAGGCTATTTGTATTATGTTGGGAAAGATGGATATGTCTATGAGATTCCAGAAAATGGAAAAGGCGAGGGAGTAAGGATAACAAATGCGAAGATAGAGAGAAAAGAGGAATATCTATACTACGTTAATAAGAAAGGATATGTAGTCAGAGCAAAGCTTTTTAAGCCAGAAGAATATGAAAAAATTGCTAAAGGTAAGTCTGAGAGTAAGAGTTAATTTACAACACCTATAAATAGTTGCCTATTTATTGGACAAGACCATGTGGCGTGTTGAAATTTTAAAAAACTTCTTTTCGAATATAAATTTAATCCCTACCGCAGAGGCTGCTTTCTTTCGATGGTAAATTCGTACATTAAGTAGGAATTTAGGTGTAAGTATGGTAGCGACAAGTAAAAATAAAAGTAAAAATAAAATAGTTAAGTCTCGGTATGCAACGGAAGGTTCAATTAGCACCGGTATGCAAGGGGCTAAAATTATAGTTGCTATTGGTGCCTATCAAAAACAATTGTACAGCTGTAATATACTCTTATTGGCACCATAGATGCACGATATAACCTAATTAGGAAAATTCACTTATAAAATTATTTATTGCAATGGCAACATCGTGGGGTTTTGTGTAATGTGGGTTGTGGCCTGAATCATCTATTATTATTAGCCTGGAGTTTTTAATGCTCTCGTTAAATAAATAAGAAAACTTCTTGTCTATTACATCGTCATTACTGCCCCAGATTATAAGTGTTGGCAGATCTATCCTTGCCAGCATGTCAGAAGTAAGTAAATTATATCCTTCATTTTCGATTATGCTACTCATCACATATTCGTCGTTGTTATTTTCCATAAGTAATTTTCTTAGCAGTGCCCTTTTATAGTCTTCATAGTTAATAGATTTGCTTATAGAGTCAAAATGTTCTTTTAATCCTGCAGCATCTTCAAGTATTATACCGCTGGCTGGCGATTTTAAATATGCATAATATGCAGTTATCCAGCCACCGTATGAATGACCCATTATAAAAGGCTTTTTGCATGTTTTTTCGATGAATTCTTTTAGCACTTCAACCTGCACTTCTACATTGTATTTAATTCTTGGCTTATCAGAATTTCCATGCCCTAGAAGGTCAATGGCAAATATATGAATGTTAGTAGTTAAATTTTCTACAAGCTTCCTCCAAACTATCGAGCTAGCACCTAGTCCATGAAGTAAAACTAGTTCTATATCTTTAGAATTGTTGTGTTTATAATGTATCTTGCCGTATTTGGTTTCAATATAGGAATCGATGAAATCTTTATAGTCCATATCACACCTTTTTACCATAAAAAAAGTGTATTGGGTTTCCAACTGCTGCCTCGGCCGCCTCTTGTACTGCTTCACTGTATGTTGGATGTGGGTGTATTGTTGACGCTATATCCTCTACAGTTGCACCCATTTCTATAGCAAGTGCTGCTTCTGCAATCATATCACTGGCATCTTCTGATACTATCTCTACACCTTTAACCATGCCGTTTTGGTCAGCGGCTATCTTAACAAATCCATTTGTAGTGTCAAGTGCTATGCTTCTTCCAAGTGCGCTAAGGGGGAACTTTGTTACTTTTATACCTTCTCTTTCGCTTATATCACCGGCAATCGCTATTTCAGGATCTGAAAAGATTACAGAAGGTACAACAATATTATCATAGCTTTTTCTTACACCACCAATAATCTCAGCTACAACGACGCCTTGTCTTATTGCTTTGTGTGCTAGCATTGGCGCACCAATAACATCTCCAATCGCAAATATATTGCTGTCTGTAGTTCTTAATGCAGAGTCTACTTTTATGAATCCCTTATCATCCAATTCAACTTTTGTATTTTCAAGTCCCAACCCACTTGTATAAGGACTGAGCCCAATTGCTACAACAACAAGATCTGCCTCTATCGAATTTCCGTCGCTTAGCTTCAAAAATTTACCATCAAAAGAGACTGGCGATGATCCTGTATATATCTTTATTCCAAGATTTTGCATATTTTTCTTTATTATTTCTACAGCATCTCTATCAAACTTAGATAAAACATCAGACCTAGCTACTATATGTACTTTAGTACCAAGCTTAGCATATAAGGTGCCTATCTCTACCGCAACATAACCAGCCCCTATAATCGCAAGACTGTTGGGTATATAATCAAGCATCAATGCTTTTTTGTAATCTATAATTTTGTTAGAATCAAATTCGAATCCGTCCAAACGGGATGGTACAGAACCTGTTGCTATTACCGCTTTTTTGAATTTTAAGGACATTCCATTAGATAATTGCAAAGTATCAGATGACAAAAACGTAGCTTCTGCTTTTATAACCTCTACCCCATTCGATTTGCATAAAAATCCTACACCATCCTCAAGCTTCTTAGATGCCGCGATTCTCCAGTTATACATGGTCTTAGCATCTATCCTTACATTTTCAACAAAAATACCGAACTTCTGCGAGTGAGTAGCGTTGTAAAATGTGTTTGCTATTTTTATTAATGTCTTAGAAGGTATGCATGCATAATTAAGACAATGTCCGCCTAGTTTTTCTTTTTCTACTAGTGCCACATTCATACCCAGCTCCGCGGCCCTTATTGCAGCCACATAACCCCCAACACCTCCTCCAACTACTGCCAAGTCGACCTCTTCTGGTATAGAGCCCATTACCATATAATCACACTTTTATATGCATATCACTAAAACATTTCAAGGAAGTCGGGGTCTTCTAGATACTTTATTAAATCGTTTCCAAACTTTACAGCCTCTGCACCGTCTACTACCCTGTGGTCGAACACTAGGGAGAAAGGCAGTATTTTACCAGGCTTCACCACACCGTTTTCAACTACAGGAAAATCCCTTATCTTATGTATTCCAAGTATTGCAACATCAGGGTAGTTTATCATTGGAACTGATAAGAAGCCGCCACCCAAACTACCTATATTGGTTATAGTAAAGCTGCTATCTCTCATATCATCTATTGTTATTGTCTGGTTTCTAACCTTTTCTGCAAGCGACTCTATCTCTTTTGCTAGTTCTATTATACTCTTTTTATCGGCATTTTTTATTACAACAACCTTTAATCCGTCAGGCGCTTCTGCTGCCAATCCTATGTTATAATACTTTTTAACTATTATTTCGAGTTTTTCATGATCATAACTTGCATTAAAGTGCGGGTTTTCCTTTAATGCCTCGATAGTTGCTTTTATTATAAAAGGTAGGTAGGTTAACTTGATTCCAAGATCCTTTTCGATCTTCTGTCTTTCCCTATTTACTATATCATACAAAGCAGTAGCATTTATTATATCCATGTGCGTTGCCCGTGGTATGGTCCATGACAATTCCATATTTCTTGCAATCGCTTTTCTGGTTTGTGATAATGGCACGCGTTCTATTTCTTCTTTGTGCTGCTCCTCAAGAACCTCTGAAAACTTTGGTACCGCCTTGGCCCCTGACACCGCCTTACTTGCAAAACTTCGTACATCGTTTTCTAATATTCTGCCGTTAGGCCCTGTCCCGATTACTTGTGTTAGGTCAACTCCTAGCTGCTCAGCAAGCTTTCTTACAGAAGGTGATGCAATCACCTCCCTACTTGTAGGTTGTGCTTGGCTTGCCTCTTGTTTCTGGCTTTGTGGTTTTAATTCCGTGCTTTTCTGAGGCATCTGCTCTGCTTTCTGTGCACTTACGCTTTTTAATTCGTCCTCGCTTCCTATTATAGCTAGGATATCACCTATATGCACATCTGTGTCTTCTTTAGCCATGATCTTTATCCTGCCATCTATCGGTGAAGGTATATTTACAATTGCCTTGTCTGTCTCTATTTGAACTACAGCCTGGTCTTCCTTTACATCGTCGCCATCATTAACAAGCCACTTTTGTATATGCCCTTCGGTTATGCCTTCTCCTATGTCAACAAACTTAATTTCTTTCATTTTCTTCACATCGACATTATCTTATCTATGGCTTTTTCTACTTTAATTTCATTTGGTATGTAGTATTGCTCATATCCAGGGAAAGGATATGGAAAGCTATGCGAGGTTACCCTTAATATGGGCGTATCTAGACTGTATATGGCTTTTTCAGCTATTCTTGCTGCTATTTCTGCACCTACGCCAAAGCTACGCTCAGCTTCGTGAACTATAATGACTCTGCCCGTCTTCTTTACACTTTCTATAATTTTTGATTCATCAAGCGGATTTATAGTTACTAGGTCTATTATTTCTGCATCTGTGCCCTTCCTTTCTACAACGTTTTGCACAACCTTAACCATTGTTCCATAGGTTATTATTGTTAGCTCTTTACCTTCTCTTATTACATTTGCCTTGCCGATTTCGACCTCGTACATGCCTTCTGGCACTTCTTGCTTAAATAGTCGATACAATTTTGTGGGTTCAAGAAATAGCACAGGATCGTTCATATGTACTGCCTTTATCAATAGACCTTTAGCATCATATGGGTTTGATGGCTCTACCACGATTAGGCCACCAACATGAGAATAAAACGCCTCTGGGCTTTCCGAATGGTGTTCTAGCGTTCTTACACCACCACTAACAGGTGTTCTAACCGTCATAGGCACCTGGAAAGCCGATCTGGTCCTACTTCTATACCTAGCTGCATGATTTATTAACTGAGCAAATCCTTCATACATAAAGCCAGCGAATTGTATTTCTGGTATTGGGTGCAAACCGGCAAGAGCCATTCCTATGGAAGTTCCTAATATTGCAGATTCCGCCAAAGGGGTGTCTATCACCCTTTCAGGACCAAATTTATCAAGAAGACCGTCTGTTACCCTAAATACCCCGCCGTCCTTGCCTATATCTTCACCAAGTAAAACTACATTTTCATTCTCTTTCATTAGTAGCTCAAGGGCATTGTTTATCGCGCTTACCATATTCATTTGCATATTATCAACTACTCTTGCCAAAAGTTTTCCCTTATGCTTTCATCGTACTCCTCTTTAAGTACTTCTGGCATAAAGCTGTAAACATGCTCAAACATGCTCTTTGGATCTGGTTTAAACTCCTCAGCTTTCTTAACCGCATCTTCTATTGCTTTTGTTTGCTCTTCTTTCATACTGTTTTCTTTGTTATCGTCCCATAAATTTCTTGAATACAAATACTTTTTGAGCCTATTTATCGGGTCTTTCTGTTTCCAAGCTTCTACTTCCGCATCCTCTCTATATTTGGTAGGATCATCCGAAGTCGTATGCATGCTCATCCTATATGTTACGCACTCTATAATGGTGGGCTTTTCATGAGAGGCTTCTATTGCATCTTTAGTAGCCTTATAAACTGCGAAAACGTCATTACCATCTACTTGAATTGAATCAATACCCACAGCTATGCCTTTTTGTGCCAAAGTCTGTGCTGCAGTCTGCATTTTCCTTGGCACTGATATAGCCCATTGGTTGTTTTCTATTATTACTACTAATGGCAACTTAAAAACGCCGGCAAAATTTATGCCTTCGTAAAAGTCGCCTTCTGAAGTACCCCCATCTCCTACATAAACTAAAACCGCACTCCCTGTTTTCTTATATTTCTGTGCATAAGCAAGGCCAACAGCATGAGGGACTTGCGAGCCAACAGGTACTATTACTGGCAAACCCCTTACCTCTTTTGGTATCGCCCCACCATCTTCAAAGCCTCTCCAATATATAAAATGTTTTTCTAGTGGTAGTCCTCTAATCAGATATACCGCATGCTGCCTAAAGCTTGGAACGAAAAAATCATTTGGTCGCATAGCCATGGCACTGCCTACCTGCGTGGCTTCTTCTCCAAGAAGCGGAGCATATGTTACTGCGCGACCCTGCCTTTGCATACTTAGAAGTTTTGCATCAATAGCTCGGGCAAAGTTCATGTATTTATACATTTGTATTATTTTGGAATCATCCAAATCCTTTGGGAAAAGAGAAGCATCAACATTTCCGTTTTCATCAAGGATTTGCATATATTTTATTTCTCCACTATACACTTCGCTGAGCAACAAACCACCGGCTTAATAACGTTATTAAATCCAATTAGAAGTTTACATTAAATTATTTATAGATTATTGAATTTTTCAATACGCATTATACAAATCCTATTATGCCACATGGCAACAAAATTTGGAGAAACGCAAAGTGTCATTAAAATGTTAAGATATAGAATCAAATAATTAAATATTTTATACCAACAAAGATTTTTTCTTACTTTGTTCTTCGATTGGTTCTGTCATCTTTGCAAATTTATTATCAGGTACCTGTATATATAGGCAATAACCTAAGTTCCTTCTCAAATTGCCATTTAATTCTTCACCTGGTATGGCCTCTACATAATTACTGGTATAAGGAGGTTCTCTATCCCTTATCCATGGTGTTCCTTTATGGGTCCTCTCTATTATACTCATAGCTTCTTTGATTATCTCATCATTAACCTGCCTCTCTTTATACTTACCAGCAGTTACTTTTTCAAGAATCTTATCAGTTATCAGTTTCTTTATGTATTCGACTTTATGTTCTTTGTCTATATATGGGCTCACGTTGCGTATAACCTCCAATGCTACTGGAGCACTTTTTAATGCGTAATACTCACTATAAGTATGTTTGCCTATTTCTCTTATTTTTAGACTAACCCTCTCATATATTTTGTCGACATCCAGATGGTCTATAAGAATTAGACCATGCATGAGAGCGCTATCTACACCCCAGAATATTGCATGGCTTGCTATTACCTTGCCATCAACTTCTATCGTAGATGCCCTATTATCTGCTTCAACTTCATTAATACCAAGTTCATTGAGCGCTTCAACTATCATATCTGAATAGTACTTCCTCATATCTTCAAAGTGCTTAAAACTGCCATCCCTAGCTACTGTAAAAGTATATGCTAGGCAGTTTTTATCAAATTGTACGTGTGATCCGCCAGTTATGCGTCTTGCTAAATCAAAACTGCCGTCTCTCTTTTTAATGTTGGTACGCATATCTTCTCCGTACCCTAAAACTACAGAATCTTTGCTTACATTCCAAAAACGTATGGTAGCTACCTTTTCTTTTGCTGATCTTTCCAGCATATATTCTTCAAGAGCCATATTGGTTCCTATAGAAAGGGCAGGATTTTTCCAATATTCATATTTAAACATTTCAATACCCTTAATTTAGCCTGCGATAAAGACCTATATAAATTTTACCTATCTGTTTTGGTATATTTAATCTTTAAATAATCTTATTATAAGAATGTAACTTACAATAATATTGAAAATGTTATAAATATAAATTTCAACGCCCTAGAAAAAAGTAACGCTATAAAATGAAAAATCTGAGCCGGAATATTAAATAATGGTGTTGGAATGGATTTGAAATTAGACAGCAATTATGCAGAGTTCATAAAAAAGACCTATAAAGAGATGATACCAATAAAGGCTATATCGCCAGAGTCGGGTGGTGTTGGTGAATACGAGAAGGCAAAGTACATAGAAGGCGTGCTTTCTGAGATGGGCATTAAGGCAAAATGGTATAATGTCAAAGATTCGCATGGTGTTACAAGGCCAAATCTTGTAGCAATGTATGGCCCAAGCAATAAAAAGACCTTCTGGATAGTTGCACATACAGATGTTGTGCCTGAGGGCGACATTTCGTTATGGAAGACAAAACCGTTTGAGGCTGTAATAAAAGGAGATTACATTTATGGCAGGGGCACAGAAGACGATGGGCAGGGCATAATGCTTGCATTGGGTGTAGCAAAACATCTTACTGAGGCAAAAGCAGAGCCACGCTTTAGGCTTGGTCTTGCATTTGTGGCTGACGAAGAAGTGGGAAGCGTATATGGTGAACAGTACCTTGTAAATAAA
>Ga0080003_1001753_pt1 | contig 10937 bp, 10 predicted proteins | sample JossMetagenome_FD_69206 | JGI IMG/M metagenome (GOLD analysis project Ga0080003, IMG submission 69206) | Hot spring microbial communities from Joseph's Coat, Yellowstone National Park, USA - JC2_E (SPADES assembly) (version 2) | ecosystem: Environmental > Aquatic > Thermal springs > Hot (42-90C)... | reverse complement strand
GACAAGACGAAATCCTTAAAAAGCGATGCTAAGCGTTGGTTTAAGAAAAACAAAGACCAACAACTAAAGAACTTTGATCGCTTCTTCGAAGCTGTAAAAAGAATGTTCGAAGAAGCCTATAACGTCCACGATATCGTATTTTACGATGTAGAAGCTATAAAAAAGAATAAAAGCTTCTCAGATGATCGTGGGTCATGTTATATTAACAGTCGAACCGACTACTACGATGTCATATCGCAAATGAATTCCCATTATGTTATGATATATAGGAACGAAAAGCCCATAACAAGATTATGGTGTGTTATTTCAACCGATAAAAAATCTATAGTATTATTTAACGAATATGGTTATCAATTTAAAGAACTCTACAAACTATTCTCTTCTGAAGATGAATACAGCACTGTATCTGATAACACGCTTGAATGCGTGTTAGGAATACACATAAATGGAGGTCATTGGATAATTACTAAAAATGCCAGCCCAGAAGACTTCGTCTACGAAGTCGAATGTCCTACATGCGGAAGTCTTACACATACAGACAATTTAGAATGGAGAAACGAACGATTGGAATGCGATCAATGTGACGACAATACCGTATATTCAGAGTTCTATGAAGAGTATATAGATGAAGATGAAGCTGTCTATAGCGAAATTCATGAGAGCTATATCTATAAAGATGCTGCTGTATTTTCTGATCACTATGATACCTATATCCATGAAGACTTTGTGGCGTATTCAGAATATTACAGTGATTATATCCTTAAAGTTGACGCCATAGAAGTTTACAATCTAGATAAAGATGGCTATGATTATGTGCTACAAGAAGATGTAGTATACTCAAATTACTATGAACAAAATCTAATAAAAGACCAAGCAGTATACAGTTGGTACTACGATACATACCTACTGCAAGACGGAAATGATACGGTGTATAGCAGATGGTTAAGATGCTACGTCGATGTAAACGACAATACACTAGTTGAAATCAATGGAGACTATGTGCCAAAAGATGAGGTAGATGAGTATTTCATTATGATAAAAGGGCAATACTATCGTAGAAAAGACTTATTGTTTATTCGCAAACTAGATATTCCAGTAAAACCTATGAAAAATATCCGCTTGGTAGAAACTTCATGGGCTTGACCTTTTAAAAAGGTGACGTGTCCATTACATTTTTTAAACCATCGCTTGCCCGGGAGGCGATAAAGAAATATCCCGGAAGTTTTTAAAAGGAGGTTTGTTTTATGAGAACCAAAAGATTTGGGAATCTTAATTTTATTGGTCACATAAACATAAGAAAGTTAGGTGGATATGGTGGATTAAAACAACTATTAAGTGCTCATGATATTAATTATGGTGTTGATACCATATCCGCCAGCTATGGCAAATTTGGTGGCGGACAAGTATATGAAAACGGAGATTCAGTAATCATATCTTCGTATTCAAGACTAGTGAAACCAAGATGGAAAGCTGTAAGGGAGTTATATGTATATCGTTTATATATACTCAATAAAGATGATTTTGATAAGATAAAGTATAAACTTCCGATGCAACAAAATTGAGAAAATTGAGTTTTCAAACGCCCTGCTCTTATCCCGATAGGGATAGCAGGGACCCCGTTCTGGGGCTTATTGTTTTATAGAGCATACTTTGTGGTGTGCTTTATAAAAACAATAAGAAACTGCAAAGGGATGAGTATGTCTTTTGCGATTGGCAATACTAATACAGTCCATTTTTGTTTGAAAAATACGAATGTATTAGGATAATAGTCAAGGATGAATCTAATTAAAAAAAACACTTGACAAATTACAAAAAAGGTGTTAGTATATTATTAAGTTTAGGTTCAGGAGGAGAAAGAAGTTTTTTTATTCTTTTTTTTATTACATGTGGGCGTAGCCATTTTGCTCACATTGTAATGTATCTTATATCACGGCAAGGCTACTGCCGTGATATCCCAGATATTTTCGTTCTCCGCCCCATTACTTTTTTCAGTGATGTGGGTGGAGAAAAGGAGATGTGTATGGGTAGTTTTATTTTTATCTCAATGTTTTTCATTTCATTTTACATTGTCCCAGCAGTTTTAGGGGTGTGGTTGAAGGCGAAAATTAAACGTCGCAAATAATCCCCCCCCCACCCCTGTGCTTTTCGGCAGGCAGGGGAGTTTGAGGGTTTTGACCCTCATTAAATTGGAGCCACTCCAGCCGGTGTTCCTGCCGAGCCGGACAAACGGGAGTGGAGAAAGAAAGGAGAATAGTGTTATGATATCAGCTATTCTTTTTTTCATTTCTTTCGTAGCTGCGTCTCTTGCAGCTGCGAAGGCCAGGGCTGACCTATTGAGAAAGTAGGATCAGCCCACCCCTCTGGACAGGCAGAGGAGTTTAATTAGGGCATTTGTGCCCTCACATTGTGCCTCTTCTCCCGCTACCTGCCGGGCGGGGTAATGAGAAGAGGGAAAAATTTTTATATAGGAGATAGGCATGAAGTACGTAGAGTATGAATTTATTCCACTTGATTCATCTGAACCGTGCGAGTGGATTTTCGAAGATTCGTTTGAAGAAATCGAAGATGAATTCGATGTATTCGAACGACTCGAATACCACTTTGAAATTCTTATTGCTGATGATCTCTTGACTTGATCCCCCCCCCTGCGTTCCGGCAGCAGGGGATTAATTAGGGCGTATGCCCTCACAATTTTCGCCACCACCTCCCCCAGTTGCCGGGCTGGGAGTGAGTGGGTGGCAAGAGAGTTTTTTTAAAGGAGGTTGTTATGGTTCCATTGGTTAAATCTTTAACGCAAGTAGCCGACATACTTTACTGCGAAACAAAATCTGTAAAGATAACAAGAGTTGAAAAAGAGTTCATTTATGATAATTACGACTTAATAGAAGTACCAGAAGACGAAGTATGTTATGTCTCAAAAAATACACCTGTTATAATTCTCAACAGTGAAGACAACTATTTTCTGATTGAAATAGCAGATTAATCCCACCCCTGATTTCGGCAGGACAGGGGTTTGAGGTCGTGTGACCTCCCATTTTTCAACCCTCTTTTGTCTCGGTGTTCCTGCCGAGCCGGGACAAGAAAGGGAGGGCTTTTAGGGGTGTCGGCTCCGTGTGCTTTGTGCCACGGGGTACGGCTCCATTTTTTAAGGGGGAGTCCACTTCGTGTGGGCTCTGCCATCCCCGTCTCCAATGGGGCGTGGGAAAACAGCTTAGAGAGGTTTTGACCTCTCGCCTCTGCGCCTGTCCCGGACGGGTAGGAGGTTGGATTTTGAGGGCTCGACCCTCTATGATTTTTCTCGGTGCTCACTGCCCAGAACAGCCGGGCTGGGTTGTGTCGGTAGTTACTTGGCAAGACGGTCATGCGTAACTTAGTTACGCCAGCCGAACTGTCAATGTAGGCTACTGCACCAGTGAGCACCACCGCCATCACCCCGGGCGGAGAAATACGGGGAATAAATTTAAAGGAGGTTTGATATGAAAGTAGTTCAAATTTACGAAAAATTTTACAAAATTATCGCTGTAGCGGTTCCATCAGAAGCAAGAATCTTATCAGTATGTAGAGAAGAAGACAGTGACTATACCACCATCATAACAGATGCAACTGATGTAATAGTATATAAAAAATATCCAAAAGACAAAGATGATTACATGATAGAGTATATAAATTGTCTCAACGAAAGAAAAATAGAAAGAGTAAAGACGATAACTCTTTAAAACAAACACCGCCTCCCCAGAGGGCGGTATAAAAATACCTGGGGAAAGGAGGATTAAGAGATGTAATAGGTAAGCGTCTTCCATCTTGCCCATGCTACCCGCAAGGTAGAAGGGCAAGATGGGGGTGGAATAAGAACTTTTTTAGGCGTGGCATACCGTGTGCTCTGCGTGAGTGCACAGTGCCAGCCTACTCATCATCCTACCGGCAAGGGTGTTGAGAAAAGCGAGTAGTAACCCCACCTTCCAGTAGCCGGACTGGCATAAGGGTGGGGTAACATAAATTCTCTATTCTCTATTTCGGGCCCCGAGTTCCCTCCCCCACAGCTTCGCAGGTGAAACAAACCTGCCGGGTTAAGAGCCTGAGTTGTGGGTGGCTTCTAGGGAATAGGGGTTCCGTGAGGGGGTCAGCCCCTCGTCCGGTAAGTGACTCTATGCAGAGTTGCTTACCACCACCTTCCTGGGTGGTATATAAATACAGGAAAACCGCATGCTCCGTGGCGGTATATAAATTCAGGGGCCGGGACGACAGGGCGTCCTCGCTGACTCACACCATGTCGGGGTGTGAGTTAATAATAAAATAAGGGTAGCAAGTAATCAGCCTTGCGCCCCGCAGCTCCCATCCCTAGTCCCGGCACTTCGGGGAGCTGATTAAAAAGTTGTTAGCCATCATCGTCTAGCCAGGCTTAGGACACCGGCCTTTCACGCCGGAGACGCTGGTTCAAATCCAGCTGGTGGCGCCATACTTAAAAGGGGTATTTCATTGGAGTTCTGAGTAAAATCAGGCCTGCAGTGAAATACCCTGACCTTTGCCCTATCTCGCCAGTCCTTGCTCCTATGAGCACTGAGACTGGTGTGACGGCAGAGGCACGCCCGCAAGGGAACAGGTTTTTATTTTAAATAGAAACAAACAATTTTTACACAAATTGAGACATTAAACAATACAAGAAATTGACTTACCAAGCAAAAATTGATATACTTAATATAGAGCGGTATCGACGCATTTCAGAGCTAGGAAACAGGCAATTACGCTTAAGAGCTCTGAGAAATGCTTAGAGAACGCTATAGAAACTAACTGATGAGAGGTGATGTAGAATATGTTTGAGAAGATTATAGAACATGAAAAGTTGAAGTCATTATTTACTTTAAAGCCAATGATGACGTATTCAAGAAACACCAAAGTCTTCGGTGTTAACAAAATAAACATGGATACTTTTACTGATACAGAGTTAATGGATCTTCAAAATAGGATTGTGACATCTTGTTATAAACTTGAACCAGCAGTGTATAAATTTATTACTATTGGAAGACCAGGGTATTTGAAATATCCAAGAACCAACAATACCTTGAAAAATCAATTTATACAGGAAATGGAAGAATATATTAATAAAACTTGGAGTATCAGACAAAGAAAATCGTATTTAATGACAGCCAAAAACATAAATGAAAAGTCATTAATAGGTGAATTTACATATCCAAGTGTGACTTTATTTATACCAAACAAAGAAATTGAGTTAAAACAAGATTTAGCATATTTGTTTGGCGGTTCACCAGAACAACCATTTGAACACGCTCTATACGATAGTGATGAAGATGGTCTATGGGAGTATGGGTTTGTAACGTGGGATGGACGATACGGATTGGTAATGATAAACTATAGTGTTGGTGAAAGTGCGGTGCCATTTGGAAATGACTTTTTAAACTATATAGAGAGTGATTTTATGCATGTTCTGCACTTACAATCTCTTAATTCTATGGAGATAGAGAAAAAAATAGGTCAAACATTGGTGCTGGCAGAAAAAACACACATGCCAAATGAAATGATAGCAGAGCTAAAAGAATTACAACAAAGTGCAATATTAGGTAAAGGTAATATTACACAGTTTATACAGGTTCTTGTTCTATTTGGAAATAATAAAGATAGGCTCTTGGAATATGGTTATAAAATCAAATCTATGGCACCTTATACGTTTGGATTCGAAGGTGATATTGAATTTGAATTGACAGCAGAATTGTTAAAAATGGATCTACTAAAGGGGAAAGAAAGTTATGGTATTATAAGAACATCTACTATTGACTATGTTGCAACACTGTTTCCTGTCTCTGGTAGGTTTACTGGCGAAACTCAAGAGCCGTATATACCAATGCTCAATGAGAACTTGGAGCCTGCTTACATACCAATTGACAAATCGCTATTCAATCTAGGCACACAAGGACAAATGGGTGCTGGTAAGTCTGTGTCACTCCAATACATTGCCACATTCTTTGATGCAGTCATATTTGTTGAGAAAATACAATCAGATATGGGTTCATATGCAATATATGCCAAGTATTTTGATGGCGACTATATACCGCTTTCTTTGGAAATTCCAGTTTCAATCAATCCTTTAGGAAAACCCGCTGATTATTACACAGCTGATGTGTATAAGCTTGTAGAGGCTTGCGGTGTGAGAAATGCGTATGTGGAGTTTGATGATGGTGAGCGTGAAAAATTATCCATTGTTATAGACGATTATCTTGAACAATATGCTTTAGAACATAACAATGAACCTAAAACAGTGCTTACAAAACAAGAGTTAATAGAGTTAGCATCACAAGATAACTATCTTGTTAGATTTTTAGAGCTTTTCAAGACATTACCAGATGATTTTAGTTGGAATATAAAACTTATGGTTAACTCTGCTAAAAAGGTTTTCATAAACACAATAATAACATTCATGTACAAAGGTGAAGATAAAGATATGAACTCTGAAGAAAAAGCTATTATTGAAAAGTATATAGATGGTTTTTACCAAAAAGCCTTCAAAGAAAATCCATACCAAGATGTAACTATATCAATGCTTTATGATCACATATACCTATCAGAAGAAACACCAATCAAGCAAAAACTTTTATCAAGATTATACTCATTCAAAGAAGGTGGTAGGTATGGACACTTGTTTGATGCAAAAACAAATATAGAAGAAAAAGATACTGCCTTCTTTGAAGTGAGATTCAATGAAGCAGAGCTAATACCGATTGCAATGATATCGATTATGGACCATATAAATAAACACTTTGGATCGTTGAAGTATAAGAGTAAATCTAAGTTGGTAATAATAGATGAAGGTTGGTTCTTTATGCAAAACGAAATGGCTAAGAACTTTATAGATGAAGCATTTAGAACCTATCGTAAGCGTGGTATATCAATTGCTTTTGGTACACAAAACCCAAAAGATTATATAACAATGCTAAACTATTTACCATACATCTGGATCCTTTACCTTGAAAACCCCGCTGAGGCAGTGCAAGTTTACTCCTTAACAGAAAGAGACTTTGAACACTTGAAATCAATAGACAAACCAAAAGCTTATGGATATAAATTCTCAAAAACCTTTTTGAAATTCAAAAACATGGCTGGTAAAACAGAAAAAGGGTTGTTCCTGTTGCCATCGTACCCAGCTTTCAGGTGGATTGCAGAAACGGATCCTGCATTCAAGCTTCAAAGAGAAGAAGCCACAAGAAAAGCTGGTAACCTAAGAAATGGCATTAAATTGTTAGCATTTGGAGAAGAGTAATGGAAATTGTAAAACATATATTGGACACAGTACAGCATATGTTTTATGACATAATAGACACTATTTCTAATATCATTAGATATGCTAAGAAAAAATTATAAATTATATAGTATAGAACTATGAAGCTGAAGGTTAGGAAAGAAATCAACCCAGATAAGAACACGATATGGATAGTACAGCATGACTATAACTTTGAGGTATACCAAGAAGATGAAAATGGACCAATTGAGATTGAGATTGAACCTTTTAAAGGAAAACTAACAAAATGGTATTACGGTGTTAAAAACAAGCAGTATTACACCGCTATTGCAGCTGCTTATGAGTGTAAGTTGGAAGAGTTAGTTCTAAATGTGCCAAATATTATTATATCATTAGAACAAGACAAAGATGATATTTTAGTGTTTGCCGGGATCTACGCAGAAAATGAAAAAACCGCTACAGCATTGGCATATAAGTTTATCAATGGCAATAAATTTATGAAGTTTTCACTGGAACCTGAACCAAAGCGGTTTCCACTTAGGATTGATGTTATAAGATTAATAGATTCACTGTTAACTGTTCCAATACAACAGCAAGAAAATCAAGATCAACAGCTGGTAGTAAAAGACGAACAACAAGAAAAGAAAACACTTCAAATATTTGTATCCACACCAGAGCCAGGTATCTATGCACAAAAAGATGACGGTAATGTTGAAAGAGTGGCTATCAACGTTTTTGGTGATATGTATGATTACGTAGATATCAACGTTCAAAAAATCAAATCTCATTTTTATGGATCGCAAAGTGTTAATATGAACATAGAGATACTTAAGGAAATTGTCAAAAATAAATTTAAAGAAGATGGTATGATAACACCTGAAGATATGGAAATGGTTACTGGTGTAAAACCTAAAATCAGAGAAAGATGTAAGATATTCCTTATCTACAAGAGTGATGCTGTAAAAGACGTGGTAAACATATTACGTAAATATACATACGTTGATGAAGCAAGAGCAACAAAGATAATAAAAGATGCAATTAACTTAGCATCCAAAGATGGCACAGGTGTTACTACATTTCATATTATGTCAGTACTCAAAGATGAAGAAAAAGAACTGTTTGAAAAGATACAAGAATCAATTATGGAAGTAATGAAAGAAGAAGATACCAAACTAGAAAGCACAAAAGATGTAAACAAAGTGCTTGTCATATCCAAAGAAAAGAAAGCTGCAGAAGTCATTGTGTTTGGTTTACTGTTAAAAGCAAAAAGAGAAAAGCAAGTGGTGGAACTCATCAATGTGTAAGAAGGAAAACAGGAAAACAAAGAAGTTGGAGAAAACAAAATCTAAAACACCTACCTTTGAATGGCGCGGATGTTTGGCTGATCTAAAAGATCAGTATAGCTCTGTTGAATTGCAACATAATTTATGTCTTATTCACTCCCTATAAATTGCCATTGCCTCTGATTTTTCCATGATTTCATCTTGATTTACCTGTCTTCCTGCAACATAATCTCTATAGTACGGAAACTTAGTTAGGTCTATCCACATATCAGCAAGACCTTCTTTCATGATCCAGTTATAATCGTAAACTACTTCATATTTTCTAATATGCACACCTGCTACCTGTGGAGACATGTTGTACTTTTGTGCAAAATGTTTGATTAACCTTGACTCTGGATACGGTAATGGTGCAATAATAATGCGTTTTCTATCCATAAGCATCGGTGAATAACCACGATACCAAGAGCCTTCGATGAAGGCGTGAAAAGCACCCTTTGGCATTTGCATGAACCACTCTGGTTTGATAAGTGGTTGTGTTTCAGGAACAGCGGTGATGTTATGTCTATCCCACATTGGACGTAGTTTTAACACAGTACCAGATGCATCAGAGAAGTATTTGGCAGTCTGGTAATCAATAACAGATAGAGTCATAAAGTCTGCATTGTCAAAAAACACTTTTGTACGTTCGTTACCTATATTCATTATAAAATCACTAAAAGATTGTGTGAATATATGTATGTATCCACCAATACCACCTACTTTGTTTATTTTTTCTACGGCTCCATCGTAAATTACCACAGATCCTTCGTCCCAGTATTCTGATATCGCTGGATTTAGTTTGCCAAATTTTGAGTATAGTATACCATAAGCTTTTTCATGCATAGCATTAATCATCTTTGCAATTCTTGATGCTGGATCTTTTCCTAAATATAATGATCCAAGCACTGCTGTAAAAACAAAAGGTTTGCTTTCAACCATTTTTTCAAATAATGGATTGCCAGAAGCTTTGCCAAAGGTTTCACCAATAAGACCTGTAGATAACTGAGACAATACCAATTCAAGTGTGGTATTTACTTTTCCCCAATAAGCTTTGTCTTTTTCTTTTAGTTTTTTAACCGCTAATAGCCCATCTACTTTGAGTTGTTTCTTTGAAACCAATGTATTACCAATTAATATTTCTCCAGAATCATCTGCAGATTCTATTTGCATATAGAGTTTTTCTATTTCATCAATAGCAGTATATTGGAATATGTCTACAAATCTTACTTCTTGTTTACCTTCCAAGTAAAGCGCAGTAGACACAGCTTTACCCAACTCGCCTGCTACCTCTTCAAAGAAGGCTTCTTTAGAAGGTGGTGACATTGCTTTTATAATGTCTGATATGGCATCTGGGATTTGTTGATAGAATGGGTTTATTCGTACAGATACTTCAGGGTATATTGGACTAAACAAAACAAAATCATCAACTCTTTCTGTTCTAATAACTGCATCCAATATAGCTTCCAAGCTATCGTAATCCATCTTTGGATCAATATGAAATATGGAAAATCCACTCTCTATATCATCCACAATAGCTCTTTCAATAAACCTTGTTTTACCCCATCTGGTTCTGCCAAGACAAATAAGGTGAGTTGATCGCATATCTGGTGATTTGTATATATCTACCACTCTATATTTTTTGTCTGTTTTAGAGTTTTTAAGGTTTATACCATAACCAAGATACAAAGCTTCTTTGATAAAGTTGTAATCACGTTTAAAAAGGCCGTTGCCTGGTTTGTTTTTAGATTTCAAGATCTCCATAGTAATAGTATAACAGTAAAGGTGGGTAAAGTCAATGAGGACAAACGCCTGGTAAACAACAAATATTACCAGGCTATTTTAATGTTAATTACTTACCAGCTCCTACAGTATTTACTGCTTCTCTTACAGCTTTGTTAGCCACAAACCTTACCACTCTTTTAGCTGGTATTGTAATCTCATGACCGGTTCTTGGGTTTCTGCCTTTTCTTTCGGATCTTTGCCCAAACTTGAATGTGCCAATCTCGTGAAGCCTCACTTCTTCACCATTAGAAAGTGCGTCCTTTATCGAAGAAAGCACCGCCTTTACAAGCTTCTCTGCTTTGGCTTCACTGAGCCCTTGCTCTTTGGCCACCTTCTTAATCAACTCTGTTTGCGTCATAACACGTACCTCCTTAACAGATTTGGTTCTATTAGTATATCAGAAAAGTTGGCATCTGTCAAGGGTTTTGTGCAAGAAAACCCCTCATTTTGAGGGGTTATTGTTTTAAGAAATCCTGTTATTGTTGTTCAAATCTGTCTTAGAAGCTTGCAAAGCTGCATTCATCGGGCCCATAGCTGGAGTTGTAGAAGGAGCCTCGGTTTCTTCGTACTCTTTCACCTTCTTT
>Ga0080003_1000650_pt1 | contig 10959 bp, 8 predicted proteins | sample JossMetagenome_FD_69206 | JGI IMG/M metagenome (GOLD analysis project Ga0080003, IMG submission 69206) | Hot spring microbial communities from Joseph's Coat, Yellowstone National Park, USA - JC2_E (SPADES assembly) (version 2) | ecosystem: Environmental > Aquatic > Thermal springs > Hot (42-90C)... | reverse complement strand
ATGATGCGGAAATAAGTGCAAAAGTGAGAACCTCCGAAGCTTTAGCGAGGAGAGCATGTCAGTGTTCTTCGTCACCCAATTGAGACACAAGTGATGACACCTCGAGTTACAATAGACTTTTGTGTTCTTTTTAGAGTTACGTTTAAAAAGAGAGGATTAAAACGAGTAAAGTTATGTCTTTGAACCTTATTCTATGTTCCATAGAACTCTCTGAAGAATGTCATAGATTCTTCTATTTTCCCTTGATCAACGCCCTCCTGTAGAAGCATGGTTATTCTCTTCGGTACTGAATCTGCCGGAAGAACGAAATTTGGATTTCTCTCGTCTCCTGCGAAATCCGTCTCCAGAAAGAATCCTTTCTCCCCCCATGGTGCTGCCCTCGAATTCTTCCTTGAGGCGGGGACTGATGGAATGATACCGCAGTTATCCGAAAATATGGGCGCACTGAAATGCTTGACTACTTTTGACGTCTTGCCTGCACTTTTAGCTATGTTCATTATGGAGCACATCCCATCCCTGTCAAGTGATTCAGTATGAAGAATAACAGGAACATCATTATCTACGGATGCGGAAAATATGTATGACATGATCTCATTGCTCTCTTCAATTATTTCCGAGGCAACAGGAAAGTGAGGTCTTCCAACCTCTCCCAGGGCGTTTGCCTTTCCCTCTTCTATAATCTTCACAGCGATGTCCGTGGCCTTCCTGTAGATATCCATAGCCTTTTTAACACCTTCCCTTTCTCTCATGACTATGTAATTCACAGGATACGGACCTATAGATACCACGACCTCAAGTCCCCCTTTTCTCAAAATTTCCGCCACTTCTAGGGTTTCCTCGTAGTTTCTCTTGAAACATTCGACATTGATACAATCCTCCGTGAGATTCACAAGATTGATCGCCGTACCTCCGGCCCTTTTGTAGACGGAAAGAAAGAAATTTATTACTTCGGGTTTCACATGAACATGGTTGTCAAAAATGTCCACGCTTAAGTGAAAGAATCAGGGGATATGAATCCTTTTCCGGAGTTACTTTCCAGAGATTAACAAGATGGGAAAGTTGAAAAAGATTAAAAATCCTCGTCCTACAAGTATTGAAGCTTTTCACCCAAAATAATGATAAAAGATAGAAATAGCTGTCTGCAATACGGTCTGGTGCTCGAGAAACAGTTCGGGTCGCTCGGTAAAATAATCGAGAGGAGGTATAAGGTTATAATAGCAATCTGGCTGATAGCTCTGATCGTCCTTCTCCCGTTTGCTGCAAAATCCGCGAGCGTCACGAACTATAATGTCGAGCTTACCGGCGTAAGCAAAAACAGTATGGCAACTGAAGCACAGAACATATTGAACAAGGAATTCAAGAGTGGGAATAATACGGGAAACGGAACTGTTGTCGTGCTTTTCTTTTCCTCACCTCTCTATTCTCACGATTCGTATGATGTATGGGAGTACATTAATTCCACTTACTATTCACAATTGAAAAACATAGGGATCACGAATGTGACATCTCCATATCCAATTGCCACCAAGGTGCTCAATTCGGTCGGCAATGTAACATATCTTATCTTCAGAGAGGTGTACAATGCATCCAATGGTACCAGATCTTCATTTACAAAATTAAACAGCTCCCTCAATGAGATGGAAAACGCTGTCATTCAGCTAAAAGCAATAGATTTGGCTTATCTTTCTACCATGAAGAACATAACTGTAGCCGTATCCTCTTATTCTTCCCTCTTTGGGAGGTACCAGACCGCCTTGGTAAATGCGTCTTCTCTAATTTACGGCATTCCTATCCAGTACGTTCAAGTGTTCGAGCTGGTTTCTTCAGAGTATCCTACCCTGACTCCTGAGGAATGGAACTATTTATCCTACAGTGAATTTTTGAGCGAATCGGATAATCTTGGAAACAGCTCGACAGCGCTTGCTTATTTCAACTCATTTTATTACGAATGGAATTCAACCACGTCATCTCAGCCCTCCCTCCTACCGTCACAGCGACTCAACCAGTCCATAGAGTATGCGTTCCAGTCATTCTCTTCCTATCTTAACAACACAGAAAAGGAGATGTTCGGAGCGGTTTACACCTCCCTGAACACAAGCTCATATGTAAACCCAGCCCTGCGGATCAGGATAATTGATTCACTTATCTACAATCTCACCTATCAATACGGTTCAGCAAATCTTGACATATTCAACGCAACTTACCTGAACTTCATCAATGGGGGAAACAGGACTGAGCTTGCTGTTAATCTTACGGGATACATAATCCAGAACAGGGATCCTTTAGTATCAAATTTCACACAGTATCTTTTCAATGAAAATGCCTCGCAATTCTCCCATTACTTTTACAATGTGTCCCTTATCAATTATAACTTTCTCTATCGTCAGCTGACATCATCGAACATCAACGAATCAGTTTCCGCTATCTCCAATTCACTTAATGTATCGGAAGAAAAGGTATATTCTTCTCTTTTGAACAATTCTATATCTTCACTAAAACCCTACTTCGTGAACATTACTGCGGAGAAAATATCTCCTCTTTCATCAGCAGTAGGGAAGAATTCCTCATACATGGTATCATTTTTCTTATCGCAGAGCCCTCATAATTCCTCTCTCTATTTTACTGAAAGCTTTCTGGAAAAGGAGTTCGCAGGTTATCCCTACTTCTCCATTACCAATCCAGCCCAGCTGGTGAATATTTCAAACGCTTCAAAGGGATTTGCTGGTTCATATTTGGACGGAAACTACAGTCTCTCAGGTCTAGAGTTCAATTCATCACTCTTCTCATCACTGGTTCCAGGAAACCTCTCGGGTTTCATTGTTCTTTTATCCTTCAAAACTTCAAGCCTTAACAGCACCCAGCTCGGAACACTTAACTCCTATATCTCCCAGGTACACAGCAGGTTCCCAGAGGTGCCCCTTTATTATACAAGTGCTGATGAGATCGCTCACGGCATAGAAAAGACTGCTTACTCTGGCCTTGTGTTCTCACTTATCATAGGAATTATAGTATCCATAATTATAGTGGGAATATTCTTCAGGTCACCTATACTGGCATTTATTCCATTCCTCTTCTTCGTTGTTTCGTTCGGCATTGTGCTGGGGATAACCTATTTGGTGTTCGGTATATTCATGAAATCTACACTCTCGTTCATCGTTACCACCCTCAGTTCCATACTTATTCTGGGGTTGAGTACTGATTATTCTGTCTATATCCTCAACAGGTATCTGAAGGAAAGATCAGACGACAAGCTGGGTAACACTATGGAATGGGCCGGTCATGCCGTGTTCACGTCCGGTTTGACGGTAATAATTTCATACACTGTACTTGCACTCTTCAATATACCCATAATAGGGGATGGCGGATTCGTCAATGCCCTGGGGATCACCGTATCCCTCGGGGTCGCTCTCACGCTCCTTCCTTCATTCATATACCTTTTCGGGAATAAAATACAGGAAAAGAACAGAAGAGTAAGCTTCAGGAAAATTGCCAGAATAAGCGCCTCTCACAGAAAGGCGTTCGTGGTTGCACTGGTAATTCTTTTCATCGGTGCCCTGGTGGTTTACGAGGTAACACCGACATCCTTTGATCTGTTCTCCCTTGTTCCAAACAATACAGGGAAGATCGGATACTACGATATAGTTTCTGCTTATGGCGGAGATAGACTTTCCCCGGCATTTGTGATCCTCTCATTCCCAGGTCCGTTTTATTCGGACGGGGCATTCAACGGCTCAGAGATGAAAACCCTGGATAAGGTCACCTCCTCGCTACTTAACGATTCTTCTGTCTCCGGGATTGAGACTGTAACATATCCGTTCGGCTACAGGATCAACCCTCTTTCAATACCTGGCAGTGAAAATGCAGTAAATGTAACTCTAAACCAGTCCCTTTCATTCGTAGGCAAGAATAGCAGGGATGTGCTCATATATGTTTACGTAAAATACGTTTCATATACGCAGCAGGGAATAGATGCTGTCAGTCATATAGATTCAATTATGAAGAGCACCGTTCCCCGTGGAATCAGTTATTATGTCGGGGGACCAGCTCAGGGTCTTATAGATAGCTCAAAAAGCATCACCACATCCACTTACGAGATCGTTGAAATACTGGGCACGATAATATTCGTGGTTCTCGCCCTCCAGTTATCCTCTTTATTCACGCCTTTACGTCTCCTGTTCAACGTTGGAACTTCAGCTCTTGTTGCTGTCTCCCTATTTTACCTCGTGTTTTACTACGTTAAACACCTCCCTATAATCGTCTTCGGACCGTTGTTCGTCATTGTTACTCTCTTCGGAGTAGGACTTGACTACGATATATTCCTCGTAACTAGGGCAAGAGAGGCTGTGATGAAGGGTAAGAGTGATGAGGAAGCCATAGAGGAGGCTATTGAAGAGAATGCCAGCGTTGTTCTCGCCCTTGGATTTATCCTTGCAGGTGTTTTCGGTTCCCTTATATTCAGCCCCATCGGGATAATAAGTGAGGTAGGATTTTCAATAACGGTGGGAGTGCTTATCGATACCCTGATTTCCTGGCTTTTCCTGATACCTGCACTTATGCTTGTTCTCAAAAAATATAACTGGTGGCCGTCAAAAATTTCCCGCGGTGTTTGATACTTGAAAAACGTTATTTTCAGGACCATCTAGGAAAAGTTTTTTAGGATATGTTTTATATTTTATCATGACTTCCCTTGATTTATTAAAAAATGTTGTAAAGTCAATAGATCAGTTCCCTGAGGTAAAGAAGGAAATTCTCTCAATGAACAAGGCGTTCCAGTTCAATGTATCGGATGGAAGCCCTTTTTACGTAAAATCAACCGGGGGAGAGATCGTCGTTTCCGAAGGGACTACTCAACCTGTTTCTGCAACCATAACTGCAACTGACCAGGTACTCTCTGATGTTTTCAGCGGGAAACTGGACGGAGTTCAGGCTTTCATGCAGGGGAAACTGAAGATAAGTGGTGATATATTTTCGGTGCAGAAATTATCTTCCAGCATTCTGAAGGCAAGGAAGTGAAGAAGTGAAGGTCACAGTCATCGGCGCCGGGGAAATGGGAAGAGGCATTGCCCTGGTTTTTGCCCAGTACGGAAATCAGGTAACACTGGAGGATGCGTACAGGGAACAGCTGGACAGGGCGTTGAAGTATGTGGATGAAAACATCGCCAAGATGACCGAAAGGGGGATAATAAAAAGTGATGAAGGTCCCGCCATAAGAGAGAGGATCAAGGTATCATCTTCCCTTGAAGAATCTGTGGCCGGAGCAGAACTTGTGGTGGAGGCGGTCCCGGAGATAGTCGAGCTCAAGCAGGATATTTTCAAGAAACTTGATGAACTCTCCTCTCCGAACACCATACTGGCGACGAATACATCTAACATCAAAATTTCTGAAATATGCAAATACGTCTCAAGGAAGGGAAGAGTCCTCGGGATGCACTTCTTCAATCCCGCTAACAGGATGAAGCTTGTTGAAGTCATAAGATCAGAGTTCACAGAAGACGAATATTTCCAGAAGGCTGTATCAATTGTTGAGAGTATAGGGAAGACCCCCGTCAGGGTACTTAAGGATTCACCCGGTTTCATAGTGAACAGGATAAATGCACCGGATATGCTCTTCTTTTGCACTGTACTAGACGCAAACATAGTAAAACCGGAGGAACTGGATGCATATGCCAAGTCGCAGGGTCTACCGATGGGCCCCTATGAGCTGATGGATTTCGTAGGCCTTGATACTGTGGTTCATTCCCTAGATTACTATGCAAAAACCCTCTCCGAGGAATACCTGAAATGCAAGATTCTCAGAAATATGGTCCAGGCGGGGAAGCTGGGAAAGAAGAGCGGCTCAGGCTTCTACGACTGGTCCACGGGAAGGGCAAACATACCGAAGGCTTCGCCCTCTGAAAAGGTAACGATGATGGATATATTTGCCATAGAGATAAACGAGGCGGTAAAACTCATAGAGGAGGAAGTGGCGCTTCCAGATGAGATAGAGACAGCGGTAAAACTCGGTATGAACAGGCCATTCGGACCCATCTCCGTGGCAAAAAGCTTGACAAATGCAGAGGTCAAGAAGGTACTTGAAAATATTAGTAGAACATACGGTGTGAAGATATTTGAGCCTGCTAAGTCCATAGCCGAGGGAAGGATGAAGGATGTTATCTCCATAAAGGCATTTCCAAAGAAGGAGGTAAAGAGGGAAGAGGTTAAGGAGGAGAAAAAAGAGGAGAGGGTTGAGAAAAAGTATTTATCGATTATCGTGGAGAAAAGAGGGAACTATGTGGCAAGAATACTTCTTAACAGACCAAGGCACAATTTCATAAATTCGGATTTACTGAAAGACCTTGAATCCGCCCTGTTGGACCTGTGGGAAGACAGGGAGGTCAGGGTAGTGGTGATTTCTAGCAGCGGACAGACGTTCTCCGCAGGCGCAGAACTCACGCAGTTCATCCCAGGAACTTTCGATTTCGTTGAATATTCAAGGAAGGGTGAAAGGGTTTTCAAGCTGATTCAGGAAATTCCAAAAATAGTAATCGCTGAAATTAAAGGATATGCCCTAGGAGGCGGATTTGAGCTTGCTCTTTCTTGCGACATAAGGGTTTCAACTCCGAACGCCCAGATTGGTTTTCCTGAGGTGACGCTCGGTCTTATTCCCGCCTGGTCCGGCAGTCAGAGGCTGTCCAGGGTTGCGGGTGTGTCCAGGGCATCTTACCTAATACTCACGGGAAAGAGAATAAGCGGGGAGGAGGCCAAGCAATTTGGAATCATCTCGGAGGTGTTTCCGGAGGAAAAGATAGATGAGGAAACGATCAAAATAGCTGAATCGATATCTCTCGGTTCATCCCCTATAGCGGCATCCCTTGCAAAGAGGCTCATAAACAGGGGGGTGGATATCGCCTATGATTCCGCCCTCGAGATGGAATCCATGGCAGCAGGTGTACTCTATGGAACCGAGGACCTGAAGGAAGGCATATCCGCAATGCTGCAGAAAAGGAAACCTTCATTCCAGGGAAAGTAAACCCGGAGTGGCTTACTGATGTACCTCTTCTCTCTGCTCCTGCTTGCAGGTGTTCTCATAGCAGTGGCTCTATTCTTCTACACCATATACAAGCTGCTATGGTACATGGTGAAAATACCTGAGAGGAAGGGGGGCCTGAAGGCGAAGATACCGTACAGAATATGGCTTGGCTTCAGAAACATTCTATTCCAGGGGAAGCTCTTCAAGGACCTTGGCGGAGGGGTAATGCATGCCCTTATGTTCTGGGGTTTCCTTGCATTCGCATCCTACTCAATAGATTTCTTTGCAACAGGGATAGACCCGTCGTTCCGCTTCTTCTTCTCAGGGCCTCTGGAATATGCAATATTCTTCTCAGTTGATCTCTTCGCCCTGATAGTTGCAGCGGACGTTATAAATGCGGTGGTGAGAAGGTGGGTTATCAGGGTGAAGAGGTATCAGGGATACAACGGGTTCGAAGCGGCGTTCATACTTTTTCTAGTTGAAGCTCTGATGATAAGCTATCTTATACTCTCCGCCCTGAGAATTGACGGGTATACGCATGGTGTTCAAGGTGCAATAATGGAAAATCTTCCTGCCTGGGTGACGCCTATAAGCCTTGCGGTATCAAAGATAATCCCGCATATGTCTGAGTCCACAGCACTCAACCTTTACTGGTCCCTTTACGGATTCCATGCACTAATATTCCTCACGTTCCTTGTTTATATTCCCACATCAAAGCACCTTCACATAGTAGCAGCTCCATTCAACGTGCTCCTTGCGGAGGATAAGCCACGGGGACAGCTGCCCCAGATAGATTTCGAAAAGGAAACGAGATTTGGTGCAACAGACCTCAGGGATTTTTCCTGGAAGGATTATCTTGACTTCTATTCGTGCACGGAGTGCGGCAGGTGCACTGCCGCCTGCCCTGCCAACCTAACGGGAAAGACCCTCTCACCCAGGGATGTGATATGGGATCTGAGAATGGCCCTCATGGACCAGGGAGAGGAGCTGAGGAAGACAGGGGATAAGGGAGTATTGAAACCTACCACGGGCACAACCATATCTGAGGAAGACCTCTGGGCCTGCACTACGTGCAGTGCATGCGTTGAGGAATGCCCCGTGATGATAAATCACGTAGATAAGATAGTCAATATGAGAAGGTCCCTTGTTCTGAATAAGGGCAGTGCGCCCAAAGGTATCCTTGAGGTTTACGGTAACCTCGAGGCCTATGGAAGTCCCTGGACCAATGACCCATCCACCCGGGCAAACTGGGCCGAAGGACTTGACGTTCCGGACCTGTCAAAAAATCCGGAGATAAAGTTCGATTACCTGTTCTGGGTGGGATGTTCAGGCAGCTACGATCCGAGAAATCAAAGCATTTCTAAGGCATTTGTGCAGATTCTTAAGGAAGCGAACGTATCTTTCGCCATACTGGGATCGGAGGAGAGGTGCAACGGGGATCCGGCCAGGAGGTCAGGAAATGAGTATCTGGCCCAGACATTGACCAGTGCCAATGTGGAAACGTTCAAGAAGTTCGGGGTAAAGAAAGTCGTGACGATATGTCCGCACTGCTTCAATACTTTTAAGAACGATTACGCTCCATTCATAAACCTTGAGGTCATACATCACACAGAGTTCATAGATTCACTGATAAAGGAAGGAAGGATAAAGGTGGACAGGAAGGATATGGGGAGGGTGACCTACCACGATTCTTGCTACCTCGCGAGGTATAACAGAGTGATGGATGCACCGAGAAACGTCATAAGAAACATTTCAGACAATTTCGTTGAAATGGAGATGAATAAAACGAAGGGACTCTGCTGCGGGGCTGGCGGTGCAAGGATGTGGATGGAAGAGAATGTTGGAACAAAGATATCACATATGCGTATTGAGCAGGCGGATAAGGTTGGCGCGAACACTGTGGTAACTGCATGTCCATACTGTATGTCAATGCTGGATGATGCCAGAAAGGTCACTAACAGGGAAGAGAAAATGATCGTTCTGGATATAGCTGAGGTAGTCGCCAGCTCGATTGAACGCTCGAAACCTAAAGATAGCTAGAGATCTTCTGTACTGCTGTGTAAAGGTCTCCAACTATACCGTAGTCGCATTCCTGGAATATCGGTGCATTTTTGTCCTTATTCACTGCGATGACTATCTTCGAGTCCCTCATTCCGGCGATATGCTGTATCTGACCCGATATGCCGAGTGCCAGGTATATCTTGGGTCTCACTTTCCTGCCCGAATATCCGACCTGTCTGTCTTCGCTCAACCAGTGGTAGTCCAGACATACCGGTCTGGAACCTGCGATTTCGGCTCCTATCTTCTTGGCAAATGGCTCTATCTGCTGGAGACCCTCCTTCTTCCCCAGACCCCTCCCGACTGAAACTATTATGCTCGCTTTCTCAAGATCCACTTCCTTACCTTTCTTCGGTTCTACGGATACAACTCTTACCTTCCCCGCGGGAATTTCCACTACCCTCACTGGGGAGTTTGATCCAGAGGGAGTGCCCTCTGAAATCCCTGGGAGAACAGTAACTATCTTGGCACTGCTCTCCTCCTCAATCACAACTTTTCCACCTAAATCAAATCTCTTGGTCACAATCTTTCCATCCTTGAAAGCAATGGAAAACACTTCATGTGCTACGGTTACGTTCATCTTTTCAGAAATGTATCCCGCGATGTCACGTCCAAGTGAGGTGGAAGCTATAATCAGGTAATCGAAACTCCCGGCAAACTCCTTTAAAATGAATTCTGAAACTGAGTCGATGGTTAACGATCCCTTAAGGAGGACAATCTCCGAAGCACCATATCCTCTCAGTGAGTTATCCTCTCGGGGTGAGAGGAGCCTCGTCTCACCCTTCCCGTTTAGGAAAGAGAGGATCTGCTTTGAAACGTCCAGGCTATCGCTGAACACCAGGAATTTCACTTTGTCACCTCCTTTATGACCTTCGCAATTTCCTGCGCACCCTTATCCATATCATCAAATATTACCTTCTTCCTCTCGCTTTTAGGTGCCAATCTCGAGAGAACCTTAATTCCACTCTCCACCCTGATCTGGGCCTGTTCAACGTTCATTTTCTTCCTTCCGGCCTGTATTATCTGCATAACCGGCGGAAATCTTGGTTCATTTATCTCCTGTGATACGCTCACCACGGCAGGCAAATCAGCCTCCACCTTCATATTTTCAGCCTCTCCTGCACTTTCTACAGTAATTTTCTGCCCTGAGGCTTCAAGCTTAAGCGCGTTTGAAACGTAAGGAAGACCAAGAATTGCTGAGATTTTACCACCCAGAAGTCCTGACATTGAATCAGCAGACTGATTGCCAAGCAGAACAATATCGTGAGGTATCTGGCTGATCTTGGCTGCGAGAACCCTTGCAGTGAGAGCAACGTTCCCCTCCTGATAACCTGTGATCACGAAGCCTTCATCCACTCCCATGGCATAGGCCTCTTTCATCACCTGAATTCCCTTATAGTTTCCAAATAGAATAGCTGTAACCTTGCCTCCGTGCTTTTCCTTCAATCTGACGGGTTCTTCAACGGCATTCTTGCTGAGTGTTTCAAACCTGAACGGTATCCCCCTCAAGCACGGGTTCACCTGTGGAAGAGTTTATTTTTACCAATTCTAGGTCTTATATCTGTTTGACCAAAACTACAATATTATACGGGATATAAACCCCGCCTGGTTATGAGGTTGTAAAATATTACCCTTTCCACATATGACAATTAAATCCTGGGAACCCTTCCGGTCACAGGTTGCAATCGTTTCATGCTGGGTGGAGAGCTCCTGGAGAGTCTTAGTGGAGCTTCCTCTATGAAACAGAAATGCCGATTTTCCTCCTGATCCTGGCGTAGGAATACGTCATTTCTTGCCAGGCAGGTTGCCGGCAACGGAGGCCAGCTTTTCAAGTGCAAGTGCCCCCTGCGGTTTAGGAATCAAAAACCAGATTTCGTGTCCGAATCTATAAA
>Ga0080003_1001749_pt1 | contig 10960 bp, 4 predicted proteins | sample JossMetagenome_FD_69206 | JGI IMG/M metagenome (GOLD analysis project Ga0080003, IMG submission 69206) | Hot spring microbial communities from Joseph's Coat, Yellowstone National Park, USA - JC2_E (SPADES assembly) (version 2) | ecosystem: Environmental > Aquatic > Thermal springs > Hot (42-90C)... | reverse complement strand
CGTGCTTTACTATCCTGAAGGAGGTTACGTGGTGACGAATTACGGTAACTTTTCCCATGCTGAAAGCGGGGCCATTTTTACTGGAACAAACGGTTTGCCATCTCTTTCCCCAGATGCATCATCGGCCGTTGTATTTCAGATAATATCTGGGTACAACGCAAGTGATGTACTAGGGCAGCTTGGAATAAGGTACTTTGTAATATACCCAAACGTTTTCGGCGTTTACAATTTGACCAAGATAACCGAAGCGCTAAACGAAAGCAGGGGAATCGAGATTGCCAAAGGCCTCAGGTACGTTAACGTTTATGAAGTTACCGGAGCAAGGCCCATAATTTACTCTAACTCATCAAGCATGACTTTAATTTCCAGTTCACCCACAGAGTACACCGTAAGGGTAGATGGCCCATCCAGGATAACACTGCTTCAGTCATACAGTCCCCAGTGGGTAGCTTATGCCAACGGCACCGAGCTAAGGAACCAACGGACAATCATATACGGGTTCTCGTTCAACACGTGGACCATTAATGGCAATCAAACCTACAGAGTAAAAATAATCTATGAGCCCCAGCTGGCTTACAGTGAATACCTTGGGGTTTCACTTCTGGCATTCTTCGGCAGCATCCTCGCTGCGGTGTTGTTCACACTTAAAAGAAAAAAGGTCAAATAAAATACAACTTTTAATCATTCAATTTTTACGCAATTTCATGCAAAAGAACATCCACTTCATAAAGCTTATATAGGCATTAAATGAAATTCAGGTTGCAATGAACGTAAAGAGTTTATTAGTGATAATACTAGCACTTTCAATAGCAGTGCCAACAATTACTTTACCAATGGCAACAACCGTAACTCATGCAGCTTCAAGTCCTGCTTTACCATCAGTGAGCGTAAATGCACAGGTTTTTGAATCTGGCGCTATAGCTAACGTAACGTATTCAATTAGCAATCCAGTAAGTGGATTATCAGTTAAATCAATAAGCATTAATTTGCCCACATCAATAGCTTCCGGCTATCCATTATATATATTTGTGTCTGGTACTCCTTATAAAGCCTCGGTCTATGGTACCGGACCATGGACTGTAGTGGTATCTGCATATAGCGGCAATGTATTGATCCCAGCTGGAGCCACAATAACAATAACATTGATTTTACCTACAATTAGCCTTGCCAAACTTCCGTCTGCAGGGACAGTGGGAGCAGTAACAGCTGTTTCTGCTACTTATGCAAACGGTAACCAGTATAGCCTTGTAAGCCCTGAACTCTATGTTACAGCGGCTCTAGGATATAAAATAACACCGCCAACATCAATAACAGCAGGTACGAATGGTGTGTTTAAGATCGAAGCTATTGCTCCATCAGGTGTAACAGTAAGCTGGGTGCCAGCATTCCTTTATGTAAATGTTCCTTCTAAGAGTGCGATGGTAACTTACCCAGAAGTAATAAACGCAAGCACAAAAACGCCAACATACTTTAACGTAAATGCTACATATGCTTATCCTAAATACAACATAACTGCGTCTGGTAGCAGTTCAAATACATCGGTATCAGGTGAAATTCAATCATCATTGGCATATTTTAATGTCTCGGCAGGAACTCCTACTAAGGTAACAGTTGCTCTTTCAACAGACTTAAAAAACTATAAGACAGATTATGCTACTGGACCTGTAAATGTAACAGGAATCAGCTTGACTGACGCATATGACAATCCAGTAACTATGCCAAATGGAACCGTGATAACTCTCTCAACTAGCGCAGGAACATTGAACAATTATGGAAAACTAAGTTGGCTTAGCCCAAGCAAGTTATCTTATGGAACAGAGTTGAGCACGAAACTAACTACTAATGAAACGAAGGCATTAGGACCACTGCTTTATGTCCCAGTACCTTATGGGTCATCAAGCCAGATAAGCGCTTCAGTAAATATACCTTCAGGTAGTTATGCAGGAAAATATAGTGGAACATCAAATGTAGTGATTACATCCACCAATTCTAGTGTTAAATATGTAGCAACCACATCACCATCATCACCCAAGGCCGGCCAAACAATTTATGCTACTGTATATTTAGATTACACAACACTAATATCAGGAACGCAAAAGAATGTTGGGCAGCCTAATGTGCCAGTCAATTTCTATGTATCAACATCCAATACGACATATAATGCGCCAAGCTATGCAACACCAGCGTCTGGTGTTGAATACACAAACAGCTCAGGTTATGCTGTATTTTCATTTACTGAAACGAGCACAAGCGAAAGCGTTTATGTATGGACAAGCATACCACAGCCAGTAACAGGAAATTCATCAGCAATGCTCTCAAATGTTAGCACTACTACTGCAATAACTGTATCGCCTGGGGCACCATCAGCGCTTAAAATAATTACATCTCCATCTAAATACTTACCAATTAACGGAACAGCGTCAGTGAACGTAGAACTTACGGATGCATATGGCAACCTTGTGCCAGCACCTAGTACCTCATTACAAATAACATTATCTGTTAGCGCTGGATCACTAAGTGCAAACACAGTATACATAACATCTGGACAGAACAGTACAGAAGGTTCAGGATATTCAGTTGAATACTATGGGCCATCTACAACTGGCGCAGTGACAATTACTGCAAAGGCAGTACAACCATCAATATCCAGTGCAACAAAGACGCTGCAAGTAATATCCAAGTATCCAATGCTTGGCGTTACTTCCCCTGCAAACGGCAAGGTTCTGACAACTCAGAACATAACAGTTAATGCATGGGCAGCACCTTCACCAGCAGCACCATCAGGAACCTACATAACTACATTCATGTACAGCCTCAACGGTGCAAAGAACGTGTCGGTTGCAATAACATCAACCAACTCATCAGGATATGACTTCTACAGCTTCCCAGTTACACTGGTAAGCGGACTTAACACCATAAAGCTCTATGCAACTGACAGCCAGGGACTGACATCAGAATACACAGTTACATACACATTATCAACAGTGCCACCAACTCCAGCTCAGACAATAATATTCCCAACATCTGCACCACCAATGCAGACAAAGGTAGCAGGGTTTAACGTCATAAACGTGACAATATACAACAATGTATCAACAACATTGACTGCTACGCCAATAGTGGTGTTGAGCAACAGCACATTCTCTTGGGTGGCCATTGGCAACCCGGTATCAATAGCACCAGGACAGACAGTAGTGAGCTTCGTATCAGTGCAGAACATACCAGCAGGAACGTACACAGCCAAGATATTCATAGTGACACCTAGCGGAATAACAATATCAGGATACAAGACCATAACAGTAACTATTTCCTAGGTGAGATAACATGGACAAACAAACTATTTTTTTGGGTTTTTTCATAGCATTACTTGCTACAATCCCAGCTGCTTCGGCATTTGCTGCCAGCAGCTATACCATCTCCGTGGCTTCAAGTGCCCCTACTTACCTTGAGGGGCAGACGGTAACGATTTCCGGGGCTGTAAGCCCAGTGCCGCCTGCAGGAACGACAGTCACTCTCAAGGTTGTGGGACCCACCGGTGGTGTATACTATGACTCAGTGAATCCAAGCTCAACCACAGGTGATTACAGCTTCAGCTTTGTGCTGTCACCTGCAACTAACTGGCCAGCCGGCTCATATTCAGTTAACGTAACGTGGGCCGAGTCATACCAGGGACCATATGCTTCAAGCACAACAAGCTTCATGGTGCTCAAGTCACCAGTACATGTAAAACCATCATACACACTTAGAACGTTCGCATCAACACCGCTAGTTCCGGGTCAGACGCTAGAAGTTGAGACAGTTGCAATGTGGGATAACGGTTCCCCAGTTACATCTGCTCAATTCCCTGTAGCTCAGTTTGTGACTCCGAGCGGGTCAGTTCAATCCCTCGGTTCACCAAGCGAGATACAGAACGGCGTCTACATGTGGAGCTTCACGGTACCATCGAGTTACTCAACTGGAGTGTACTCGGTAATGGTTGAGGGGAACGTTTCAGGCGTAATCAGGATGGACTTTTCAGCATTCACAGTCAACACAGGCCTTGCAACAGCTAGCCAGGTATCAGGCATAAGCTCAGCGCTGAGTTCGCTCAGCAGCAGCGTAAACAGCCTCAGCACAGCTGTTAGCAGTGGCTTTGCTTCAACAAGCTCATCACTTTCAAGCCTTAGCTCAACCCTAGGAACTGTTAGCAGTGATGTATCTTCAATGCAGAGTTCAGTGAGCTCCTTATCATCGGTATCATCAACACTGGGCAGCATAATGTCGTACCTGATCGTGGTAGCAGTACTCGCAATCATAATCATAATAATACAGATAATAATGCTAGTAAGAAGAAAGTAACATACACACATAAGTATATTTATTTTTTATTTATTTTTTTATTTTTGAATTTTATTTGCCTTTAAAATTTATATATGGCATGACCGTTAATTGTTCTAATGAAAAAATATTATTACGCTGTGCTGTTAATGCTTCTGGCATCAACCATGGGCGTTTACGCAATCCCTGCACAGGCTCAGGTTACGGCTCCTACTATCAACGGCTTTAAGCTTCAGGGCAATCTTGGTTCCTCAGCAATAATTCCCATTACAATTACCATACCACTGAAAAACCCCCAGCTCCTTTACTCTATGCTTCAGGGCGTTTCAACTCCGGGATCATCAGATTATGGCCACTTTATAACTCAGAAGGAGGCGGAAAACCTTTTTTACCCTACTGCGCAGTACAGCAGAGTTCTTACATATCTTAGGAATAAGGGCTTCGAGATTTCGTTTACCGCCTTGAACTCAACGATAGTTGCCTATGGCACGCCAGCAATGATAAAGGCTTACCTAGGGCTTTCGGTTAACCTCTACACAAACGGTTCACTGAGCTACTATGCCGCTGAAGGCATTCCTGCAATTTCCGGGGCAAGTATCTACATATCAAACATAACAGGCCTGATCGTGAAGCCAATGGATTTAACAGTCGTTAAATCCCAGCCAAACATGACATCGCCCATGGCCGGGCTATCAGCTACGCAGTTGAGGTCAGTTTACGGTGCTACAAGTTTGCTCAACGACGGCTACAATGGCTCCGGTTACACCATCGGCATCCTTGACCTTTACGGTGACCCGTACATAGCCGGACAGCTAAGGTACTTTGACAGCCAATACGGCATACCTAACCCTCCAAATTTCAGCATTGTGCCAATAGGCGCATACAACCCAAACCTTGGAATTGAGGAGGGGTGGGCCGATGAAATATCCCTTGATGTTGAGGTTTCGCATTGCATGGCTCCCGGGGCAAACATTACTCTCTATGCTGCAAACGGCGCACTACCAATTGCTCCAATAATTGCAAAGATAGTGCAGATGCATAAAGTGAACACGCTCTCTCAGAGCTTCAGCATCCCCGAATCCTACATGCCACTTCTTGGTGCCTCGGGCCTAATGGCAAACGTGATAATGGCCGACCAGTACTATGCACTTGGTTCCCTTGAGGGTATAACCTTCATAGCATCAACAGGTGATGCCGGTGGCTCAGGCTACAGCTCAGGTCCTGAGGGAACAGTTGGGTATCCAAGCACATCACCGTACGTAACTGCTGCTGGTGGAACAACAGTTTACATTGCCGGTAACAGCTCATACCAGACCGCTTGGTCAAACTATGGCTTTGTGCCCTTTATGGTCAGCTATGGAGGCTCTACAGGTGGCGTCAGCGTGCTTGAGCCAAGGCCATGGTACCAAGATAATTTGAGCATTCCAAAAACATACCCTCAGGGCAGGATGGTCCCTGATGTTTCACTTGATGCCAGCGCCTACCCAGGAACGTACATAGTTTTTCCAGGCAACGTAACCTCAATCACAGGGGGTACGAGTGAGGCCTCTCCCCTGCTTGCGGGGATTCTTACCCTGGTTATGCAGCGCAACGGTAAGCAACTTGGCCTGATAAACCCCTCACTTTACAGGCTTGGTTCCTCAGCTTTCACCCAAATAACGTACGGATATAACATCCCATGGGTTGCTAACGGCAGCTACAACCTTGTAACTGGGTTGGGCTCCATAAACGCCCAGAGGCTTGCCGTAGAGCTGATGGCCCTGAACTCATCACCGTCACTTAACATCACAGTAACTGCCGTTAACGGTTCCATGATGCCACCGCCAAACGGGGAGTTCTACGCCGGCCAGCGGGTCAATGTTCTGGCAAACATAACATATGGCAAGAGGGCAATAGCAAACGGCACCTTCACTGCCCAGTTGCAGACCCTTCAGAATGCATTCAGCACGCCTATGACTTACAACCAATCCCTGGGGCTCTGGCAGGGCTCATTTACAGTTCCTCAGCAGTCTGCAGGGATAGCTTACGTTAATGTAGAGGGCCAGCATGCAGGAATCAAAGGCGAAGGCTTCACCCAGGCCTTTATGGGATATGTGGTTTACACCCCTTACCCAACCTTCTATTCTCCCTGGATATATCCAGAATCAACACAGTTCGGCATTCCTGTAATTGTCAACATAACCGACCTTTCGGGCAATCCAGCACCGTATTCTAATTTTACGTTAGTGCCGCAATTTTACTCCATACTTAACAACTCCTACACTCAATCAACACCGATAGCCCTTACCAGTGTAATGCCTGGCACGTGGGATGCAATGCTCAACGGCACATACCCTAACGGCCCGATGACGCTTCAGTTCACTGGCGCATACGGTTACCTTGAGTTCATGAACGGCGTTGACCTACAGACAATGTTCATCCTGCCCCAGACTGTAGTGGAACCTGGATCAGCTGGCCCCAGGCAGAGCATATTTGTTGAGGGGCTGCCCATACCGCCGTCCAACGTTCCCTACGCCATGAGCCCTTCAACGGGGCTCCCGGTGGCAGAAAACGTCATGATAGGTTCAAACATCACCGCCTACCTTGTGAGCCCAACTGGAAAGGTTGTTGGGCAAGCAGGCATACCGTTCAGCGAGACACTGGGATATTACTACGGTAACATAGTGGTTCCCGAGAATGCAACGCCTGGGCTATACACAGTGCTGCTTAAATCATACTATAACTCGTCAACCCTCGGGAAAAGCATTACAGGTTCATTCTTTGGCCAGATGTACGTTGCCCCAAGCACGATTGTGCCTAAAATCAAGGTTGTTAGCCAGGCGTTCGAGGGGCAGACTTTGAGCATAGCTGCAAACATAACTTACGCTAACGGCACCGAAGTGAAATACGGGATGTACACCGCAGCAGTTTACCCGAGCAGCCAGCAGGTTGGGTACGGAGCGTATGCTAGCTTTGGTGTCCCTCTACAATATTCATCAGGCTTATGGGTTGGCAACATAACCCTTGCATCGCCCTATTCTCCATTCCAGTACAATGTGAGCACTGGGACTGTGGTTGTCGGGAACCAGGGCTACAGCGGTCCGTATGATGTTTATGTTAGCGGGATATCAGCCAACGGTGTCCCAACGACGGCAAACATCCAGGCACAGCACAATTTCTACATAAGGCCGGAGCTTTTAATTGAAGGCAAGACCTTGTATTCACCTGATCAGACAGCTGGGCTTGCGCTGCTTAACGATGTAATAAAACCGGGCAGCGATGAGCTTTCAAACGATATTTTCCTTGGGAATGATTCAATCGTAAACGGGTCACCTGTTATATCCAGTTCAACCATTAACGGCACCGTGTTCCTTTACAACACAAGCGCCATCCTTGACTATGTAACTGGTAAAAGCGTGATTGCAGTGGACAGCAACGTAACCCTGTACAATTCACACATATCAAGCCTAACTCTTAATTCCTCCCACATAGCAATGGCTTCATCATCGGTTGCATCAATAAGCCCGTCATTGCCTGTTATAGCATTCATAGAACCCCTGTACAATGCTTCCTATTCATCCAAGGTGCCAGTTGAGGTGAATGTAACAGGTCAGGGCATATCAACAGTGAACTTCTACGTGGATGGAAACCTTGTCAGCACATACAATCACGGCGGCACTATCCAGTTTGACATAAATGCCAGGAATTACCCCGACGGGTCGTATGTGCTCACTGCCAATGCAACGCAGCAGGACGGCCTTTCAGTCCAGAAATCCACAGGCTTTGAGACATCCTCAACGCTGAGTGCAATTAATTCAACGGTGATGACCTTCATGTACATTGTATTTGCCATGGCATTAATAGCGATAATTCTTGGAGCAATTGCGCTCATCTGGAGGAGGAAGTGATTAAAGCATATCGTTCCTGTACGTTCCACAGCGTTCCTAATTAACAGCTGCCTGCAAATATGGTGCATGAACGCTAAGGTTGTCCCCGTAATAGCGCTTGTTGCCCTGCTTTCCCTTACTGTGCCAGCTTACGCCCAACCAACAACCAACCAGTCACTTGGTATAATGATAAATTCAATGCTGAACGGCGTCAGCGCGGCACTCCAGCATGCGCCCAAGGGCACGCCAGCTTACACATATTTGAGCCTTTCACTCAGCAACCTCAAAACGGCAAGCAAGCTCTACAATGAGGGAAATTACACGGGAGCTGAGCAGTACCTTAAGATGTCAATGAATGAAAGCTATCATGGAGTTGTTTTAGCCGGCGGTCAGCCATTCACGGTTCCTCCAGGGCTCAATCAGTCCAGGGAGGTGGCCCTTCGGTACGCTTCAGACCTAATGATCATGGCAAATGGGATAAGCAACCAGACACTTAAGGAGCAGGTAATTTCAAACATAACAACTGCAATTTCCTTACTGCAAACAACCAACGCTTCACAGATTGTCCCGAACATGGCGCAGGCAAGGCAGATCCTTGGAAGCACCAACGCTCAGATTAACCAGTACGCAAAGCACGATTTTGCAAGAAGGTTTCAAAAGAACTTCTTGCCACTGCTTCAGTCAAGGGCAAGGGAGTTAAATGAGAGTGAAGCGCTTGCTTTTAACTACTCAGTCAGTATCGGCGCTATGCAGATAGGAAACGAAAGTGTAAGGCAGATATTGCATGAAATGATGGACTACAACCAGATTTTAAAGTCTGGTAAATTTGTGATACCAATGGGAACCATTGGCGATTACCACGGGCTTGTCTACATTACATTAAGGGAGCCTCTTCAGATAATCGTAATAGGAAACGAAACCTTCGTTTCAAGCCAGGGAATGATGATGGCCCCTCATGGCCATGGCAGGCACATGCCATTCAGAATTGCTGTTGGCATAATCAACAGCACCTACGCATATAATTACGTGCTTTCCAACGCCGGCAGCCAGATAGTCGTGTTTCCACCATCAAACGGAAACAGCCAGGTGCAGGTGGTCCTTGAGGACCTTGGAACCCTTAACTCTGCGCCTTCTAGCAGTTACTACATAACGTACAGGCAGCTTCAGTTACCAGTGAGCGTGCAGTTCAACATATCCAATTTTTAGGGCACTGCACAAGATGCGCCAGCAAATCATTAATAGCCAATATATTGGCAGACAGATAGATAGATAATTTGCTCACGCATTTCAAATGCCATGAACAGGGTTTCTTGTAGTTGCTGGACCTTTAAAGGTTCAGTGCAACGTTCTTTTTTTTATGAAAATTGCAGCAAGCGCAACAATTATTATTATTATTGCTAAGATTGCTGCAACTATTGCACCAATGATCAGGTAATTATATGTAGTGTTAACTACAACCGGTTGACTCACCACAGAATATCCAACAGAGTCAGTTGCCCTGACCTGCAGCGAATTAGTCCCAATCCCAAGCGAGTAGGTGTACAACGGCGATGCCGTTGTTGCCACCGGGTTTCCGTTGAGGTACCAGGTGTAATTGAAAGGGCTAACCCCGCCCTGCAATTTCACGGAAAATTCAGCGATGTTGTTGACATAAAAGATGCCGCTTGAAGAAAGTGAAGGGGTAACTACCATTTTGGGGTCACTCTCCACAGTAATGTTTGTGGTTGAAAGCACCGTGTACCCTGCTGAATCAATCACAACTGATTTGATTATGTAGCTTCCGGCAGCATCAGGATTGAATTCAAGGCTCGATGAATCTGTGGCCAACCTCTGGCCGTTAACGTACCATTGATAAGTGTAGGGAGGGGTCCCGTTTGAGACTGTCAAACTAAGGCCTACAGGAAAACCTAGATCTGTTGATGAAACATTTGATGAAATCGAAATTGAAGGATCAGGGTTGACAGTAAATGTGTATGTGTTTGAATGGGCCACGCGTCCCAAAGCATCAACAGCCTCTACCTGTATATCATATGTGCCAGCAGGCATTGGCTTTATGCTTATTGTGCCAGCATATTGTGATAGAAATGTTGTGAAGTTATAAACCGGGATGCCGTTTAAATAAATGTAATACGTGAAAGGCGCTATCCCGTTTGATTCTGAAGAAGTTAAATGAACATGAACGCTCATTCCTGCATCCACCGTGGGGACATTAATGCTGAAGGCTGCCCCAAAAATGCCTGTTGAGCGACCCAGGGGTTCAAAGTTGCCTCTTCCCACAGTTACATTGGGGATACCGTTTACAAGTTTAGTCTGAAGGTTGTCTGCTGCTTCAGCAGTATCGCTTCCAAAGCCGTAAATGGCTGGCGGTGAAATGACCGTGCCATTGGGCAGGACGTACATCATGGAAAGGGTTGAGTTCATCTGGTTAAAGTTAGTCTGCTCACTGCTTCCTTCACCGCCAAACACCAGCTCTGAATCATAAAAAGAACCACCGGGGTTGGTCTGATATCCATTAACTTCCAATGCAGCCGATACAATGGCATGTTCATATATGGTCACGTTATCGTACCATGTTACTTGAGAATTCTGGCTGTAGGCATACCCGAAACCCACATTAATGCTGTTTGGGCCTTGCGTGTATGCTATGATAAGGTAAAGGGTTAGAGGCAGGCTGTATGGCTGGGGCGAGGTTCCATATCCATAGTATGTGTCGTTGCCGGAATAACCAACCTGGCCTTTGCCGCTCACTGTCTGATTTGACAGGTAAGATGTGAACG